>Ga0315284_10005664_pt1 | contig 17762 bp, 30 predicted proteins | sample YL17G09_16_MG_FD_203696 | JGI IMG/M metagenome (GOLD analysis project Ga0315284, IMG submission 203696) | Sediment microbial communities from Yellowstone Lake, YNP, Wyoming, USA - YL17G09_16 | ecosystem: Environmental > Aquatic > Freshwater > Lake > Sediment | place: USA: Wyoming | collected...
CTTTTTCTCCAACTTCTATTATTTTTTGTAACCAATCATATGTACCTATTTCTGTGTCTGAATTTAATAAACAATAATAGTCACTTTGAGTTGCTCGTAAACCTCTGTTGCAAGTATAACTAAAACCTTGTGCTTTTTCATTACGAAGATAACATGTTATGATTTCTTTATCACGTAATTTTTGGCAATATTTTGAAGTTTCTTGATCTGAGGCATCATCAACAACTATTAGTTCATAACTATTAGTAGTTTTTTCTTGAATTGATTGAATACAACGTTCTAATAATTGTTTTTGGTTATGAACAGGGATAATAATGGAAATAGATTTCATGCCATTACTTTCAAAATATTTTTGACAGTTTTTTCCCAAGAAAATTCTTTAATTTTTTCTAACATATTGATTCTAAATAGAGTTTTATATTTTTCATTTAATAATAATTTTTTGCTTTTTTCATAAATTTCTGCAAAATTATCTTTTTGTGCAATTAAGCAGGTTTGTTCATCAAAATAAATGTCATCTATCGCACCATCACATAATATGGCTGGACATTCACATAACACAGCTTCCATCGGCGTTAAATTAAGACCTTCTGTTACCGAGGGCATGATGAATAAAGAAGCTGAGCTAAAAAGTTCTCTTATTTCTGCACGTTTTGCGTTAACAACATGTCTTATTAATTTTTTTGGATGTTTGTGATCTTTATATCCCATTGACATGCCAAAAGTTATAACACCATCAATCAATCTCTCATCACAAAGTTTATTAGCAATATCAACTCCGAATTCATATCTTTTATCTAGAAACGGATTGTACAGTAGAAATGCAAATTTCTTTCTTGAAATATTTGGCTCAGGGTAAAAATTTTGATAATCTGTTCCAAATCCAACTTGATGACAAGTTACACCCTCTTTTTCGATCAATCTCTTTGTTCTTTTTGTAGTTGTCATTACTATCATTTTTGGATTTTTGACATTCGCAAGTTCTCTTTCTATCATCATGCCATACGACAGCATAAGAATTCCAACTTTCTTGACTTGAGGCAAAGCAGTTAATGCATTGCCGTAGGGTGTGTCGCTATAAGTGATAACTCTTTTACTTGCAGGAAACGTTGAATCGGGCAAACCTACACTATAAGGAATTTTGAAATTTTCTTTGTCATAATCTACATTGGGAAATCTTTTTTGAAATCGTAGACAAACATTAAATTTCATTTTTTTTAATGTTTCAGAAACAATGATACTATCACGAATTCCACCCGCAGCAAAATGATAATGAGGTAATTCTATAGTCCATAGTTCATTTGCTAATTGCATAAGCCTTGTTAATCCTCCCATTGCTGAAGTATCTTCTCCCGCATGATGCGGTAATTCAATAACATAATCAAACATAATAAAAGTTGATATTCTTTCCTGAATCTTCTATAGCAAAATCGTAGAACATTGTTCTCCTAAATTTTTGTGAATTGTTTCTTTTGACATTTCTTTGTGATAAATTCTTGAATTCTTGCCGATGAATGGATCCCATAATGAACCAAAATCTATTAATGTTGCTTTTTTTAGATTTTTATACAGTTCATATAACAGAATTTCAGTAAGCATAGAAGCAGAGAAAGAATAAATAGCATCTTGTGGGTTTTCAGACAGCTTATTTATTACTTTTTCTTTTTCTAGATAACAATCAACATCTGGCACAACTATAAATTTAGAATAAGGTATAATTTCTGATATTTTTTTTAGATACTCTGGCCCAATAAAAATTACATTTTTCTTTTTTAAAGTTTCAATAAGCGGTAACAATTTTCCATCTATTGAAGCGTAATGAAAGACATCAGAATTATGCCAAGTAATATTAATGTTTTTTGCTTTTAAAAGATCATAAATATTTTTGTCATACATAGTTGTTGCTAAGTTTTGAAGTCCCATAAAATAATTGGGATAGCTATAACCATTTAATGATTCTTTGAGATCTTCACCCATTTGTTTGAAATATTTATGCCCATCACAATTTTGGCCTGTTTTTTCAAACATAGCATTCCATTCGCCATCGCCATATCTAGCAAAAACAAATGGTTCGCTCTTTTCAATTTTATTTACATAAAAAGATAAATCATAGTTTATTATAGTGTTTTGTAGCAAATTATAGCTCCTTCAATATTCATTATGTTGTGTCTTTTATGATATGTAGAATCATATATAACTTCATAATCTAAAGCTTCTAATTCTTCAGGAAGCCATAAAGATAAATGACATCTTAGCACATCATTATTTTTCGCAAACTCGTTTTGCATTTTTTCTAAAACAGGCAAAGAATGATGCAATTGACTCTGCACAGGAACAAAAGCGATTATGGCTTTTTTTGCTAATCTTTCAGCCTCTTTAATCATCTTAATAGAATCTTCTTTACTAAACTATCAAAAGTTACAAATGGTTTTCCGTTGTTTGGAATTATAATAGAAGACATTGTTCTAACTTTCTTATGTTATATTATATACAATATAAAAGGAAAAGAAAATGTACTTAACAGGCGATACTCACTGTTCTGAAATTAACAGATTGAATATGAAGAACTTTCCGCAGCAGAGACAGATGACGAAAAACGATTTGGTAATAGTGTTGGGTGATTTTGCTCTTCTATGGAAGAATGATCCATCTAAAGAAGAAATATGGTGGAAGAAATGGCTTAATGAAAAGAACTTTACAACTTGTTTCTGTGACGGAAATCATGAAAATTTCTACAGATTGAATAATTTGCCTATTGTAAATAAGTTTGAAGGGAAAGTCGGTGAATACGCAAATAGCATATTTCATTTGAAACGCGGTGAAATTTATATGATAGAAGGCAAGAAGATTTTTTGTTTTGGCGGTGCTAGAAGCGTTGATAAACTCAAAAGGTTTCCAGATATCAGTTGGTGGGCAGCAGAAGAAGCAACTTATGCAGAACAAGAATATGCTTTAAGCAACTTAGAAAAGCACAATTTTCAGGTTGATTATATTTTTGCTCATACTGCTCCGACTTGTATAATTGATAAAATTTTTGATTATGATACAGGAAAGAAAGATGCAACTGCTAATTTTTTAGAACATGTTATTCAAGTTACGAAATTCAAAGAATTTTTTTGTGGTCATTTTCACGAGAATTTGGATTTTGAAAATTATCATTTTCTTTACGAAAAAATAATGGAGGCATAAAATGAAATGGAAAAATGGATGGTTGACATTAGGAGTAATGTTCATCATTCTCTTTTTGGCATCGTGCACATGTCCGACTAAAGTCAAGTATCTTTATGATGAAGAAGGTAGAATCAAAATTTACCATGGCATAAATGTGGCAAATTCGTCTAAAACTTCAGTTGACAATCTGCCATGGACAAAGAAAGAAGATCTGATGAAGTTGAGTGTGTGGGGATTCAATTTAGTCCGGTATCTAGTGTTCTGGAGTGCTATAGAACCGAAGAAAGACTCGATTAATGTAGATTATATTAACAAAGTAATAGCACGTTTGACATACTTTAAAACAATCAATATAGATGTGGTTGTTGACATTCATCAAGATGTGTACGGAGCTTATTTTAAGGGTGTTGGTTGCGGCTTTCCTGATTGGACAGTTGACGACGACAGTATTCCTTTCACATTGCAACAGCCATGGAATGCTAATTATTTAGAACCTGCTGTAGTTGCTGCATATAGAAATTTTTGGAACAACGCTGAAATGCAAAAACAATATGTTGAAATGACATCATTAGTTTTTAGTTTCGTTGACACTTTAAGCAATGTTATTGGTGTAAATGTAATGAATGAGCCCTTTCCGACTATGACAGATAATTTCGTGAAAGCTCTGAAAGAAAAGAAAATTCAAAACATGAAACTAGAAGATCTAGCAGAATTAGCAACTTTCGAACGAGATCATTTATCAAAATTATATGCAGACATTTTAACAGAGATCAAAGTTAAAAATTACAAGAAACAACTTTGGTTTGAACCTGTCATATACACAAGTGCTGGAATTCCTACATTCTTAAAATTTGAAACAGAAAATTCTGTTTATTATCCGCATTATTACGATCCTCTGTGTCATGAAGGAAAACCTTATCAATACGCAAATTCTGAATTAATGAAAGAATCAATGAAAATTAAAGTGCTGGAAGCTAATAAATTTAAATCACCCATATTATTTGGCGAATGGGGTATCGGACAGAATGTAGAATATTTCCAAAAATATTTAGTTGATTTTCTTGATTTCGCTGATGAATATACTTACGGATGGACATATTACTGTTATGATCCGGGTCATCCATTTTCGATCATTGATACTGCGAAAGTAGAAACGGCTCAGCTAGGTCTTTTGTGCAGACCCTATCCACAACGCATAGCTGGCATAAATCCAAGATACAGAATCAATGGCGATGCTTTTGAACTAACTTATATTAATAATGCTAGATCAAAAGCACAGACGATAATTTATGTTCCATACAATAAAGTAAAAGTAGAAACAGGCGGAAGCTATACAAAGCAAGGTAACCTGATATATTATACGAATAGTAAGGAGAGAAAACAACACATTTACATTACGCCAGAATGAAAATTAAATTCGAATTTTATTGTGAAAAATGTAAAGTAAATAAGTTATCTGATAGCAGTGATGTTGTCAAGTGTAAATGTGGTAACGACATGATTTTAAATTTTACTCATGTTAATGGTGAAAAAATTGAAGTACATCAATGTTTAACTGGGTCGGCAATAAAATAAAGTATATTGAACAAATAAAGTCTTTAGCCAAAGACTTTAAAACTGTTGTTGATGGAATGATGGGCTCTGGTAATGTTCTGATTGAATTAGCAAAGACTCATGAGATAATCGGAAATGACATTGTCAAACTGATGCCAGACTTGTATAGATATTTTGATATGTTTTCAATTTCAGAAGAAGCTTTTTTATGTGTTATCGATCAATGGCATTTTTCTGAAAAAGAACATTATTATAAATTTCGTAAGTATTGGAACAACAAATATTTAGGTGAAGACTATAACAAACTTTTTCTAGTTGAAACTTTTTTGTTGTTGAAAATGTGTTCCAATTCGATGGTTCGTTTTAATTCAAGTAGAGAGTTCAATCAAGGTTTCAGAGGTTGTAATGGATCATTTTTCAAGAATGCTGACTTTAAAAAATGGTCAAAAGAATTAAATGATGTAAAATTAATTCTGAAAAATGCAAAAACAACTTTCAGCAGCGTAGATATATTATCATTTCTGCTTCGAAACTTTGACATCAAAAATACAATCTTCGTATTTGATCCGCCCTATATTTTAGCTAATGGAATGTACTCTCCACATTTTTCAAAAATTACAGAACAAAAAATTCTTCAGCAGATAACATTGCATAAATTGAATTTCGTTTACTTTAATTTTGAGACGAGAGAAAATAAGACAAACGAACAGATTCAAAATTTCGCCAAACAATACAAAACTGTTGTTTTAAATATAAAATCATCAACAGGACAGGGTAGAAAAAAGACAAGTGAAGTAAAAGAGGTGTTGATTACAAATATATGAAAATCAAACTGCTCAAACATGTTTGGATTATTTATCAAGATGGGGATCCTGCTATTTGGTGTACAAGAAAAAAAAGTGCTGAAGGTTATCGTTGCTGGGGAAGACGCAAAAGTAAAACTAAAATAAATATAGTCAAATATGAAATAACCGGTGTTCATAAAAATTACTTGAGGTAACAGAATGAAAGTTGAAAAATTCAAATCAGCAGCAATGTTGAGTACTTCTTCATCAGTAGGACTTTTAGAAAAGCATGATAAAATTCAAAAGATCATTTTTAAACATGAGAAGATATTCAACAAAATGTGTAAAGCTTGGCATTTGTACATGAATGGAATGATCGATGTATTTTCTGATAAAGTAAAATTCATTAAACGTTTAGAAAATATACGTGTGACGCTTCATTCATATAAAAGCTTAAAACCATTTTTTGATCATGTAATAAGAGAATTATTAGAAGCTTTTTACAAAGAGCTTATCACTTACGGGCAGAAAAATAAATTGGTAATAAAGATGCACGTGACGATTGGATCAAATGCGTAATATTTACATGTTGATAGGTTTCCCTGGATCAGGTAAAACAACTTGGGCTCGTGAAAGAGTCAAAAAACCCTTAAGAACTGGTGAAGATCTTGTTATAGTCAACCGCGATATGTTCAGAAAAATGTTAAGCGGAGATTACACATTTGACAAAGACAGAGAACTCCTTATCAGAAAAATGACATTGAATTGTGTTAAAGAAATTCTGAGTGAAGAATTCGAAATGATCATGGATGAATGTAATATCAAGAAAAGCATCCGTTGTTCTTGGCTTCATGATTTTGATTTACCGCCTTATTATGCAACTAATTATGTTTGGTTTAAAGAAAGCAATAAGAATTTAGAATATAGAATGCAAAATAGCAGAGGCCAGACAGAAAAATACTGGGCTGATGTTATTGATTCGATGAAACAAAGTTTTGAAGAACCGACTTTTGATGAACCTTTTAGCAGATTATATATTGTTGAAAATCAGGAAACAAAACTGCATTATTTAAAATGCTCACAATGTGGTTTTAAAGGAGAAGTAGATCATTTTGGCATTTGGAGTTTGTCTGAAGATAGATTTTGTCCTGAATGTGAAAGCATAATTTGAGAAGAGAAATGATGTCTTTAACAACAGACACGCCGAATTTTCTTCCGCTTTCAACGACAGCAGATGCAACAAAATTTATTACTATTGAAGAAGCAATTATGAAACAAACACCTACTGCTGATGGCTGGATTTGTCCGCAATGCAAAAATTACAAAGGTGACCTTCATTGTTTGATGAATGTTTTTATTGCTTTTGTTGGCGCGAATACGAAAAACTGCATTTGGAAAACATAATTTTGTGAAATGTTATTTCTATCATCCGGCAAGCTTGTTTATTCAACTCTTCCGATCATTCGACTTGTTGTTGAAATAGATCCTGACATATCAAAATACTATCGTTCTTTAATTCCCAAAAGTATCTCTTTTTCTGTTCCAATGCATCCTGCGCACATCTCTGTTGTTAGAAAAGAAATTCCGCCTAATTTACATCTTTGGAACAAACATCAAAATGAGCAAATAGAATTTGAATATGACTCAGATGTTTGTATTGGAAAACTTTATTGCTGGTTAAAAGTTCATTCACAAGTTTTAGAAACTATTCGAGAAGAATTAGGACTTCCAAGACACAGAGAAAATATTACACTTCCTCCAGATAAAACTCGTTGTTTTCACGTGACAATAGCAAACTTCAAACATCAAAACAAGAATTGATTGATAAACAAATTAAGAAAATTCCGTTTTATTAGTGGGGAGCAGTTGATATAATTATTATGTTTAGAAAATACGAGAAAACTTGTAGAGTGCCGAATGCTAAGATCATTACATCTGGCAAGAAAATGTTGTCGTCAGATGAAACTCGTGCTTTGCTCACAGGCAGTATAGTTATCGAGGAAAAAATTGATGGAGCAAATACAGGAATCATAGGCGGAAAAAAAGATTTTGATTTCAGATTGCAGAAAAGAGGATCGTTAGTAGATGTCAGTGAACATCCTCAATATAATAGGTTTAAAGCGTGGTCTATGGAACGATATTTAGATTTGAATAAAATAAGATATCCGTTTATTGTTTACGGCGAATTTATGTGGGCGACTCATCATATTTATTATGATCACTTACTGGATTGGTTTGTTTGTTTTGATATTTGGGATGGAAAAGAATACATAAGCAGAAGAGGGAAAGAAGCTTTTTGTAAAAATATGAATATTGAAGTAGTTCCTTTATTGTTTGAAGGTCATGTAGATAACATTGATGATGTTCTTCCGTATGTTTTTGGAAAATCAGCATACAGCACAACAGAAAACAGAGAAGGCATTCAAATTAAGAATTACGGAAAACAGATGAGAGGTAAAATTGTCAATAAGAATTTTCAGAAAGAATTAGACGAAGATGATACACACTGGACTTCACACTGGGATCCGTGTAGAGTTAATAGTTTGAGGTCGGTTAGACGTGGGCAACACTGAAGTTAACTGATTTCAAGCTTCTCTTTTGGTTTAACGGGCATATTTTCTTTTTCTTTCACAAGCTTTCTTAATTTTTTTTCTCTTTCTTCAATTTGTCTTTCTAATCTTTCAGGCAACATTTTTCTTTTCTTCAACTCTAAAGCTGCTCGTTCTATTTGATCTAATCCTCTTTCACCATAATCATGTCTTTCAATAAGTGGATTGAGATTTGAAAGAATTTCATTTGCAATTTTTGATATGTTTTTCATAAAATATGCAATCTGATAAAAGCTTTAGAAAGGGCTTAAATTCCGAAATCCGTTGATATATTTAACATGAAAAGCAAAAAGTATCTTTGTCCTTGCACTAAAAAGGAATGCCCGCTTTATAGTCAGTCATCGAGTGGTCGCAATTGGTGTGATAATGATGGTGATCCTTCAAGATACGAACGCTGTCCAATTCCAAAGAAAAGAAAACAAGCAATTTATGAATTGAGAATTCCAAGTTATCGCGGAGAAAATGTCGAATATGAAACTGAGTCTGACATTGAGCTTGCAATAATATTGAGATGTGAGTTTGAGACTTGCAAAACGAAAACACGTTTACGTCTTAGAAAAGGATGTTCTTCTGGTGGGTATTATCACAATAAAAGATATGGTCAGTTTGATATGAGAAATGTCGGATTTGTTTGTGACAAACATCAGGCTGCTTACGATAAGTTTTTTAAGAAAAAGGGTTGGCTTAAGGAAACTGGTGGACAACTAATGTCATTCAATCAGACTATGGGGTGAAAAGAATAATGAAAAAGAAAACGGAAAATAAACTTGGATTATTGACGGCTGAAGACTTGAAGAAGGAAATCGAAATAACTCATAAAGAAGTAGCAAGTTCGTTGCTTTATCAAATAATTGACAAGTGCGGAGCAAAGAAGACTTTGGCGCTCGCAGGAAGAGCATGCAGTAGTATAAGTGGAAGTAAAGTTATTTTCCCGTCCAGTATGTTTGCTGTTCCTGCAGATGAAGAAAACATAGAGACGATGATTATCATAAGGTATGTTTTGGAGAATTGGAAGCAACTTTCTGGCGAAGCTCTGAAGTATTGGAAAAAAGTTGTTATGCCGAGAATAGAAGAGCGAGCTAAGGAACTAAGGAGCGGTCGCAATAGATTTAAGAGAAACATATGAAAATAGGGAAAAGATATTTAGTTTCTCCGATCATGATAAGATTTACAAACGATTGGAACATAATCGGTAATGATGATAATTTTTTCTTTGTATTGAAGATGGGTTCTTTTAAGATGAGAGCTATCACAAGTGGCAGCGCCGGGACTATGCGAACTCATTCATTAAACGTTCAATTTGAACGAAAAGACAAAAAGAAAGAATTGCATCTTTGTTGGAGACCAGACGTAACCCATCATTATTTTATAAGAGAGCCAAGAGGCAAAGCTAAGCAAGAAGCTGAGCATTTTCTTAAAACGGGAGGCGTGACATGGACATGACCGTATCAAGGTTTAAAATATAATAAATATGGAAGAACCCGTTATACAAACTGTCGAAGATGAAGAATGGAAATATTATCGTGATAAAACGAATTCTTACATTTCATCTTTTAAGAGTAATGGAGCTTGGGTATTTGAACCTAAGTCTAGAAAATTTTATCAGATTTCAAAAACTGTTTAGCTCTGCGCCTGTCCAGGCCGGCTTAGAAAGGAATACGAAATGCAGCTGAATGTTGCTGAAACAAAAGAAGAGATCGAAAAATCATTAGTTTCTCTTGAAGCATTCAACTTGATGCTTGCTGGACGGCGGAAAGCAGGTTATCAAGATCATATTCTCCTTCAAGAATTTTACGTTTTTGGCGGAAAGTTTCATCTTGATAATTGCGGCAATGTTATGAAAGCAGAATTATCATTTCCGACATTTGAAAAAGTATTGACTCACGACGAATTTTTTGCTAGACTTAAACTTATCGGTCATACTGCTCCTATCAGTTATTCAAGCAATAGTGAAATTCCACTTTCTGGAAAAATTTGTCCTGTTTGCAAAAGAGAATGGACGATAGAAAATTTCATTGAGGCGATATTAGTTTCAAGTTCTATAGTCATTGATTTAAAAGATTTTGTCGGAAGGACCTTGAAAGAAGTTCGTGAAGTTTATAGCAAGAAACCTGAAGCTCTTTATTTCCAATATAGTGAATCACCGATTCGAAATGATAAATTTATTGATTTAACGCCACAAAAAGAATATCCATCGCTTAAAGTGAACGAGCGCGGTTGGGTAAAAGCAGACGAAAATTACGTAATTCAACTCGGCGATGGCACAGGCTTTCAGGTTCATGAATTCGTTCATAAAAAATGTCAAGCGATAAAATTGGAATCTGCTCAGCTCGAAAGATTTAAAGGACTGTTCAAACAAGCAGGTTTTGAAGATTGCACTTTCAAACCTATTCCTAATCAATATTGTTCTTGCCAGCATTGCACAGCCTGGTATGAAGTAAAAACTCCTTTATGTGACTTTACAATCGGTGACAGAAAACGAGTTACGAATATTGAATGGACAGCAAGAGTTAATGGCGAAAAATTATTCAAAGATGAAAATGTGACAGTGGGAACAAATTATATCCATGCTTGGAATGATGAAAAGATAGTCGAATACTTGACGAAAATAAAGAACACATTATAAGGACTAGAGCAAATGGTACAAGATGAATTTGGTGATAGAATGAAAATGTATGAAGCTTTCGAAGCTTCAAGGAAACTAATTCCGCTATTGCCTATTTGTGTTCGCATTGACGGAAAAACATTCAGCAAGTGGACAAAAGACTTCGACAGACCTTACGACAAAAGAATGGCTGATTTGATGATTGCGACGACTAAATTTTTAGTTGAAGAAGTAAACGCTTGTGTTGGCTATACACAGTCAGACGAAATCAGTTTAATTCTATACAGTAACAATATAGAATCTCAAGTGTTCTTTAACGGAAAGACTCATAAGATAACTTCTGTGATAGCAAGTATGACAACCGCTTTCTTCAATAGAGCTGCAGAAGAATTTTTACCGCAAGATCAGGCAGCGCTGGCAAAACGACCTTTGGCTTTCTTTGACTGCAGAGTCTGGAATGTTCCGACACTAGAAGAAGCAGCTAACACGATTTTGTGGCGCGAACAAGACTCGACAAAAAATAGCATAAGTATGGCAGCTCAAAGTCTTTTTTCACACAGGCAATTGCAGGATAAGAACGGCGCTAATATGCAGGAAATGCTTTTTTCAAAAGGCATAAACTGGAATGACTATCCTGATTTTTTTAAAAGAGGAACTTTTATTCAGAGACGAAAAGTGTTCCGACTGTTTACTGAAGAAGAGAAAGAAAGAGTTCCAGAAAAATTTTGGCCTACAGAACCTATTGAAAGAAATGAAATCAGGGTTATTACAATGCCGAAATTTTCTTCTGTCATAAACAGAGTCGGTGTTATTTTCAACGGAGAAGAACCAAAAACAGAAGGTCAAAAATGAGCGATCCTCATAATCCAGCTCGAATCGGTGAGAAGTGGAACCAAGAACGAATTGATTTGATGGAAAGAGAAATCCGTCAAATCAGTAAGCTTGTGCCGATTCTTTTAAGCGGTGGATGGGCATGGCATTTTATAAGTCAACGCCCTCATGATGAGATTAAGATATTCCATGACCATAAAGACATTGACATATTTATCGAACCTACAGATTTCCCTAAAGCAATACAATGTTTTACGACTCATGCATACGTAAGAGCAAAGACGCAACACGATGATCCTTCGGGAGATTTTTACCGCTATACTAAATATTTTGATGTTGGCAAAGGAAAAATCGTTTTTGACGTTTTTCTAGAAGAATTTAAGGTTATGGGTTATGTGGAAATAGATGGAATGAAAATTGTCGATCCGAAATATCTGATTTCTTTATATAGCACTAAACATGATAGTAAAGAATGTGTTGCTGTCATTGAAGCTAAAAAATTAATAGCAAAAGGGATCAGTCCGATTGGAAGAAAAGAACTGACGACTGTAAAAATATGAAACAATTTTTATTAAAAGTAAGTTGGTCTCCTGTTGAAGGCAAAGATCGTCTAACTAATTTTGATATGACTTCATGTCATATCAATGGAATTCCTCCGACTCATGATGAAATGCAAACTATAACGTTTGCAGCTAAAATGGCTTATGTTAAGAACTTGAAAAACAAAAAAGCTCTAGCTTTTAAACACTAGAGCTTTTTCGAACAAAAATGAATTCTTACTCTAACCAGAAATTTGTACGGTCGAATTCTCCATGCTTTGGGTGTACTATCCATGCTGGTTGTGAAGGCTTTGCATAACGTCCTGCTTGATGATCATAAGCATCTGTACCACTAACACTTCCTGCACATGAATATAATGGCATATCAACAGGTGTATGCCAATGACCGAAGATATACTTATGAAAGCCGACTGACTTTGCTTTTTGTAAATCTTCCATCACAACTTGCATACGAGCAACAGCTTCACGAGCTACTTTTCTTTCAACACCGTACCAGGGAACTCCCATCCATCCTCTTACTGCATGACCGTGAGTGATAAGATATTGTCGAGTGCTGACATGAACTACTTTCTCATTCATCGGATAAATATTAAATGTAACGTTCTTGTGAAGTTTAAGAAGTTCTTTAGCATGCCAACCGACAACATAATTGTAAGTGTTCATTCCAGCTTCTTTGGCTTGAGGCTTCTTTGTTAATCTGCTATGATTGTCTTCGACTATGAAATGAACAGTAACTGTTTTGAAATGTGGTGCAAATATGTAAAGTTGTTCAGCAAGAACTTTTGCAGCTTCAATAGCTTGAACGGGAGCTGGAAAAGCATTCGTTGTTTTTAATTCTTCATGAATATCACCTGAAATGAGATCGCCTGTGACAATCACTGCAATATCATCTATTTTGTACGCATGCCTATGAACACTGACCCAATCAACAATATTGTGCGCGTAACTAACTTGACGACGTCTGCTGATTTCTGGAGAGAACTCACCGAATCCTTCAATTTCATCGGGATCTTGAATAGCGCCATGATGACCATCAGAAATATGTGCAACAGCAGTACAAAGACTTGCCACTGTTGTTTCTTTGTGTGACTTATAATCTGTCGGCAATGGTTCGACTGGTGTTATTGCACCAGCTAAAGCTCTAAACAAAACTTCTAACTTGCCGTGCGCATTTTTGTATTCATTTAGATAGCTGTCTTGTTTGTTGAGCTTTTCAAGAAGGACTTGGACTTCTTCTGAATGCTTTGCGCGGATTTCGGCTTCATTAAGACCAACATTACTTTTCTTATCCATTTTGTTCTCCTTACGATAAGACTTTGTCGTTCTTAAGTTTATTGATTGATTTTTTTGTGCTCCAATAAATTGTGCTTCCAGCACGGCCATGATATTCTAAAAATTCTGGTCGTTCTAATAAATGTTTGTAACCTCCTTTTGATATACTGCAATAGTCAGTGACGAACTCTGATTCAATGGGGTAGACTCCATCTTGAAGTTTTTCGATACCTTTTCTTAATTGAAAAAGCACATCATGTTTAGCTCTTAAATCAGCTTCGGAAATACCAGCAGTGTTAACATTTTTGGGATGAACTCTGAAATCTCTGCTAAGTACTTTTCGAGCAGCATTATTCGTGCAATTTACTGCTTTCATACATTCGTTAAGAATATCTTTTTCATCTAATCTTTTTTCATTTTTTTTCATCCATTCTTTAATCGTCATCTTTTTTATCATTCATTCCTCCTTTTTGTATGATAAATTTATTTACATAAAGAATTAAAATGAAAAATTAATAAAAGCTTTAGAAAACCGGTTAACTGATGAAATTTTTTAGATTTTGAGGGGTTAACGCAGGCAGAAAATTACTGGCCGAGTTTCTTAGTTGTGTCTTCTAAATGAGTAAGCCCAAAAATCTTTTTCATAGCCCACCCATTTCTCATTGCAATTTTTTGTTCTTCTGTTTTTGGATGTCTAGCTGCTGCTTTGCGTTCTTCAGTCCATGATTGTCTCATTGAAGCTTTATGTTCTTCTGTTTTTGGATGTCTAGCTGCTGCTTTGCGTTCTTCAGTCCATTTCGCTGCTGCTTTACGCTCTTCAGTCCATGGTTTTCTCATTGAAGCTTTATGTTCTTCTGTTTTTGGATGTCGCATCGCAGCTTTGTGAACATCAGTTAACGGCACTCTCTTTTTCTTAGCTGAAATTTTTGGTCCTGCTTTTTCATAATAACCAATATCATGTAACATTTTAATTTTGTTAGATATTTTCTTTCTTGTTATTATTGATCGATGTGTTCCATAAAAAGGATGATTTTTGCCAGCTCCCGTTCTTCTTCCACCTAAACAGATGTTATAGCCGATATTGGGATTTCTTGCATCTGATTTTGCTATCCAATATATTTCTCTTTCATTAATGTTAGATAAATCACAGATTTCTAATGTTTCTTTTTTAAAATTATTTATTCCATTTTTTTTAATTGCATTTTTGATAATTTTTCCTGATCCAAAATAATTTGGATTATCATGATAATCTTTTCCCACATAAATTTTGTTATTTATTAAATTAGTAGTTTTGTAAACAGTCATTATTGACCTAGTTTTTTAGTAGTATCTTCCAACAGCCACATTTCTTCAATAAAATTTTTAGGATTTTTCTTTTTCATTGGAACAGTTTCTTTGATAACTTGTAAAACAATTCCCATCTTAGATTTGACTTTCGTCAAGAATTCATCGATAGCTTCAACTTCGAAATCTGTAAGCATATCAATATCAAGATCTTCGTTGTGTTCGATTAATACTGATAGATGACGATTTTTAGCTGCATCGTTTAGAATACTGTCTCTTGAAAACGCTGGTTTGAAAGCGACACTTAAACCAAGATTTTTAAGAATTTTATATAACAAGAATGCTGTGTTCAAATTATCATAAGGTGATTGAAAAATAACTAATTCCCATTTTTGATATTTTTCAGAATCTTTTGGAAATGAATGGCAGTCAATTAGCAGATCTGCGTTTTCAAGCTCTTTATGCATTCTTTCATGAAATTTTGTAGGACGAGCTTCAGGTCTATTCAAGTCAACTTCCGTTTTTCTAAGCTTGTCTCCAAGAATAATGACAACTTCATAGCCTTTTGCTTCAAGCTTCTGTTTCAACGCTTCTGCAACAGGTCTAGCGACCCAGTCACAAGGATGATAAGTATGATCATGCTTCTTGGGATCGTAATTTTCAGGACATTTGCAATGAGGAACTGTTATAACAATTTTCATTTTCTTAATACAGAATTTATGATTCTATCTTTAGTTGAACTTTTTATAACATTAACACCCATGTCTCTTAATTCTTTAATGATTTCTTCAGCGTGTACTTGGGGTTTTTTGCCAAGACCGAAATCTTCACCAGAAGCATCAATAAAACTGTAAACATCATCTTCAGTCTTAATTTTGCTTCCAGGGCGTTTCATCTCACTTTCGAGAAAAACAAGAATCTGTTCAAATTCACCGCTGTATGGTTGACTCATTTTTAACCTCCTTGAAATAATATATAATTATTCAATAAAAGTTTTAGAAAATTAAAAGCTAGAAAGATAAAAGAAGCTGATATAAATTTATATGAATAAGAAGAAAAAGATCGAGAAGTATTGCAGTAATTGTTTTTATGATGAATACAATCCCGGAATAAAATGTAGACGTTCTAGAAACAGTGGCTTAGCAAATCTTGAAAGCGCTAGACATCACTGCATTAAAAAGAATATGCATTGGTGGAAGCCAAAAACTAAATGAAATTTATCTTTCTGCACACTAGTAATAAACTAAAGCCAAAAATCAATTTTTCTGTCTTTCGAACATATTGTCATTCGATAACGAAAAGAGGCTTAAATGAAGACTTACTCAGTGACGTATGAAGAAGCACAAGTTTTTCTAGATGGCAGAAATAGCGAAAGTATAGTATGTTTGCTTTAACGTTGAAACATTTCGTCTATTTGAAATGTAAAGAACTGAAAGATTTTCTGATAAAATTTTGGTTTGGGTTTGCCGCAATTATATTGTATTTTCTGCCAGGGCAAGTGCTGGTTAGGAATACTGATTGGCTAGCATATTCTGACTCTCCAATAATGTCGACGCTGCAAAAAGCTTCAGTAGGTTCAGCTTTTAGCAGAGAACTTGTTTATTTCTTTCATGGATTCACATTCAGTTTGGTAATTTGGGGAAGCTTAGCTGTAGTAGGTTTTATTTTATTTTTGATTTATGCTCTTATCTTCCAAATTCGTAAAAGTATTAGAGAAAAAACTTTATCCGGCAATCTGAAATTAGCAAAAGATTCTGTTATAAACTTTTGTTATTGCTTCAGGTTCTGGATTTTATATATTGTGGTATCGTTACCAGTTGGATGGTTGTTTGCTGTTAAACTGTTCAAATGGACCGGATGGATAAAACCTCAAGTTTCGTATACAGCTTTAATTTGTGCTCTGACGATGGAATCTTGGATAGTAGGTCTTGTTATTTGCGGTGTTGCATTTCTCTTGTTTTGTTTCTTTCGTTATTGCATTTTCGAGTTTTTCAAAGATAACTGGAAAGAAGCAAAAAAGTTGGCAAGAAAAGAAAAAGGAATGTTCATTTATTAATTATTCTAATCTATGAATAAGTTTAGATTTATAGCAGACGAAAAACTTGTAATAGCAAAGAAGAAGAAATTAAAAAGCAAGAAGAAAAAGAAAAAGTGGAAGTCGGCACGTCTATTTGATATTGAAAAAGCTTTAAAACAACATTGTGCGCGCATTGAAGAATATGAAAGTTACCATCCCAACTAAATGTGGCAAATTAAGAAGATAATCCATTTGCTAACAAGAAAATTAAAAGGAGGACAGAATGCCAAACGGAAAAAAAGCAAAAACAGTAAAGGCTAAAAAGCCTAGTCAAAAAAAGGTCATTGCGAAGAAGCCCAGTGCGAAGAAAGTCATCACGAAGAAGGTCATGAAGAAAGTCATTATGAAGAAGCTCAGCCCGATGAGGATCAAGAAGACTTACGTTGTTGAAGAAACAACGAAGTTGGCTATCACTGAAAAGAGATGAAGAAAACTTCTGATTGGGTGTTTTTAGTAATTCTCATATTCATTATAGGGGTGTTGTGTTGCTTTAGTTGTAAACTATGATTGAAATTTTCGCTTTCGCTTTATGGGGTGCTATTTGTTTTATTGTAGGGGTAGTTGTTAAAAATAAAGGAGCATTATGAGCAGCAGCAACAGCAGCAGCATCACAGCAACATTCATCAATCCTAAAAGATTTGGTGTTCAAACAGCTAAGCAAAAAGAAATTGATTATGCAAACAAACACTATGAAATTACAGGAAAAGCAGGTTTACGAAAAAGAAATATTCATAAACAATATCTAAAAGAGCGAAAAGATGTTGAAGATAAGCTAAGACCTATTATTGATCATAAGAAGTGGGACTCAGAGAAAGAAGGTCCTGACGAAAGGCAGCGATATAATAGAGCATGGGATGAGATTTTTAAGCTATGCATTGAAATCAACAGAAAATATATTCCGCTCTTTGCAGCGCTTAAAAAACGATGTGTATTTTGTAAGAAGTTTCATTTTCCGGAAGACTCAATTCAAGGTGCTTTTCTGGATAAGACATTAGAATTTTGTAATGATGATCA
>Ga0315284_10005666_pt1 | contig 17761 bp, 29 predicted proteins | sample YL17G09_16_MG_FD_203696 | JGI IMG/M metagenome (GOLD analysis project Ga0315284, IMG submission 203696) | Sediment microbial communities from Yellowstone Lake, YNP, Wyoming, USA - YL17G09_16 | ecosystem: Environmental > Aquatic > Freshwater > Lake > Sediment | place: USA: Wyoming | collected...
GCTACTTGCGCTTGTGCTTCCGCAATCTTTTTATCGTAATATGCCACTCGCGCTGAAGCATTAGCTCTATCTCTCCGTTCCGCCTCAGCGCGTTCCTTCTCTTCTTTGACTCTGGTCTCTTCCCGTATTAAATTCAGCCGTGCCAGCGCAAACCCACTACTATCCTGATTGGTAGACGAGTATCGTTTTGCATAGGACGGAGTTTCTACAGGCTTTGGCATCTGATACATACTCATCGGGTCTTCCTCCTCTTGGGATTTCATCTGAAATCTCCAGAGCCTTTATCTTTTTCTTTCTTCCTCATATAAGCCATTAAACCCACCACCATAGCGACTACAGCTAGAGCAACACTAACCCATAAGCCGATTGTATTTACCATTTTACACCTCTAACTTTCATAGAAATCATCTCTCCGCTTTCCACCCTTCAACAGGTTCTTCACCGATATTAAAAGCATCCCAGAGGCTACAATGAACGGTAACAGCTTTAAGAACAACACCATATAATCGGGCATCCCTATGAGCGGGACAATAGTGTCGTTAAATAAGTCCGCCACTGGCTTAAACCAGAGCAACCCTATCCCCAGTAAGACCATCGCACCTATAAATGAAACCATTCCCATAGCTAACCTCCAAACGGCTTTAATGCGCTGTTGAACGTAAACAGGAACATAATGAATACTGCAAAATTAAGGGCTATTAAGAAAAATTGTAATATAGGGACAGGTTGTAAGAAATTATAGTTTGCGAAGAACATATTGACAGTCGCCTTAGCGATATCCACTATAATTCCTCCCCCCTGAAATATGATAGGGATTACGTTGCTCCATGAGAGCACTTTTATAGAATTTGCTAGGTTATTTATATCCTCTGCGACAGTCCATAGGCTGGTTCCGCTGTCCATACCTGTAGCCCCGTCCATAAAACTGGCTACAATACTCAATACAACGGCAAGCACTACAATGAACACCATCCATTTAGTTTCTATCATTTATCTCAACTCTTTCCATGAGAATCCCAACGACGAAATGGAGAATATGAGCAGTATCCACCAAGGGGCGGTCCCAATCATAGCGAACAATACGTTTAATCCGCACATTGTTATAAATGCGAGAAGAATCTGCTCGCTCCTATAGAACACCCACATTGATACCACTATGGAAAATCCCATTGATAATAAAAACCACCATGTGCCGTGGGGCATACCAATCGCATCCGCCATTTGATTTATAAAGGCGTACCCCGGTATCTTCTTTACCCCTTCGCTGGATGGCGGATTAAACCATGAAGAGCTATTGGGCACTGTTATAACATCACCGCCTGTCCCCGTACCACCACCACCTCCATCCCCACCCCCGCATGCGGTCGTTGTTATGGTTACTTCCGCTGGCGTTGCGGAATAGTTGCCTGTGATAACGCCCCACGCGGAATAATAATAACCCACGCCACTTTCCAACCCAGTATGCTGATAGTACGCAGCAGTTGTATCAACCAGAAGTGTCCCATCGGCTATGGTAGTAGGGGCGGAATATTTCTTCCACCTGACCATTGTAGACGTTGAGCCATTAGCTTTAGTCCACGTCAGGCTTACTGTATCGCATTCTGAGTCAGCATTGAAGTTACTTACATCCCCCAAAACAGCAATAGTAGTAAACTGTCTTACCGTGCCACTTGCGCTGAAAACATTATGCCACGCGACTGTCGTTACATTATATGTTGCTCCAGCAGTCAGTCCAGTTATCATCTTACCGAATAATTCGCCTGTTGTTACACCCGCTGAATGATAGATACGGTCATTGTTATAACCCCCTGCTCGCACCAAGACCATTTCAGCAGAATCATTGGCGTCCACAATAGAATCCTCATTCAGGTCCGACCTTAATATCTGGTCAGGAGAAAGGGGTCCGCTGGTGTAAAGGTATGCATCCAGCAGAGTATAATCCGCCCCCGTGACCCAACCATCCCCGTCCAAATCTCCGTAATAACCAGAGGCTACGCTATAATTTACACTACTATTTAATTTGACAAGGAGCCCCACTTTACAGGGTGAGGCACCATCATATTCAAGGTATCCATTGACCCTTGCCACCTCCATTCCAATCTGGGATGCGGTGTCTGTCCTTACGAGGGGCGGGGCATAAAAGACATAAGTCACTTCCAAGTATGGTCGCTGAGATACCCCGTCTTCAAAAGCACCCCACGCCACATATTGCTTGCCACCAAAATAATGCGGTTTATCCGAGCCGTTCCAGTCGGCTATCGCGTCCACTTCTCTTTCTATACGTACTAGGAAGCTGGAATACGACACATTCTCCCCTACCCCTTGTATGACATCATTCGTATTTATTGAACGTATCCCTTCTGCAGTTAAAGGCATTGTATAGTAGGTGCCATTAACAGTGACATTAGTAGCACTGATTCCGATAGGGGTATCCACATACTTACTCTGGTTGAAATCCGATAACTTGGTTTGGTCCGTAAATGACCAGTGCCCGGGGGTGAAATAAAAAGGCGGGACCCATGTCGCATTTATGGGCGCGGTTGGATATAAGGGTGGCAATGCCAGCTCGTCCGAATCATTATGGATGCCACGGAACGCCATCACCTTACCCAATGGCGGGTGATAGCTGGAATTATCGTTATATACAGCAGTGGCATATAGACCTAAAGTAGCTGAGCTTATATTGGCTCCCCACAATAGCAGTGATGTGTTGAAATGCAGGTAACTCCTGTATAAAACAAAATGTGACTCATTGCAACAATATGCAGGGTTGTAATAACAATAATAAGAGCAAGACCATTGGTCCGTATAATAATTCCAACCTGTTAGTAGTGCTGTGCTTATTGTCGTAGCACTTGCATTAGCCCACAATACCGAGAAATTCTCCGTACCTGCCTGTCCGCCGGGGGCTCCATAAGCATCACTTTTTGTACTAGAAAGGTAGAGGTCCCCGTCAAAATTCGATGTTTTGAATTGCGTGAAGGACGGGTCTATAGTAATTGGGAAGGTCGCCCCCATCATCGCATCCAGTGTTATTGTTTTTTTACCATCCGCAAGTGTTATGGCTATTGGACTGTGAGAAGCGTCTACGGCATATACGGCATCGGCACCCAGAGTGCTGGACGGGTCTATCCCCATATCTATAGTTATATCCCCTGTGGGCTTAACATCAAAAATAAACTGCTCCGATATAGTGCCGTCCAGTACCCGCAAGTACCTAGTACAAACGCCGTAATCCCATTTAATGACATTATTTATGTAGGCGGTATCATACAAATCATTGATAACAACTGGATTGCCTATGACGGGATACGTAATCCCACTTATCAATATTTTGGGCGTCCAAATTATTTCCCCACAGACCTCCTCGCAACTTGCCCTTACCAATGCCGTTGTACCTGTTACCATAGCAGTAAAACCACTCTGGCTTGTTGTGTAAGTCATCGTCGACTGCTGATGCCAAAAAGTATCTTCCTCATTTGTAGCCATTATTTTAGCTTTATACTCCCATAGTATAACGCCATCGTCTGTCACCCACCTGTTGCCAGTAGTAGAAACGGTAACATCCTCTGTTTCTGATATAACCTCCGCAACGTTATCGACCATCGGCTCCGCTACCTCGCCATTGTACACAATAGCTTCATCCAATGGAGCCTCCGCAGAAGAAGGGGTAGAGCTTAATACTAAACCCCCTATTATTAGCAATAATACCATGATATTCAATAACTTCATCTTCACCTCTTAATCATGCCGAGCTTATAATGAACGATTTCAAGAATATGAACAGTAGTATAAAGGCTAATACGCCTAAGAACCATAACGGGAATATACCAATCACTGTTCCCGATAATAGAATGCCGAAAGCGATAGTCTTACACCACATCGCTAGGAATATAAACCCTATACTCACCAAGATTATACCAATCCATCTACCGCTTAGCCCAAAGTAATCCCCCACCTCCGTCCACAAAGTAGAAATCTCTGGACCAACAGCCTCATCCCATTGACCTGCCAGATACGCATTGTACGACATATTCCCTAACTCGGCATCCCAGTCTGGATGAATCCAAATATCGCCCGCTATCTGTAAGGTATCCGCCCTAACATCCATCAATCCGGGGATGCCCAACTCGTATATAGCCGCACCATCGGTATTCAACAACTCTCCATCTGGACCCATCGCGACAAAAGTATATGCGCTACCATTGTCATGACTGCCTATCATCTTCGCCGTGGAGATGCACCAGTCGTCCAAATTATCCAAATCATCCCCCGACCAATCGCTAGGACCGATACTTAAGGTCTTTGAAGGAGGAGAAGGCCAGTTGTAATCACCCCATATTTCGATATCAAAGGCTCCCTGCCATTCCATCGGAGCCGTTTCACTCGCACTGAGATAAATGCACCCGGGGCGATAACCGCCCGCCTTGATGTTTGATGTACCTTTATGTATTAGGAGAGTGGTATCTGTAAGACGCTTCTTCCATATATGCGTGTTATCAAATTCTTCTATATCTGTATCATACAGGAATACTATCAGCCAATCCCCTTCTTCCCTGAACGATTGAAAGACTTTAATATTGGATATATCGGATGCAGCACTTACCTTTTCACTAGGTACCACCGCGCCTATAAGTGCCATGAGAACCATTACCATTATTATGATGTAGGTGAACTTCATTTATTTAAAACCTCCAAAGAGCACCTTAAACCCTACGCATAGTAGCTGTTTTTCGTAGCTTCAGTGCTTTTTGCGCATCTAAGTTGCCCTTTTCAGCGTCTAACGCAACCCTCTCAAGAGGATAACTCATATAAGGATTATCTATCGAGGTCGGTCTGTCTGCCAACGCCTGCGCCTCCTTCTTCGCCTCTGCTTTTATCTTCTTCACCTCTGCTTTTTCCTTCTCTCTTGCCAAGCGTTCCTTTGCATCATCCAATTCTTGCTTTGCTGTCGTAACAAGACCCTCTACATGCTTATGAACGAAGTCCCGAGCTTCGTGCTCCGCTCTTGTTTTCTTCACACCGCTATTGGGCGTTTGTGGATGCTGGGCTTCTACCAGTTTTTCAATAGCAACATTATCAACCACAGTACCGCCTTTAGCTAACTTCTTATTCCTACGTTTGATTTCCGCTTCTTCTTTTAGGGCTTGCGCTTCAAATTTTCTCACGTTCTCCGCTTGTTCCTTTTGTTTTGCGGACAAAGTTTTATTGCCAAGAACTTTAATGGCTGGACCCCTATTCCCTTTGGCTAATTCCTTGGTCGCATTTTCCACTTTTTCTTTTTCTTTTCCCAATACCTGCAAGACCTGTGCGGTAGTAGGAGCTGGCGTTCCCTCGGGCGCAACCTCTGTTTTTCTAGGTTTCTTTTGAGCTTTATTGGTCAGCTTATTGGTGGCTTTAGGCGGTGCCGAATCAATCATCATCTGAGCCTCCGTGCTTGCCTTTATAGCTTCGACCTTCGCTATCTTTCTTTGTTTACCCTTACCGACTTTCTTCTCCTTACTTTCCTGCTCAGTCATCTCTTGCAGTTCGCCTGTGCCCTTCTGAGCCATATGTTTCTGTAATGTCGCTATCCGTTGAGGAGCTTCCCTGCTCTGTTTGGCTCTCTCAGCATATGCTTTTTGTTTTGCGCTAAGCTCCTTTTTCACCTGCGGTTCCACCAGTCTAATCGGTACCGCCTTTGGTTTTTGTACTTTTCTTTCCAACTCGGGGTTGAACTCAGCTTCGTTCTTCCCAAACCCCATCCTACTCCTCAATTCCGCCATCCTTATTTCTTTTCTAACCCTCTGATTTTCTAGCTTTTTGGCACGACTCTCTCGTTGTGCCTGTTTACGAGCAGATATAGGTTTTTGCTTCCCAGTGCTCTCGCTTAATACCTCTGGGACCTCATTCTTTTTCTCCACCTCCTGCTGTTGGGAAACAGGTGCAGGCTGTGGGGGACGCTGTTCGACTTCAAACTCCCCTGTCTTAGCTGTCCACGGCTTAAGTATCTTACCTATTCGGCTCTGTTGCCTCTTCATAGCCCATTCTACTTTTGTTGAGGCTATCTGCACATCCCTCTTTAATTTGGCTTCGGCATGTGCTCGCGCCTTTACCTCCTTGGCTTCTGCCCTCTTGGTCCCAGCAATCGCTCTCTCGTTTTCAGCAATCGCTTTCTTGTTTTCAGCAATCGCTTGATTTTCTTCTTTAGTCTTTTTATAAGGTATACGGAGTGTTGAAAGTTCCCATTGCTCTTTTTCTGTTCCGTCCACTTTACTGATGACTGTTTTCTTGGTTAATTCAGTCCTGTACCCCAACGCCTGAACCCTTTCATTCTCCGCTACCGCATCCTTATGGTTCGTATAAGTAGCTATCGGATTCAGCATACGCTCATGCTCGGCTTTATTCTCTGTGAATTTCACAATCCTTTGTTGTGCCTGAATATACCCTTTCTTCCTTGCTATTCTCCTGTCCCGAGCTTTTTGAAATGTAACTTTAGCCCTCACCTTATTATACCTAGACTTAATCCCAGCCTTCGCTTTATTTAATGGGTTCACCACCGTCTGATTGTATACTCTGCGGATGGCATGCCCGATGGGCTTAGCCACATATTTTTTTGTGCGCCTTGCTACCCCCACCTCTATCTGCCCCGCCCAATGCGGATTCCAACTGAGCAGGTTTTGCCCTCCCATGGGACCTGACATCCATTCTCCCGACATGGTACCCCCTTTATCCCTTCTTCTTGCCCTTCAGATACCTGAGGGTGAAAGTATGCCCGTCCATCTTTACTTTCCCGCTGGTTTTATGGGTATCTGTGGCTAACCGCACCATATGAAGCACATCGGACCTGACCACCTTCTTGCCTTTCGCATTCTTGGCGAAGATGACTTTCCTGTGCATATCAACGTGGAGCGTGTTGCCATATGCATCGGTATAAACTTTCATTTGGTTTACCTCCTTTTGCTATCCATCATTATGGTAATATGTGGATATTATTGCCTGTTTGAGATTTACTGCCGACAATCTTCTTTATGAAGCTCACTTGCTTTTCGGCTTCTTTCTTGCTTCTGCAATCAAATGTGAAGGAGTCGATGGGTTTATTGCCTTCCATCCGCAAGACCTTCACTTTATATGGATATATTTCTTTCTTTTTCTTTTTCGTGTCCATATTGCCCCCTTCTTTAAATTTATCGTTTATCTCTCGGCGGTTCTCCATGCTTGTTTGGCTTTTTCCAGCCCTTTCTCTGCAGAATCACGCGCCACCTTAGACCTTGAGAGTTGTCTTACAGCCACCTCGTAATCTTGTTGGCATTCCTTTAATCTTTGTCCTGCCCTATGCACCATTTTCAATGCTACTCCCTTTTTCATGACTCCTCCTTACTACTTTGCCGTCTTTACCTTTAGCCTGCGAGACCGACTCGCCATTATCGCCTGATGTATCTCTAACGCTTTAGCGTAAGTCACTGGCTTACGCGTCGCTGGGATGCGCTCCATTCTACCTGTCTTTTTATCATGACAGTGCATTATTACGTATCCGCCCTTAACCTTTCTTATCATCTCTTTTATCCTTGCCATGAACACTAACGATAAATACATCGTCCCCCTCTGAGGATAGGATGGCTTTTGTTCTCACATGATAGCCACTATTTTCCCATTTGCTTATCTGGCTGTTACACTCTTTTTTACCGTTGCATACGATTAGTCTTGTCAAGTTTTTCATTTAACACCTTCTCTTCTCCGCATCCGTTCCTTGCGCCTTTCATGCATATTAAAGAAATAACGGGCATCATTCCGCGCCTTCCGTCTTATATCATCACTCCCGCCTCTCATGGCTGTATTTTGCAAGATTCTGGATGCTTTCAAGGCATTCCCCCTGCATTTGTCAAAGATATTCTGTCGACGCTTAATTTGCCCCGAATCGGCATCCCAGCCCATTTGCTTTGCAGAAACGGTGGAATGTTTTTCCCTATTCATCTTTCCTCCTATCCTTCCAGTGACCGTTTATGCTATTTCCGTTTTGCGGGTCCACCACTGGAACGACCCCGACTGCGGGTCTGCCTTGTCTTCGCACATTTAGCGCAGATGTTCCCCCACCCCGTCCCCCAAGGTCTGTTTTTGCCACAAAGGGCGCATATTTCTTTTGGGTGTTTCTCGCCCTTCCGTTCCTTTGATGGTCTTTTTCATCCCGACGAATTTCCAGTATCGTGGATTTGTCCTTTTGGGAAAGACCCTTCGTGCTTGCCCTTTTCTTGTAATCCTTGATTGCCTTAGCTTCTCCCGCTATGTCTTTCTTTATTTTTCTCTTCAACGTGTCCATTGTTTCCTCCTTAATAATAAAACCGAGACGATGGTATCTAGAACAGTACGATTTGGACAACCTTCTCTTTTCTACCAGTTTAAGCCAGCTTTATACGCCCCTTCTTTCGTCGCATACGGACCAAAGAAGCGTTGGTGCTTGGGATGCACTTTCTCAGGATGTCCGCCGCCGTCTTTCCCTTTTACCACCCGAAGGTCTCCGTCATCATACACTTCCAGATACCATCTCTTTGTCATTGGCTTTTTCTTCTTCTTCCCTAGAATATCGATTGTCATGTCCCTTCCTCCTTCTTTCTTCTCCTACCATTTCAATCCAGCTTTATACGCCACTTCCTTTGTACCATATGGACCGTAGAAAGTATGATGCTTAGGGTGCTTCTTGGGAGCATCACCATTATCCTTTCCCCTCACCACCCTAAGGTTGTCCAAATCGTACTGTTCTAGATACCATCGTCTCGGTTTTATTATTTTCGTTACCTTCATGTCGCCCTCCTCTGTTAAATTACAACCCTTTGGTTACTTTTTTACTTTTTTCTTCGACTGCGTACGCTTAGCCGTCGTTTTCTTGGTGGATGTAGTTTTCTTGGTTATCGTTTTCTTCGTTTTCTTTACCACCGTTTTCTTGGCTGTCTGTTTCTTGGCGGGAGTCGATGCTGGCTTCCGAGGTAAAGCCCCCAACTGCCGAAGTTCTGCCTCCGCCTGATATATTTTTGTCCCGATAGCCTTCCGCATGAGTATCTTTGTCTTAGCGTTTTTATTCATATCATGACTTATCTCATTATCATACTCCATGAGGCTATTATATTGCCTTTTCCACATGTCTTTCTTTTGCTCTTTAGTCATGTTTTCCCCCTATATTTTATACGCCTGCTGTTTTTTCAATTCCTCGTCTTTTTTTGCTTTTTCCTTCTTCATTCTCAATTCTGCGCGTTTGATGTTCTTCTCTCCCTCCGCCTCCCAATTAGGATATTTTGTCCTGTATACTTTACGATATCTATTAAACCTCTTTAAACGTGTCTTCGGTTTATCTTGGCTACTGGGTGGTCGTGCCCTGAGACAGCGAGCTTTCCGCCCATCGATAATCTCCTCTACGTGCCTCCAACCCACCTCATAATGCGTTGGCTCGTGTATTCCTTTCTCTGGATTACTACGAGCAACTTTTACCCGCATCCTTTTTATCGGGCGACCGCATCTCAAGCATTTATAACCAGTGAATTCAGCCATCACTTACCCTTTTTAATAATCTTTACATAGAAGTCTTTTCCCTTGTTCCCCGGCTCATTAAGGTATTTCGCCTTTGGGGGCTTCATCTTACGTGGAGTGCCTAATGCCTTCCGTTCCTTTTTACCGATATGTCCTTTCATTACGACCTCCTTTTGTCTCCGTTATTCCTGCTATACCTATGGCTTCACATGGGCTATTTCGGTCCCGCATTCAAGAACCTGCGGGTTTTCTTGCATTTCTTGCACTTCCCTTTGGTGGTTTTGGTTTTTGACGCAACTGGTAGTATCCAGTAATGGGCTCCACCTTTCGGGCATCCCCACTTTGCTGGCTTGCCCACGGGACCAGTCCGTTTGGTTGTTTTCTTCTTCGGTACGCTTTTCCTCTTTTTTGCTTTATTTTCTTTCTTGAGGATTTCCTCGTATTCTGCCCTAGTCATCAGTTTTTCCATCGCCATCCCCCTTTTTGATTTATAAATAGAACGTGCGTTTTGTTTTACATTTCGCACATTTACCCACCGTCGTCCGTGGCGTTCCGTCAGGCTGGAGAGGCTTCGCAATTGGTATCTTCCAGTAATGTGCCCCGCCTTTCTTACATTGCCACTTTTCTAACTTGGCACCCTTGCCTGCGCCCTTTATTGTCTTCTTGAATGTTGTTTTCTTGGTCTTCACCCCTGCCCAAACTCTTTTATATGTCTTTTTGATGTCGCTTCTTGGCGTCCTTTCCTTACGTCCTGCATCTCTTGGACCTGTCCCCACCCCCTGCGTACGACCCACGGACGAGCGTAGACCGATGTCCCGTATTACGCCCTTGTGCAAACTGCTTTTAAAGCAATCCCTGCCCAAAGCGGAGCCCCCGATACTAATACCATTGGGCAATGGCTTTAATGTCACGTCTACATAGCCTCCGCATTTTCGGCAGAATGATGTGGCGGAATTACCGCTATTCGTGAACTTATTCATGTCGTGTCCACGAATTTTACATACCTCCAATGCTTCTTTCTTCAATGAGCCTATGGTCTTACCCATGACGCCCTCCTCTTATATATCTATCCGAGACCCTCGTTTAATGACAGGGGTATTTATAAAATATCTCCTATCACTACATTTCACACATACTCCCAAGCTCTTCTTCTTGAGTTCACCGTTCGGTTTCCTGTCCCCAGTGATTTCCCAAAGATGCTTGCATGCCTTAGCTTTCCCTTTACACCCTGTCTTTGTTTTCATTTCTTCCTCCTGCCTATTTAAACGCTCCCATAATCATCTCAATGATAATGATTGCTACAGTACCTGTGATAGCCTGTTTGCTTCTTCGCCCCCACGCTCTTCTTCGGTCTGCTCTTCTTCTCCGCCTTTTTTTCTTGCTTAATAAGCTCCTCGTACTCTGCCCTAGTCATCTTTCTTTCAGCCATGTCGCCCTCCCAGAAACTTTAGATGTCTATCCTAGACCCTCGCTTGGTGGCTGGGGTATTTATAAAGTATTTCTTCTCGTCACACTTCACGCATTTACCCAAGCTCTTCTTCTTGAGTTCCCCGTTCGCCTTCCTGTCCGAGGTAATTTCCCAAAGATGCTTGCATGCCTTAGCTTTCCCTTTACACCCTGTCTTTGTTTTCATTTCTTCCTCCTGTTTATTTAAACGCTACTATCAGAGATTCGATGATTATGACCCCGACTACCGCCATAACCGCAATCGTGGTTATGACCCCCGCCTTGGTTGTTACCGACATGCCATCGCTCTTGGCGACGACAAACAACAGCCCGATGATTCCGCCCGTAAGGAATAGTATAGCAATGATATCCATCATTACCGCAACCTGCGGGCTTAGTAAATCACCCGAGGGTATAGGCTCATCCCCGGGCATATGCCAGTCCACCATGAGTACGGTATTGGGGCTATCAACAGGCTCGTCATCATAAACATCCATAGTCCATGCAGCAACTCCTCCCCCACTTACAAGGTATTCTTCGGGACAGTCATTATTTGCATCCCTCTCGGTTCGCAAGGACAATACTGTCAATCCACTCTTGTTTATATAGGCTATCCCGTCCTCATTCAAACCCACATCGGTATATAAACTCTCATTAGGGTTCATTTCAGGCATAACACCTATGGGAGCGGGCGGTATTAGCAACTCCTCCATGGAGAACCCGCCAAAATCGCCGTAGAATTCCGATTCACTATACCCTTGCGACATCATTTCCACCCCAAACGGGAATATCGATGTATTGTGTGTCCCCCCTAGAACCACCCCCATATCCGAGGTATCCTCACCTATCGCCATCCAGTACGCGGGTACGACCCTCAGGAAAGCTCCCGTGATAATAGCGTCGTCGGGTATACTTGATGTATTATAAGCCAGCATAAGCCTGCTCAATGCTGCCATATTACCAGTTCCCCCAGAGTTTCCAGCCTGTTCCCCCACCATAGAATACGGAGGGTAACCATAAATCATCATCCCGCTATCCCAGATTGCCTGCCATGCCTCACAGTGTGTCCACAAGCCACCGTCACTCTGATTCACAACTTCTACGGCGTAAAAGACTGGAGATGGCGCACTGACATTAGTTTCTGGTAGGATAAAAGTTGACCTGTTCCCCTCAATAGGTCGAACTGTTGGTACTGGTATTGGGTCGCAAGTAGGGGTAGGCGCATGATAAACATAGGAGCCACTTTCGTTTACGAATACACCTTCGAAAGTAACGTCACAAGACCAATTCCCTACACCCACAGCTAAATCAAAGTAATACGCAACAGCACTCTGGTTGCCATGTTGATAATAGACAGTCCAGTAAAAGGGAAATTGGAAGCCTCCCATATTAACTAAGGTACTATATAAGGAAACATCTATATCCTCAGTTCCGTTGGTTGATATAGGTGTGATGGAGGCTGGACCCATCCCCAACATGTATGCCAACGGGAACTTATTCAGAGATTCCACAAATGCCACCACCCCATATGGGGTAACCGCATAGTTCTTACTATCATATCGGAAAGGTGAATTGGAAACAAAGTAATAACCAACGCTTTCATTATATGTTAATGTAGGCGTGGTACTTGAGAGCCAAGGAACTATCCTCCAACAGGGGTCAGGGCTGTCCGCAAGACCCACACCTCCCGATATTAACACCGTCATTACCGACACCATCACGATAGCGACAACCGCCAGCATCCTCGCCAGTTTGCCTGCCTTAGCCCCCATTCTATATTTCATGATTATCCTCCTGTTTTGTTCCAAACAAAAACCCGCCAACCGACGGGTTCATACTGATGCCATATAAAACAATAGAAGCCAAGCCGAAAGACCCAGCTTCCCTACTATTTATTCTTTTGATACTCAACTATATGACTGCATAGGCTAGACGCCTCATTTCCATATCCCCAGCTTTGAAAGAGCAAGAGACCTTCTTCCACTACGCACAGGCTATCACAGAACCAGTCAGAAAGCAAGTGCCTTGTTATTTAAATGCTCCCATTAGTGTTTCAATAATGATAATTGCTAAAGCACCTGTGACTGCGATACCAAACGCCCCGCCGAAATTACCAGACTTTACCATATAAACCCCCGCACCCAATGTCAACAATGACATTAAAACCCCAACCCCCAACGCCATGAGCGTCCCAGTCATGTCTACGACAACCTGACCTTCTGGCGAAATTATAGCGGGGTTAGCAGTGAAATTAGCTTGGATATTGTAATCTCCCAGCATGGTTATTGTGGTTGTGGACGCATTAACATCGGCTATCGTTGTTGTGTTGCCAGTCCAATTCACAAAACTGTATTGCCAATCGCAGTCTGCCTTAATATACACTGCGTCGTAGATATAATAGGTGAATATCCCCTCCCCCGGAGCGGTCACGTTGCCACCGTCCGAAGAGTTGATTGTCAGTTCGTAGGTTATCGAAGGCGTTCCCGTAATGGTAATCCCAGCAGAGGTGGCGGCGTACACAGGAAGAGCTACAAACACCGCAAACAGGGCTAGTAATAAACTGACCCTGCAAGCCCTGTTTACCTTTAGTTTCCGTCTGTTCTTCATAGCCTATTCCATGGTTATCAGCCACCTAGTACATATTTCTGTCTGCACGAATCCTGTCTGAGAGGTGTCAATTACGCTTATCCATAGCTCCCACTTGGACGCGGGCGCAACTGCTCCGTACGGCATGGTGAGAGAGACCAGCATGTCCCTTGTTTCATACGCCTCCAGCGGAGTCTCCGCCCCCGTTATCGTGACCCAATGAATCGCCTCTGGGGACGCCATGGCATAATCTATCACGGTATTGTCTGGCATCCGACAGGTGACCAAAAATATCGAGGGTACACTGTTACCGTTGTGCACCCTGATTGGATACTCCGCCGTCGCTCCTGCATAGAAATTACCCACATCCACATGCCCGGGACTAATCCAAGAAACGTTCATGGGCGGTTGTGATAAACTTTCAGTGGGAATCGGCTGAGGACCGATGGGCTCTTCAGTTGGAGTGGGAGTTCCAACCGAATTGCCACCACCGCACCCCACGGATACAAACAGTATCCCCAGCATTAATAGTGAACCTATTATCATCTTACTTTTCATATTAAAATCTCCTTTAAATCTACCGTTCAGGTCTACGGTGCTACGTATCACCTTTCATTCCTGAGAGCTGGCTTCCCACCAGTCCTGAAGCATTATTTACGGTGCAATATATTCTGTTGCCGTAATGGTCGCCGTTGTGGTCTCTGCTGTAGGTGAAGTCCACTCATCGGTCTGGGTTGAGATTGTGATGCCCCACTTCAGAGTAGCACCAGTGAAGTTTGTTGTTAACGCTGCGCTACCAGTAGCCTTGGCTACGACCTTGCCACTGGAATATGTCATGCCTGTAGAATAGACATATGCGCCATACGTCCCAACACCTCCTGCCCCACTGTTGCTATTAGCCATTGCGTCCCCACCAGTGAAGTTAGCGATATTCACTGTCAGTGTGAGAGGCACGTTGCTCGATGCATTGGTCACTGTGAACTTGCACTCGCCATCCACTACTGGGTCAGATGGAGACAGATTGCAACCGAGCGGATTTGAGTAATAAGTGGTTGCGATATCCATCTTACCGTCGCCATTTGTCCCCAAGTTGATAGTCCAAGTGTCCGTCCCAGTGATGGCAATGTAGGTAGGCGTACCAGTGATGGTAACATCGGCGGATGTTGCGGCTAATGCTATAGCAGGGCTTAACAGACCTGCAAGCAGACCGAACACCGCCAGCAACCCGAACAGCATCCCGATTCTCCTTGTTTTCATCTTACTCACCTCCTTTCCTGTAAGTCTCATACTATATATCCTCTACTGCCACTAATGTTATGTGGCTTTCCTTTATAACGCCATCGGTGAACATCCCTGTTTCCAGCTTCAGCTCCCACATTATAGTATCGCTACCCGCTAAACCATCTATGAGGGCTTGTGGGCTTGTAGTTAGAATTATCATTTCTGCTTCATCTGTACAGCCAGACACCGCAACCAGCATCCGTGCTTCTCCATCCTCTGGGGTTCCGCTCGTCAGTAACCAGCCGTCGCCACCCGTAAAGTTTGAGGCGTTTATCGAGATATTGATACTTGCAGAACCCTCATTTGTAATTGTGAAATAACACTCGGCGTCGTCCAGTGGGAATTCAGGTTGGGAGCCGTTCGACCAATAATCACTACCTTCGTACATTTTCCCGAAGTTCTTACTGGTAGGGCTGACCGATATCGACACCGCTTCTCCAGCACACTCGTACCAGCCTGAGTTCCCGTCCCCATATATCGAATTCTCGCCATAACACCATGTGTCGTCAGGAGAGGCATTGGAATATGAGATATTTAAGTAATCCACCGACACCGTTCCCCCGCCTGACTTAGCTATGTACCACTCTGTCCCCCCAAAGCTGGTCAGTGTATGCATATGCCCGTCACTGCCACTCAACGATACTGAGGCTACTGTTTGAGTCTGCCCATCCCCAAACACGACACGCTGTGTAATGTCTGGTGATAAACTAAAAGATTCCATCGTATTATCACCGACTACCGCATGTGACGAGCCATTGCATATTACGTCGTGGTAAGTCTGACCATACCCACCAAAGAAGTAACTTCCTAAGTCTCCTTCTTCATTAATTTGAGCAGTTCCTTCATTCATTATGATAGTAGACGTTCCTGCGTTAACGACAGTCTTCACTCCGCCAATATACCATCCTATGTTCGATGTATTAATAACAGATGACCCTAGGTTAAATGTTACATACTCAGAAGCCTCATTGTCAGTCATGAATGCGGTGGATATATTATAGTTATTCGTTGTCAAACCGCCCCCCGTGCAAAGAAAGAATGATGATATGTTTAAATCAGCCTGTAGGGATACACTCCCGTTATCCAGCATTAGGAACCCAAATCCGCCCTCAAAATATAACGGTATGTCAATACTGTAGTTAGCTGTTGTAGCCGAGTATATTAATATCCCCGCATCATCTACAAAATGTACTGACATATCAGAAATCATTGTTATGTTACCAGTAACCCATACAAATTTATGGCTTGCGTTAAATGATGGGCTGTAATTCGCTCCCACCCAACTCATGTCTCCGCAGTAAGAGTCTGCATCTACATTCACGGTCTGACCTGTTGTTGAAAACGAATTGACATCGAAATTCACAGCCGATGAAGCATCTGGTAAGAAGGATGCGTTAGGAGTACCGCCCGATTCGTTTGACCAGTGGTTTGCTGCATCCGACCAATCTCCAGAATCCCCAACCCAGTACGGGTCTCCAGCCCCGACTTCGGGGTCTAGTTTCACCGTATCGCCCGCCCCAACTATACCGATAGCGAAGGATACGGCGGTTATCTCTTTGCCTGTTTTCTCGACAGTGTCGATTTCACCTAATGTCTTTGCGACATCATCCCACATCACTTTGATGCCGTTGTCATACTCAATGCCGTTTCTAACCTCTTCATAAGGCGCAGGGTTATTAAGATTCCAGACTATTTGGTATTCGTCGCTCTTACCCGATGTCAACTCGCATTCGGCTGAAAGCGGTTGCCCTGTTTTTACCTCATATGTCGATGTGTAGTTAGTTCCGTCTCCTTTTGGCCAGATATAGTATTGAGTGATTATATAGTCGCTTGGGCTTACAGCCTCATATGTCATTTTTACAACTGGCGGTAGCTTCACCACCCCTTTAATCGCTATACCGAAATATTCGTCTGTTAAAAGAGCCGTCTTCCCGTTGTGCGACCAGATAGAGTTCATCCCATTGAACCCGAACCTGTATATCCTGACGCCGTTATCAAGCTCGTATTCTTTCTCTGACTCCGTAAATTTAATAGGAGCTATCTCTGGCATGGTGATTTTTGCATTAGGGTCTATAAATTTTATGGGGTCTCCATCACCCAGCGGGTCTTTGATGCCACCCCCCAAATCCCCTGTAGCCTCGCCGTCACCGTAGGCTGAATACGCAGGCATTACAGCAGGAATCATGCCTATCAAAAGCATGACTGCCAATAATATATATGATACCGTCTTTCTTACTTTCAAAACCTGCACCTATCTGTGATTGTTCCTCTTAAGATTTAGGGGGCGTTGGGGGTGTGTTGCGACCCTTACCGCCCCCTCTATCTCCTTCGGGGTTCTAGCTGTGCTTAGTCGTTACCCGTGAACAGTTTTAACACTGCCATGATAACGCCCGCAGCTACGATTATCGGGGTCACTGTGGCGACCAACACGACAACTGCAGCATTCCAGCCAGATGTGTTGAGGGAGTTTACAAGAACCTCAATCACGATAACCACGATAATACCCATTATCGCGGTGCTTAGGGCTAAATTCATCTTAACCATCGTATATGTCCTCCAAGGCTGGACGCCTCATTAAGTTTATTCTTCCCTTTCCTATAGGCGGTATTTCGGCAGGGGCTCTTCTTTGTCAGCAACGATTTTATAAGCTCTGTTGCCTATATAAACCTTCCGCCCATGCCTGTTCACGAAATTACCGCCCCGCGTACCCACGTATACCTTCCCACCGTGCATCCTTCTGATTTTGCCGTCCCCTCGTATCGGGTGGAGTCCTGTTATTAAGTTTTTTCCAAAGCTTGTTCTCATCGCTCAACCTCTTTTATCAGTTATCAGCCTGATGGGTCGGTGCCCGGCTTAGTCGTTACCCGTGAACAGTTTTAACACTGCCATGATAACGCCCGCAGCTACGATTATCGGGGTCACTGTGGCGACCAACACGACAACTGCAGCA
>Ga0315284_10005667_pt1 | contig 17760 bp, 28 predicted proteins | sample YL17G09_16_MG_FD_203696 | JGI IMG/M metagenome (GOLD analysis project Ga0315284, IMG submission 203696) | Sediment microbial communities from Yellowstone Lake, YNP, Wyoming, USA - YL17G09_16 | ecosystem: Environmental > Aquatic > Freshwater > Lake > Sediment | place: USA: Wyoming | collected...
CGCCTCATTCGTGTGCACGGTTTTGGCACTCCTCTCGTCAAGCTCCTTGTTAGCGCTGTCCATGTTAAATCCAATACTGAGTACCGGTTTTCTTTCAATTTGGTTAATTAATGTTGCGGTGAAACTTGCCATCATAAGCAAAATCTGGATGCGGTCAATCGATAGAAAAACAAGAGGTAAGCTTGTTCTGGTCGAATTTCTGACACCTTATCTGTACGCCGGGGGTGTTTTATTTGGCTAATCCGATTACGAATAATCTTAATTCACTAATCGATTTTATCAGGCTCAGACTGTGCTTTTTCGTTATATTTGTCGGCATTTCAGGGTATTTGCTGTTTAACGCGCCGTCCTTTAAAATTATATTCGTGGGCATGAGCTCCTTCTTTGCTTGCTCCGGCGTTTACGCGTACAATCAAATGACAGACGTGAAAGAGGACACAATAAACAGGAGAAAAATCAACCCGCTCGCGCACAGCAAGATGGGTCTTCTGACAGTGTTTCTATGTTTCACACTCGGCCTTTCATTTTCATTGTTTTTATCGATGCTTTCAATCGTCTACTGCATAATTTTCACAGGCATCGGGATAGCATATTCCCTTTTCCGCATTAAGCGCATCTTTTTGATTAAAAATATCTACACAGGGTTCGGGCTTTCATTATTGTTTTTACTGGGCACGAACAGCATCCAAATCGGAGGTGAGATTTTATACTATGTTTTGGTATCCATCTTTGCTTTTACGGGAAGCATGGTTGCGGACATCAACGACCGAGAGGGAGACAAAGCTGTCGGGGCTAAAACGATACCCGTTATTTTTGGACATGAGAAATCAAAAACGGTGTTATACCTTCTGCTTGTTGCGTTCTCCGGGTTTGTTTTGTTGCTGGATAAGACAATCGTATTGTTGCCGTTTTCTTTGATAATGATCGCCTGTGTTTCCAGAAACCGATTCCGCGTAGCGCATGCGTTTTCGGGGATTTCCTTCATTTTTCTTACGGTATGGCTGTTGCTAACGTGAATATTCTATCACGATTTTCTTGTAAGCGTGGCTGACATCTTTCATTTTGAAATTTCTATTAAGAACCCACAAATACCCCAAAATGGTCCTCGCTATAAATTCCCAGTTATCAGGCTCTGTCTGCAAACCATGCGGCGGATTTTGAATTTCCACGATAATTTTTGTGTCACCTTTTGTTATTATCGTAACAATGCCCCAGCCTGTGATCTGCAACAGGTTTTTGAGCAGCGAAAGCAGCTGATTGGCGGGGCATTTCCTTTCAAGAATACCATAAAAATAATCATACGAAATTTTGGGCAGTCGTTCCATCAAAAGACCACGGTTGCTGATTATGTGAAACAGCGTATTCTCGAGAGGGAGGATTAATCTGCCTCGAAAATAAAGCCTGTTTTTCTCCTGCAGCTGCAGAACATTTCTATGCAAGGCATCTTTCAGTGAGATGCCCTCGACATCGGGCAGGCGATTTAATTTATTGTATATTTGCTTTTCCCTCGTTTCGACGTTAAACGGATTTTTCGTTATTCTGTATACATATTTGCAATCTTCTTTTGTCTGGACCGACTCGATGCAAATGCTCTCGGATTTAACCAAAGCATTCAAAATCCCGTTTGCAGCCCCCAGCGCGAATTTGTTTTCTCCAATCAGCCTGGTTATAAATTCGTTCCGTGTTTTTATCGTGACGACATCCTTTTCTCTAACAGCATGAAAATCATCGAACAGACCCGTGTTGATCCACACTTTCTTCCCGAACAGGTTTAGCACCATGTCCGTCGGTAATATTTTTACTGGATCGGGCGTAAGCGCTTCGGTGCCTACAAACCCCCATCTTCGGCCGATATCCATCATCTCATCTTCATAACCGGCCTTTTCACATTCGTCGATATAATTGGCCAAAATGTCTTCGAAAAATAGAGTGCTGCGTCTGTGCTTGATCTTGAATTTGTTTACTATGCCGCCTATTGTCGCATTCAAGATACCCCTTCTCAGCGATTCGGATAGACGCATGTGTTCATAATTAAAAAAATATATATATAAACGCATTCATTTTTAAGAAGGAAAATACGCCAGTATTTGTTTATACTTTTAAAGAAAATATATAAACATAATAGCACATAATAATACATAATGTACAGCAAGTACTGGACATTAATCGTTTGGTGTTGCGTGTGAAATACGATGCAATAGTGGTTGGTGCTGGCCCTGCCGGGTCTACTGTGGCAGAAAATGTCAGCAAGAAAGGATTCAAGACTTTGTTGATTGACAGGTCAAAGCGCCCCGGTAAAGTGTGCGGCGGTTACATTTTCAAAGAAATCATCGACACGTTTAAGATACCCGAACACATCATCGAAAGAAAGCTAGCGGGAACAATAAAATACGCTCCTGATGGCACTTGCGTTTGTGTAAAGTCTGGCGCATTTCATTCCGCGACTGTTTTCAGGGAAGCGTTTGATACGTTCCTAGCTGAAAGGGCCGCGGAAAACGGTGCAGAGTTTTGGACCGACGCGGAAGCAATAGATTTAATCCGCAAAGATGGTCAGATAAACGGCATTGTTGTGCGGAAAGATGGCGAAAAGATCGACATCAATTCCGATATCGTGATTGCTGCCGATGGGGTCAATTCCATCCTTGTGCAAAAAGCGGGTCTCAGGACTGGCTGGAAACCAAACCAGGTTTCAATAGCCGCGCAAGAACTCTTTACGGTCGATAAACAAGATATCGATGATTTTTTCCATATCGTATATTCCGATAAAATTGCACCCGTCGGATATGGGTACATCATACCGAAGAGCGAAACAGTTCTCGTTGGCGTCGTTTCCCTTTTGTCGTCGATAAGTACAAATATAAACGATTATCTTTCAGAGATGCTGAAGACGAGGCTTGTGAAAGAAACGATCAAAGACGGTAAGAAAGTGAAATATGAGTGTGCTCTGATACCGAGCGATGGGCCCATTCAAAAAACTGTAACGGCCGGTTTTCTTGGCATCGGAGATTCCGTGGGCCAAACAGGCCCTTATTCCGGCGGAGGCACGCACATAAATCTGCCAATAGGGGTTGTTGCCAGTGAAGTCATTTGCAATGCTCTCGGTAATAACGACGTAAGTGAGCAAGCGCTCAGCGAATACGAAAAACGGTGGAGGACCTTTGTTAGCGAGCTCATGCTCACCGAATGGAAAATCAGGGCGCACATGACCTCGGATGACATGAAAAACAAATATGTCGAGGAATGCTGCTCCATGCCGCTAATCGAAGGTTCGAGAATTTTCGAAAAAAGAAAGATTGGTTGGTTGTGATTAGAAGATGCAATTGTTTAATTCTGTGAAGCCAAACGAATCCGTCAAAAGAATGCCGGCGCATGCCGCGACCAAGCTTCATCGCATTTTCTAAACCCGTCACTACGAGCTGCCGCTATGAACTATTATCGTAAGCATCGCGGTAAAATCATCATTCAAGACCTATCCTCCCAAAAATCCAAATCTATAAAATCGCCGAGCGCCGACACTAAACTCATGCCATCGAAGCCGGAACGTTTCTGCTTGAAATGCGGGTCCAAGCATGTGTGGAACGACGGTCACTATGTGTACGACGGGAAATCATCCCAGGTCTATAGATGCAAGAATTGCGGCAGAAAATTTTCCGAAAAAAGTCTTCATTCGCATTGCGGGATGAGGTTTCCAAAAGCGATAGTTGATTTCGCGCTGGCACAATACCTGAGATTGCACTCTTTTTCTGAGGTCTCGAAATTGCTTTCGTCCCTTGGCATAACAGTATCCGATGCAACGGTCGGAAAATGGGCGAGAAAGTTCGGCGGGGATTTCGACCCTTCGCCGACAAACAGGTCACAAATCTCGGATAAGTGGCTGATCGGAAAACAGAGAGCAACCATAGCCGGAAACGATGGCTGGCTGTTCGAGATACGGGACGATAGGAGGAACGTTGTGTCAATTTATTTTTCAGAAAAGGATGGGGCGAGGATAAGAAAAATCGCCGCACAACGGGCCAAAGAAATCTTAGGCGTATCGCCGACGAGCATCAAAACGACGGCTCCGGACGCGATTCGCAGTCACTAAACAAGTTTGAAAGTCCGGATTTATATTTTGCGCTTCGTTCTAACTGTTCGGGGGTTAAACATGCAAGAAGACCATACTATATTGCTGAGAAGGCTGCTGAAAAGCGTGCAGAACATCGAGGCCGAAGTCAAAATTATGAATCAGAAATGCGACAAGCGGAAAGCCGACAGCTCTAGTCCCACAAGCTAAAACCGACTTTGCAAGCTCCGTCTCTACTCCAAATCACCACGTAACATGCGAGCTTTCAGACGAAATTCAAGACAGTGGGTCGAGAGGGAAATCGACGATCTAGCATCTGAAGAAAGCAGCTACGAAGCCCACATTATCAGATTATCTTGCTCGTCCCCAGCCGGATTCCCTTTTTGTCGATTATGATTTCTCTCGAGATGTTCGGTTCGAAGCTTGTATATCTCATTTTTTGGATCTTGATCGTACGGACGGGTTTTTCTTCGAATTCTAGGAACGAGAGCTGGACGGTGCCGTCGCACTCGAACGCCTCGCCGTTCCCGGTATCCATGGCATCTCCTACGGTTTCACATAAAACCAACGAACATTTTGCCTTTTGTTTGAGACGCTTTATTAATTTTATGAAATTTATGCGATACAATCGCTTGGTTTCTGCAAAAATCAATAATTTGTTGATGTTGTCTATGACGATCCTGTCGAGGTCGGGGTACGACGACATTATTTTTATGAAGTAATCCAAGTCATCGCCTTCTCCAAGTTCTATGTACTTAAAAATAAGATTTTTATTCAGAAATTCGCTTGCTATCTTAAGAGATTCTATGCTTTGAACGGCGCGTTTCAGCTCATCCTCGTTCTCGGACAGCGAAAGGTAGCAGCATTTTTCTCCTTGTTTTGCACCATCGACCAGAAAATTCAACCCCACGAGGGTTTTGCCCGCGCCTGGCCCGCCTGATAATAAAACCGACGTCTTTTCCGGAAACCCACCTTCGATTAATTTGTCCAATCCGCTCAAACCGGTTGATACTCTCATCGTTTTGCACCATTATGGCTTATTTGAATTCAGGAATTTCCAAGGCATATCCTTCGAGCTGAATCACCAAAAATTTTCCATTCTTTGTCTTGAAGATGTTGCTCGGGACTTTTTTCCTGAGCGTCTCAATACCGCCTTTCTTGAGGATTTTGTTCGGAAGCATGACCCTGTTGCTATTGCCCAGCCGCCCTGTGGTCAGGAAATCGGACAGGGCGTTGATCGGTACAACGAGCAGGTTGCGCTGCGACTTTATGTTGTGATATTCCTCTTCAGTCAATTCCAAAGTGACCAAAGCCGTGTTCTTTTTCAGGTCGATATTTAACAAGTTAGCCATAGTGTTTATAGCTCTAATCCATTGGTTACGAAACGCCGGAAGATTTGCCATCCTAAGTCGATTGCGTCACACCATCAGCTAACGGATTGGCGGGATAATTCGGATTGAAACGTTTTTTAAATTGCGCATACAATATGAAGTACTGCATAAAGCGCCTGCGGAAAAACGGTGCATTGCGCCTGTAGTAAGCCCTTTTATCTTGCAGAGCTCGTTCGCTACAGCTTCGGAAAGGTTTTCCTTTCCGAGCTCTCAGGAACGTTTTCGTTCCTGAAGAAAGCGAACTCGCTTTAGAAAAAGCGCTTGCGGAAAAACGTTGCAGAAGTAGCGATGTTTGCGGAAAAACGTTGCAGAAGTAGCGATGTATAAAGCGCCTGTAGTCTAACGGTAGGACCTCAGCCTTCCAAGCTGATGATCCGGGTTCGAATCCCGGCGGGCGCATGATATAAAACGTATTCAAATCCTGACGGACGGTGTGCCAGGTCACCACGATTATTTTCTAAATCGTTGTATACTCTGACTGGCAGTTATATCGCGTCTAGCATAGCAGCATGGTATTCGCATCGAAATTGATTAGACGGATACGAGTATCCGCACTACGATTTTACCATGCGATATTTGCAACAATCGTATAGTACGTTCCTACGGTAACGAAAATAACCGCCACGCTTCTTCTCATCCATTTTTCAAAGGTTTGGATTTTATTCATGACAATCCCCAATTTTGAAACGCTGTGGACCAAAAACAAGGATAGTACAATCACCGGCAGTGCCGTTGCGATGGAAAAAACGGACGGAATAATGATACCGTCACCTGCAGCTATGGCCAGAGGTATTAGCATTCCGAAAAACAAGACGGCGCTGAACGGACAGAAAGCTAATGCGAAAACCGCTCCTAACAGAAAGCCGCCCAGAATTCCCCTGCGGGAAAGATTTTCTTTAAGGCTTTCCAGTCTTGCCGATCCTTTGGAAAAACTTATTTTTATGACGCCCAGCAACAAAACACCTATTGCGATTAAAAGAGGTCCTATTAGCGTATCTCCGTATTTTTGGAGCGGCAAAGATATGCCCTGGGCGCTAAGTCCCATCCAGACAATGAGAGATGTTATTGCAACATATGTGAACACTCTTCCAAGCGCATAACTGAAGCCGATATTCAATGTGCGCCGTTTATTTCCAAGATTTTTAGATATGTATGCGATAGCGGTTATGTTTGTGGCCAGCGGGCAAGGGCTTATTGCGGTCATGAGGCCGATAAAGAATGCGGCAACGATCGCTATCTGGTGGGTGCCCATCGCCTCCATAAACGACATTATTTCTATCATCCGATGTCCCCGTTCAATCGCTTCTCGATGATGCCCGCGAGATAGTTCATGTATTCTCCTTTGTCGCTTATTTTGTACCATACTCTGGTATTTTCTTCTTTGTGGAAACCATTTTTATCATACACCCCGATCCAGAGAGACGATCCTGTTACTCCATATTTGGTTACCATCTCACTGTTTTCAGGCAGTTCTCCATTTATGTGCGCAAAAACGATCATTCCGGATTTTAGTTCCTCAGAAAAAAAAGTATTAACGGTTTCTTCGGCGTAGTCACCGACCGTTATACATGAATAACATTGATGGGTTCCATGAAAATGCAGAACTTCGATCTTTTGAACGTCTGATATTTTTTCCGATGCCGTGTAGACTGCGTTATTTGTCGTTGCACCAGACGGATTTTGGCCGATGCAGCCCGAAATCAACAAAATGCATACCAATGCAAACGCGTCGCACATCCTCCTTGTCATATTATTTCAACCACTTTTTAATTTCTTCGGCTTCGGGAATTCTTCCGGATGCCTTTATTTTCCCGCCGATAACTATCGCCGGCGTAGAGATTACGCCGTAGTCTACGATTTTTCCGATATCCGTAACTTTGAGTATATCGGCCTTTACCTTGAGTTCGGAAACGGCCTTCCTCACATTTTCTTCCAGTTTTTTACACTTCGGGCAGCCCGTCCCTAAAATTTCTATTTTCATTTCTGTTCACCCAATACAGCTGCAAGACTTTTCTTCCAGCTTCTCTTTGAGTTCTTTCTTTGCAACTTTTAGCAATCCTTCTTTTTCAATCAAATCCTTTACGTACTGCTTGTCCGGAAAGCTTATCGCATTGAATATGCACCAAGTCTCGCAAGATGTGCAGCCTACCATGCAGTTGTTCGGTCTTGCCACAACAGATTTATTTTTTCCCGCGTCGAAACCAAAGACATTTCTTCCGCAGGAAGTTACGCACATTCCGCAGCCGGCGCATTTCTTTTCATCAATTTTAGGATTCCATTTTATTTTATTTCTGTTTATTCCTTTCCATTTTGCAAATTTTTCATCAGTCATTTTATCACCAATTAGTCCGTCTGGGCGCAGTCTAAGCTTTGCCGTTACTCTCGTTTTTCCGAAGATTTGCTTTCAGATGTCATTACACGATATTTCCGAAGACAAAACCGGCGATAGCTGAAAAGACTATTACCAAGCATACGTAGACGGCCGTCTGCTTTGTCCCGAGGACTTTTCTTATCACAAGCATGCTCGGCAGGCTAAGGCTCGGACCTGCAAGCAACAATGCAAGTGCCGGACCGCTTCCCATGCCGAGCTTCATAAGCGCGGATACTATCGGAACTTCCGTCAGGGTAGCAAAATACATGAAGGCCCCGAATACGGATGCTACAAAGTTTGAAAGCAGGCTGTTCCCGCCAAGGTATGCCTGCACTATCTCACTCGGCAGTAAATATCCAATTATGCCTGCGATGAACACGCCGATGAGCAGGTATGGGATGATGAGCTTTGTGATGAACCACGTTTCTCTGCCCCATTCTGTAAGTTCGGGTCTTGCAAATCGCAATTTCAACATGAGTATGAGAAACGCGATCATTATCACGGAAAGAACCGCTTTTATGGCAAAATCGATCTGAAGCCCGTTGATGACCAGTATGCCGATGAGAAGGGCAAAAAACGACAATATGACCGATTTCGATTTCCTATGCTTCGACGCGACGGTTGAAAGCGTTGCGCCGTCTTCTACGGACTTTTTCTGGAAGATCGCGTGCATTATAAGCCCTATGACTACAGACAGGGATATCGCCAGGATGGCTCGTGCCAATCCTATCTGAATTCCCAGTATTTGTGCGGTATAGATTATTGCCAGAATGTTTATCGCAGGTCCGGCGAACAGTAACGTCGTCGCAGGCCCGAGTCCGGCGCCTCTTTTCTTGATGCCTGCAAATATCGGCAATATCGTACACGAGCAGACGGCAAGTACTGTGCCCGATACCGCGGCTATGGCGTAAGAAATATGCTTTTTCGTCTTGGGACCGAGATATTTGAGAACATTCTCTTTGTGCAGAAAAACGGCAATGGCGCCTGCTATGAACATGGCCGGGATCAGGCACGTGATGACGTGAGCGGACAGGTATTCCGTCAGGGCGCTTATTCCGGCGGCCAAAATATCTGCGATTAGCATAATCACTTCCTCAATTTTCCAGAAGCTTCTCTTCCTCAGTCAAATCCAAGTCCTGTTCTTTTCCTCTTTATATGTTGAATAATGGCCTTTGCTGCCGCTTCCGGAGTTGTTCCGATCAAAACCTTGCCGCCGGTTATTTTTTCCAAGTCTTGCGTCAGCACTTTTGTTACTAATTTAGATCCGGTTACAGGCGGGATCGGATTAAGATGCACAGCAAGTCCAAGCGTAAGGAAATAAGTTCCGATTGCAACCGCTTTTTCGGTTACGTATTCTGGTGCAGACCCGGCAACCGGCAGCGCTGAAATCGGTACTTTTAGACGATCTGCTATTGCTCCCAGCAGAGTCCCGATTCGTCCATTATCTACACAGGAACCCATGTGTAATGCCGGCGGCAGCGCCGGGAGCCCGTTGGCTTTCCCGATTGCCTCGAGTACCGCTTTTAGTTTTGGACCAGCGTATTTCTCTGTAGCTTCCGGAGTCATCAGACCAGCTTGAGCAGCTGCATGAGCCCAACACCCTGTCCCAACAACCAGTATATTGTTTTTTAGTAAAATCTTCGTCAGTTCTTCATGGAAAGGTTCTCCCCTCAGTTTTGGATTTCTGCAGCCAACGATTCCAACAACCCCCAAAATATTCCCATTGGCAATGTTATCGATCAAGGGTTTTAGCGGATCCTTTTTATTCAGCTTGCTGAGAGCCGCAATAATCGCTTCAACAGAAAAACCGGCATATGCAATTGTTTTCTCTTTCGGAATGAAAATGTTGCGCTTTCTTTTCGGATAGGCTTTGAGCGCCTCATCTATAATTTGCTGTGCCGATTTGTCGGCATTTTCGACCTCAAATTTAATGTGCAACGCCCCAGGTATTTTTACATAATCTATCGTAGTTATCAGCTTTGTATGATAGCAAGCCGCAATATCCTGCAAAGATGGATAGATGCATTGCAAATCCACTACAGTCGCGTCCACAACGCCTGTTACGATTGCCAGCTCTTGTTGCAGTACATGTCCGGCCATTGGAATACCCTGTCTCATCAAGAGTTCATTGCCGGTACAGCACATGCCAACAACATTTATTCCCTTTGCTCCAAGCGCTTTGGCACGAGCTATGTTAGCTGGCTTTTTCGCAGCCTCTAGCACCTTTTCCGATAGAAGAGGGACATGCCCGTGAACAATCACATTTACGTAATCTTCTTTCAGCACTCCAAGATTCGTGGTAGTTTTTGTCAGGTAAGGCGTTCCAAAGATTATATCCTGCATATCTGTTGCCAGATTTAGACCGCTATAACCATCAACCAAGCCCATTCGCAACACAGATAGCAGCAGATTTATTGGATCGGCATCGCATCCCATGGTGGTTTGATGCAGTGCATGGGATGTTTCTGCATCGGCATTAACTGGAAGAATTCCTAATTTTCGCCAAGTCTCGATCCTTTCTTTGGTTGCTCTAATATTCATCCAATTTAGGCAGCATCCTTCTGTTTTATGAAAGAGCCCTTCCTGTCGCCTGAAATCTTCCAGCACTTCAAGAACAACGGCTTTTGCTACTTTTTTGGCATCGCCAGTTGATTTTACGCCCAGCAGTTTGGCAAAGGTTCTCAATTTCTTTTCATCCTTTATCTTATACGCTTTTGTTTTTCCTTCTGCAATCTTCAGCAGCGCAAGAATCGCTTCTTTAGCATGGTCGGTGTGGCACGTCGCGCCTGCTGCAGCGCTTCTTAGCAAGTTTCTTGCAACAATAACATCAACATTTGCTCCGCAGACTCCCCTCTCTTGTTTTCCGGGAATAATCCGGCAAGGACCCTGAAAACAATTTTTACAACATACGCCAGTGAGCCCAAAATCACATTGCGGCTGTTGTTCTTCGAATCGGTCAAAAACCAGTTTTACTTTGTCTTTTTTCGCTTTTTCAATCAACTCTTTATTTATATACACATTTTTAACAGACATCTGAGTTCACCTCTTATATTTTAATTCCTCCTTCCTGTTTTCCAGCTCGTCTTTTACTTTTGACAAAACCTTGGTTTCCCTGACTATTTTCTGCGCCTTTTCTCTTGTTGTTTCACCTTTAGTAAAACTGATTGCTCCGATTGGGCACAGATTAGCGCAAGTCTGGCAAGCAACCATGCAGTTATTCGGATTTACCACCTTCGACTTTTTGTTTTTATAATCAAATCTAAAAACACCGCGGCCGCATGTCGTAACGCAAAGCCCGCAACCGATGCATCTGCTCTCATCGATAATCGGATGCCAGTCTATTTTTCCTCTCGGTACGCCGTGCCATTCCGTGAATCTTTTATCTTCCATATCCGTCACCTTCTGCTGACCGTCTTATCGATTTCACGCTTCAATTCGTCAAGTGTCGGCAGCTTGTTCCTGAAGATAATCTTTTCATTTATCAGAACGATGGGCAAGTCGTCCCTGCTTACGCACATCTCCTTTTTCGATTCGGCAAGAAATCTTGTATACTCTATCAACCGCAAATCAAAAATTTTCTTATCGTAGGTTTTTTCGATGTAGTGTATTAACGCAATCGCTTTCTTTGTCAGATCGCCAAATTCGCCTCGCTTTGTCACATTTTCATGAACGAACCATAGTTTGATTTTCATCTTAACCACTTCTTTATTTCTTCGGCGTCTGGTATTCTTCCTTCTGCTTTGACCTTACCGTCGACCACGATCGCGGGTGTCAAGGAGACCTTTTCGATTATTCTCGAGATGTCCGTAATTTTCTCGATTTCAGCTTCTTTCTTAAGTTCTTGCAGCGCTTTTCGCGCATTTGCTTCCAACTGCTTGCATTTCGGGCATCCAGAACCTAAAATCTCAATTTTCATGCGTTACACCAATCCGATGACATAGTAAGCTCCAAGCACAAACAAGGCGACCGCGGCAATGAGGTATATCCATGTCAAAAATCTCGGCGAGGCGACCCAGATTTTCATGGTGAATACTGCGCCGAGGAAAACGATGATTTCGTCCAGCATGTAAAATGCCAGGTAAATTCCGATGTAGAACAAAGTCGAGAGCAGCGGGAGCTGGCTTTTTGCCAAAACTCCGGCAAATACCAGCGGGACGACGGCCGAGCATGGAAATTCGATGATTGTCAGCACTGCCGCAAACAGGAGTATGCCGCCTGCCAGCATAAGAATATTTTTCGGATTCTTGAACAGGTTTTCAAGCCAACCCGCCGCTCTTGAATATATCTTGCCCCCGCTTGCCGGACATACGGCTCCGTATTTTTTCAGCCTGAAAAACTCTTTGACAAAATACGCCGCGCCCCCTATCATCAACAAGCCGATGGCAACCTGCATGACCTTCGCCCACGGAGCCAGCAGATAAAACAACTGGTGCCAGAATAAAATCAGGAGTCCGTAGACAACGGCTGTGACTAAGATAAATATTCCGCCTACGATTAGCGTAAGCTTTCTCGACTTCAAAGCCAATGCCATGCTTAGAATCAGGATTATGGCGCCGAGTGAACAGACATTGAAACCGTCGATGGTGCCCAAAACAACAGCAAGGGCGGGAAGAGAGTATTCTTCGACATCGATGCCGTCTACTATCAGAAGCTTGTGCTCTGGTGCTGCTTCAGGTTCAGTCGCAGGTTTTTCCGCAATTTGGTTTTGGATCGATTCCTCTATTTGCAGGCCTATGTCAGAACTAAAACCGACGAAATAATATGCGCCTATGAAAGTTATCGGCACGGTGCCCTGTTCAAACGATTGGACGCCATACCGATCGTAAAGGTCGAAAAGAAGGTTTAGATTGTTCTGATCTTCAATCGGATAATAGCCGAAAATCACTGAAGAATACTTTTCTTCGACGCTGTCCAGAAACGCCTTTTCGGCAGCACAAAACGGGCAGGTGGCGCTGTAAAAGAATTTGGCATCTAAATTTTGCACGACTGGTTGTGCCAAAGCAAAATTCTGGCAAACCAGTAAAACCGCAAACATTAGCAGCAAAATTTTCGGCGCCCTCATTTTTCCCTCTCCATGCAGCAGCCTTTTTTCAAAACCTCACCTTTGGCGTAACCCAGCGCCTTGAAAACATCGCAGACTCTATGGTCACCGATGCTGTAAAAAATCCTTTTCCCTTCTCTTCTTGATTTGAGAATTCCACATTTTTCCAACTTCCCCAGCTGGATAGATGTTGTCGATTGCGTCCTTTTGACATGCGGAAAAATCTGGCAAACGCATTTCTCTCCATCCAGAAGAAAATCTATTATTCTGAATCTTGTCTCGTCGGAAAGGGCGTTCAGTATTTTAAGGGGATTTTCCATCACGGACGTCATCTTTACTACAGATGCGGTGTTAGAGGTCATATCATTGTGCTCATTTTCGCCTATTATCGCCAAGTAATACATATTGATGATTGTCAATATATAAATAGTTGTATGGTGTCAAATTGACAGTAGGAAATGTGTGCAAACAATACAACAATTTCGGTTGGCTCGCCTTCTTGACGCAATATATTCTAGATTACTACTTTTCTAAAGTTTTGTATGCTCGAACGAATGGTCATATCTGGCGATATGCCCACCCGAACCTACCTGTCCGCCTTCCTACAAAGTATAAATGCCCTCATGGGGCGATGCCCCATAGTGCGGATAATCGTATCCGCATAGCAAAAAAATCAACATGTGAATACCGGATTACCACGAGTCTTGTCGAATGCCCGGCGGGCGCACTTGCAAGACTCCGAGAGTCTCGCTGTGCAGGCGAAGTATCGACTTCGCCTTGCATTCGAGAGGACTCGTTCTAGTACGGTCTTTAAGCCGATCTTTATATATTACTATTTGTAATAGTACTATTACATTTGGTAACATATATGAATAGTGACATCGCAATACTGAAGCTTCTGCTAGACAGGAGAGAAGACAGGTTCACCATAAAAAAGATAGCCGAGGCTCTGGAGATCAATTACCGGATAGCCTACGAGAAGGTCGTCATGCTTGAAAAGGAGGGCTTGCTCAAGGTCACAAAGGTAGGCAATTCCAAAATCTGCGAATTTACGTACAAGTTTAACAGCAAAGTCTATGAGGCGGAATACCTGCGAAGACTCGTACTGTTCAAAAACAAGGATTTCTTGGTGCTTGGGAACAGGCTGGCGGAGCTCAATTTCGTTTTTATCGCATTGTTGTTCGGCTCTCACGCGAAAGGCACTGCGACAAAGCATTCCGACATCGATATCCTGACGATCGGCGGGGATGAGAAGGCGATACAAGCTGCGATTTCGCTGCTGCCGGACAAAATCCATCTGACGTCCGTAAGTTATGAAGATTTCACACATATGGCAAAAAGCAAGGAGTTCACGGTCGTCAGCGAAGCGATCAAAGGCAATATCATCTTGATGGGAATAGAGGAATATTATAGGTTGTTGTCAAATGCTCGATAAAAACAGGATACGGGAAGCCGAGGATAGTGTCAAGTCATATCTGGATGACGGACTGCTCAAGAAAGCGGTCACGGATAGACAAGTGATGGATATTCTGCTGAGAAATGCGAAAGAGAGCTTACGAGTAGCAGAAGAAGTCCACCAGAAGAATCTCTCGGAATTGTGGGTCATCGTCTGCTCGTACTATGCGATGTATTATTACGCAAATGCGGTTCTTCTGAAGTTCGGTTACAAAGTGGGAGAAAAAATCGTCCACAAAGTGACTTCGGATGCGATGATCGTATACGTACGAGGAAAACTGAAAGCGTCTTTGATAGAAGAGTACGAGCAAACAAAGGAAGAGGCATTAAATCTGGCCGGGATCAAAGCAGACTCGTTGATCGAATCGTTGGAATTCGAAAGAAACAAACGAAGCTTGATACAGTACAAGACTTTGGAAATCGAAAAACAGTCGAAGGCCAGGACATCGTTGCAGCGAGCAAAGGAGTTTGCAAAAGAGATGGATAAACTGATTGCAGTATGACCTATGACCGAACCTCTACATCCGCCATTCGACAAAGGTTATATGCAGCGTAGGGCAATGCCCAATGGTGCGGATACTCCTATCCGCATAGCAAAAATTCAACATGCGAATACCGGACTACCACGAGTTCTGTCGGATGCCCGGCGGGCGCATACTTACCTTCGCTCACATATGGGGCGCTCTAGTGTCAAATCAACACTCTTCGGATGAAATATGGCAGGAATTAACTTTATATAGTAACGCATAAGAGTTATGTTTGATGATTTATGGAACAAACAACCATCGTTTTGAATAAGGAGACTCGCGACGAGCTAAAGGCACTCGGACAAAAAGGTGAAACGTACGATGCTATCGTTTCTGAACTCATCGAACTCGCGAAATGTAATCAATTCTATCAGCGGCAGGTTAGTATTCTAAAGACAGAGAGGTTCGTTTCGCTTGACAAAGTTTAAGGTAGAAGTCTCTGAAACAGTTTGTCGAATGCTCGGTAAGCTTGACGAAAAGACAGCGTCACGAATGAAGATAGCGCTTAGTGAGCTCGCGAACGATCCGTTTACATCGCGAGCCAAAGCTGACATCAAAAAGCTTCACGGATTCGAGAAAAATCCATTATACCGCATGAGAATCGGTGATTACAGAGCCGTATATTTTGTAATTGATAGTATCGTCAAAGTTACAGACGTTATCCTCAGAAATAAGGGATATGATTGGATAGAATGAACAATTGACGAAAACGCACTTTTCCCAAGGGGAACTGATACCCAAGGTACCAATTCTCGGCGGGCGCACTAGCAGAACTTCGAGAGTTCTGCTGTGCAGGCGAAGTCGATACTTCGCCTTGCATTCGAGAGGATTCGTTCTAATCCTGACGGACCGTATATCGGACGATGCATGCGATAACATTCTTATTCTCCAATACGTCATTGAATCCATGGATATCCGTTTTAGGAAGCCGAAGAAAGAAGATAGGAAAAGGATAGACAAGTTCTTGATTCCGCTGAAAAACGATTATGTTCCACCGTTTTCCGAAGAAGAAAGAAAGGACGAACTGAACGACATCTATGGCGGGAAAGCCAAAGCCATAATCGCACTTACACAACATAGACAATTAGTTGGTTATGTAGTTTGGAAGCAATATCCAAAAAATAAGGCGTATGGATATCTTGCAAATTTGGCAGTTCATCCAAAGTTTAGGCGCAAAGGGATATCGACAAAGATAAGAAAATTAGCTTTCGCTCAAATCAAAAAAGCAGGTTACAAGGGTGTTTGTTACACCACTTGGCATAAAAATATCGCGATGATAGAATCGAGTAAAAAATTAGGAATGAAGATAGCCAAAATTTATCTCGATGAAAAATTCCGGGGCCCTGGCGGCAAAACACTTATCCTTAAAAAAGATTTTTGATTGTTTGTTCCGCGAGTAGGCGCGTGCTAACAGAAACGATATCTTACTTCTTCCTATACCCGAAAATCTTGTCGTAGCGTCGATGGTCGACGATCTCGAGGACGAAACATAGGATTTCGACTTCGTCGCCTTTTAGCGTGTAAAGCTTTTTTGTGACTTGCAGATTCATTTACAATAGATTTTGGTACGCTTCCTTGTTCAACTGCATCTCCTTGAGGATTTTTGATAGCAGTACGGGTCCGATTTCTCTATTGCCGTGAAAGGGAATGGTGGTGTACCTGCCATCCGGGTGCAGATAGAAGACGTGGCTGCCTCTCTGTCGCATCCTTTTGAAACCAAGCTGTAGAACTATCTTTTCAAGTTCGTGGGGAGAAACAGGCAACAGGCGGCTCATGCCGCGACCTCGACCTGCTGAACGCCTACAAACTTGGGCAACTGTGGAAGCTCCTTCTGCACTTCGAGGGAGAGTTCTATGGCTTCCCTTACATTTTCCATCAGTTCATCTATTGTTTTGCCCTGCGTATGGCAGGCCGGCAGGCCGGGCACTTCGGCGACGTATAGGCCGACCTCTTCATCCTTTTCTATAATTACTGTGAAGGTTTGCATATCCTTACATCATGTCCAAAGATATTTATGTCTTGTTCAGACGCTCAAACCCTTCCGTAGTCTCACCGATAGTCTGCACCCGAACAGGTTTCATTTCGAACACCGAGAGTGTTTGAAAGAAATGCATTTATGAAATAAATAGCATTTCATACTTCTATCACAAGCGAAAGGAAGACTCGTGCTTCAACATCATGGTTAGAAATACCACTTCCTTTCGTGGTGCCATCCTCCCTGTTGCACCCTTTAGGTGCAGTTATACAGAGGACAGCACTTTACTCTTCTTGATGAACTCCATGAATTTTGAGCTCTCGTTTTCTATCCAGGATATTCCTTTAGGTCCGATGAGTATAGAGCCTTTGCCTTCGAGGTAGGCGAGAATAAGCCTCAGCGTCTGGTCCATGACTTGCTTTCTAAGCCTTCTCTTTAGTTCCTCGAGCGAAATAGGACCGTCAGCATCTTTCAGCGTCTGCTCGACCATCAGCATAGTCTTGAGAGTGGGCCAGTGGTGCACATTTTCCATAAGTCGTATGTTTACAGGGCGAATTCTCGGAATTCGCCCGTACAGGCGAAGCTTTGCTTCGCCTTGTACGCTTTTGTTCTCTCTACTAAGTTCCATTGTCATCGGCATACGTCACCTTCGGAGATGTTCGCGAACATTTCCGAGGCCCAAGAGAACCGACCGTTCTCTCGGGTCACGCAATACCAACGTATAGACATATATGTATATAAAGTTATATGATACGTGAACTAGTCGGGAAATATGCCCACCCGAACCTACCTATCCGGCTTTCTACAAAGTTTATACAGCGAATACCACCAGTTTCCAACTGGTAGGTTGCGGTAATATACGGTGGTATTCGCGTACAACCAAACTCTTGTTATTGTACCACCGATGCAGCACAGAAATACCGCTGGTCTCTGACCA
>Ga0315284_10005668_pt1 | contig 17760 bp, 15 predicted proteins | sample YL17G09_16_MG_FD_203696 | JGI IMG/M metagenome (GOLD analysis project Ga0315284, IMG submission 203696) | Sediment microbial communities from Yellowstone Lake, YNP, Wyoming, USA - YL17G09_16 | ecosystem: Environmental > Aquatic > Freshwater > Lake > Sediment | place: USA: Wyoming | collected...
TCCCAATATATGATAAATTTGGATGGAATCCACATTGTGAAAATATGTTTAATGGTTTTAATAAATTATTTATTGTTATGGGTTCTTTTTTTAATTTTTGTGTATCTATTTGTGAATATCCAATATTTCTATTGGGATATTCATTTTTATCTGTTTCATATCCAATTTCTAAATTGGAACATGATTCTGCATGTCTTGTCCAATGTATTGTGATGGTTTTATTATTCATATTTACACTATATAAATATACACTATAAAAAATTGAAATTTAAATTTTTTATATGGTATCAATTATAAATAAATAATTAAAATGTTACAATCAGAATCAACATCAGATATATCACAGTACTTTTCAAACGGATTACAAGTATTGGGATTGGAGCTTCCAACTGTATATTTAAAGTATGGAATTATGCAAAATCCAAATGTAAAGATTATATCAGTAGGTTCAGGTAATGGATATTTTGAAAAAACAATGGAAGATATACTATCAATTGAGATAATTTGTGTAGACCCATTTCCGGAAAAATATAATTCAATTCCAAAAGAATTTATGAAATATCCAGATTTTTCTTATACAACAGATTTAATAAATAATATTGATGTGAAAGATTGTATATTGATTCTTAATTGGACGGATCCAGTTGAAGCCAACTATGATTATGATGCCATAATCCTATTAAAACCTAAATATATATTATGGATTGGGGAAACTAATGGGTGCGCTGGGGGTTTTAAATTCCATAATTGGTTGAGAAATTGTGAAATAGATGATACTTATAGAATAGTATTGCAAGATATGAAAGGGTTGTATTTTGAAGAATATGAAGAATTAATATATGCCATAACATTATTAGAAATTGTAGATAAACCAAAATATCAAAATATTGATAATATATATGATTACTTATCGAATGGTGTACAGGCCATTGGGATGAATAATGTGGTGCATTATGTGGATGATATAAATAAATTAATAAATAAATTAATAAATAAATTAATAAATAAATTAATAAATAAATTATGTGGATATTGTTGGATATCAGTTGGTTCTGGTAATGGTGTTGTGGAGAAATATTTGGATAATTTATGTGGTATAAATATAACATGTGTGGATCCTAAAATAGATAGATACTTCCCTGCGCCAAAAGAATTAGAAAAACAACCGGAATTTAAATATGTGAATGATTTAATTGAAAATAATCCACAAATTATGGGGTCATGTATCTTACTTTTAAATTGGGCTGAACCTTGTGAATCTTCATATGATATGGAAGCCATTCTTCTGTTAAAACCGGTGTATATATTATGGATAGGCGAGCAAGTTGGAGCTGCAGGTGGGAAAGAATTCCATGAGTTTTTTGATAATTGTGTACTTGAGCAGAGTGATTATACAATAATAAAAAAAATTGTAAGAACAATTTATTTTGCAGAACATGGATTTTTATATTATACAATGGCTATATTGAAAAGGAAATAGTTTTTATAAAAAAATAAAATTATTTATGATAATAATAACCATCACTTTTAAATGTTGCATATTGTGCTAAATATATATCTTTGTTCATTTTGGGTGCATTTGTCATGTACATTTCGGTTACACCCCCATCTTTATAATGGGTATTATAGCCATCTTCAGCAATGACATAATTCACAGAATTTGGAACGAGCATGCCATAAGGGCCTTCCCAATGATTTTCCATATTTATAGTTGTAGTTGTAGTTGTATTGGATGTTGCACTTGATGAAGGAGTTGAGCCCATGAATATTGTTTGTTTATTGTATTGTATTCTTATTACTTATTATTATGTTTCCATTTCATTTTTTTTATGACATACTGTATCATTATATGGCCCCGACCAGGCGGTTGCTCACATATAGTGGTACAATTTAGTATAGTACGTGTTGTTAAAACATAATATTACAACATGGCATTATACTAAATTGTAATACTATATGTGGACAACCGCCTGGCCGAACTATATTATGATACATCGGATTATGATTCAATCATGGGATCGCTAACATATAATGCCTGGCCAGGCGGTTGCCCACATATAGTGGCACAATTTAGTATAGTACGCGTCGTTAGTACAAAATTTTACAACATGGCATTATACTAAATTGTACCACTATATGTGAGCAACCGTCTGGTCGGACTATATTATGATACATCGGATTATGATTAGTCAGGCGGTTGCTCACATATAGTGGTACCCTTTAGTATATGTGAGCAACCGCCTGATCGGGTTGTTATGATAGACTATATTATGATAAAGTACATTATAACAATATTATGATACACTATATTATATCAAGCCAGGCGGTTGCACACATATAGTGGCACCATTTAGTATAACACATGTTGTTAGTACAAAATATTACAACATGTACTATACTAAATTGTAATACTATATGTGGGCAACCGCCTGGTCTGGTTGTTATGATAGACTATATTATGATACAGTACATTATAACAATATTATAATACATCATATTATGATTAGCCAGGCGGTTGCTCACATATAGTGGCACCATTTAGTATAGTATGTGTTGTTAGTACATGATATTACAACATGTATTATACTAAATTGTAATACTATATGGGGGCAACCGCCTGGTCAGAACATATAATGATACAGTATATTATGACATTTGGAGAATGATTACAAAATAAATCATGTTAATAATTTATTTTATTTTTATAAGAAAATATTACTTTTTAACGTCTAAATCTTTTTGCAACATATGGATGTTTGTTGCTTGATTCAGTGCTATAAAATGGAACTATATTAAGCTCAGATGATTGTGAATTAGTTGCATTTTCACTTTCATTCAATGAAATACTTGTTTCCAAACTGGATTCAGTACTTTGTACGATATAAGGGGTGTTTATATTGTTTTTTGTAGAGCTACTGTATGAAGTTGGACTGAATGAACCATCTTCTGGAACAGTTGCAGAACTGGTTCTACTAAAGGTAGATGATGCTGATGCGTTTGTGCTACTCGTTTCACTATAGGAATTTGAGCTGGATACATAACTGGATTCTAAAGAATTTGATGTATTACTTGGGGATAATGTGGTTGTTGTGCCTAAACTGGACGTAGACATATTTCTTTTTAATTTGCCACCAATCAAAACGTCAAATAATGATTTATTATTTGGAACATCTTGTTCATCATCTTCAGATGAAAATGAAAAATTAGATAAATCTGATGTCATATTACCACCGAGTTGTTCATTTTGTTCATTATTCAAATCATTCAGTAAATAATCCTTAATTTTGTTAAATTCAACCAAATCATTATTATTGGTATTCATATTCCCATTCATATTCCCATCTTCAGTGAATTGTCCTCCATATTGTGCTTGCAATTGTCTAACATATCCTTCGATATCATGTCTTAAATGCCTATTTTTGGATGATTGAAATTTAATTGAATTTCTATTAGCGCCACCGATAGCTGCTACATTTTCTTGTTCAACAAAATTATTCATAGTTGATGATGGTTCGATAGAAGTACCTAATGAATAACTTGATTCAACCAAATTATTTTTGTTTTTGTTAAATAAAATTTGTATATTTTGTTTAATTTCTGCATCAGTATATTTCCTGGCATTATTTTGTGTTTTTTCAGGCCCAGTAAAATTATTTCCCATGATTATTATATTAATTGATAAAGAAAATAAATTTCATATAAATTATAATTACATAACAGTAATTTTCCCATATATAATTTGAAATATTATATCATTATATATATATGATAATATATATCATTATAATTGTGTTAATTATATTAGTATTTATAATATTCAAATTAGAAAAGCATGAGGTTAAATATGTCAAATCCAGAGTAAATAATGTTGAATATTTAGTTCGAGATACATCAGATAAACAAGAAGCTGCTGATAGATTGGGATTGATAGAAGTAAATATAAAAAAATTTATTGATTATGTTTACTCCAATAAAGATAATGAAGATTATGTTAAAAATAAGGAATATATAGAACAATTACATAATAGAATTAAAAATGTCGTTATATCTGAAAGTAGTGCAGATAGTTCATACACAAGTTATAGTGTAAATAAAGGGGAGCAGTTAGTATTTTGTTTAAGATCCAAATATACAAATTCATTACACGATTTAAATTTATTAATGTATGTTGTTTTACACGAACTATCACATGTTGGATGTCCGGAATATGGCCATGGTCCATTGTTCAAAAAAATATTTGCATTTTTTGCTGAATGTGGAATAAAATGTGATGTTTATAAAAAAATAGAGTTTAATAAATATCCAAAAGAATATTGTGGGTTGATGATTTCGGAATCTATTATTTAGAATAAATATTATTGATATATTATATATATATTATTTATGATAGTTTATGATAGATAGCAAATTATTGTTATTTTGGAGTTAATTGGAATAACAATGGAGCTGGAGGATTAAGGATTAAATTGATAATATGAGGCTTTAGACTCATATTATCAATTTAATCCTTAATCTGGAAGTTACATTGGACTGGAGATTAAGGAATTTATTCCTTAATCCTCCAGGTCCAATAATAAATTTCTTTATTATATAATATATGAACGATCCAATTAAAATAATTTTTAAATATAAAAATAATAATAGGAGAACACATTATAATATTTATATATTTGTTGGGGAAGTTCCTAAAAAAGTTAATAAAATATTATTAGAAATACAAAAGTTAAATTTGTATGAATGTTTTTCTCAATTAACAAATGAAAATATGGATATATTATCAGATTTTTATGGGGAGTTTTGGTATAAAAAATTTTTTAACACATATCACATAAATAACATAATTGACCAAATATTAAAAAATACTACCCAACAAAATGAACTTACAAAAATTAGAGGGAAAAAATGGTATGATGCTCATATAAATTCATATAGTTTGGTCGAAAGGAGAATTTTATATAATTATGAAACTGTTATTAAAGATGATTTATTGAGAAAAGAACATAAAAAACATAGACTTTCATTGATGAAAGAAGATCCAGATGCATTAAATTTTGTAGAAGAGAGAAAAACAAAAGGAGAAGAATTAAGTAGGATACCAAAAATAAAACAAAACCAAACACAAAGTAGTGATGAAATATTGAGTGAAACATCCATGAGTTCCCAATTGAGTGATCCTTTTAAGATTTTAGGTAAATATAAACAAAATGAAAACTTAATTGGTGGCAAAAACAAATCAAATGAAAATAAATTTGCTGACAAAATTATTGTTAAAATGGGAACATATAATAATAAAATTGCTGCAAAATATGTTGATGGATTAAATGTAGCTGATAGTGATTTTGAGACATATTCTAATAAGGAAGTACAAGATGATATAGATAATAAGAATGAAGAAGAAGATGAGAAAGAAGAATTGGGAACTGCTGAAGATGAACTTGAAGATGAAACATATGAATTGGAACAAGATATGGAATTATCAGAATTAGAGAAACTATATCAAGATACAGATGTGGATGAAGACAAAAATATAGCAAAGACTGCGACTTTAATTAAAGATGCTGTTGATGATGATAATATTTTTAAAAAAATTGGGAAAAATATAATTCATTTTGATGAATCAAAAAATAATTTAATGTTTGATGATACATTAAAAAATGTGTATTATAAAAATTATGTAACATCACAATACATTTTTAAAGATGATTCTATTAAAAATATTAAAAATAAAATATGTGTGAGTATTAAAAACAGTACAATCTATGGAGAAAATTCTTATATAATACCTTCGAGACAATATTTATGGTCTGAATACATATTTAATGATAAAATTGATAGAGTTATGATAGGTCAGAAATGGATTAGAAAATCTGAATTATTGGCAATAGATACTGAAATTAATAATAATATAAGATATTATGAAGAATTAAGGGGTAATTTGAAATTGTTAAGAGATACATTGAAGAGGTATGGGAATAAAATTAAAAGGGAAGATGATGATAATGGTATTTTATATGATTATGATTTATATTTTACAAATAATGAAATTTTTATGTTAGATATTTATAATGATTTAGGTAAGAATTACAATCCTGATAGCGAATCATTAAAAAATATTACTGAAGTGTACAGAGCATTATATTACCCAAGAATAAAACCTGATAATATCAAACAAATTATAGAATATCTTAATAACACTAATAAAATTGAAGAACAGAGAATGCAAAATACTTATGATACAATACTTAATGATTTGATAATTGAGAATGAAATTATTAAAGTTGTAGAAGCTACGAAAATATTAGCAAAAAAGAGTAAAATGTTCAAAAACCCACATATCACTCATTCAGTTATACATATAAATTTAAAAACTGTAGAACAATTACAAACAAGTATAGATTTGTATAGGATATTTTCTAAATTTGAAATAAATGAAGAGTACCCATTTATTCAATATCAAACACCAACTGGCCAAATTATATTCAAATACAGTGAAAAATATATGAATGACTTGAGCAAAGATAAACAAAATATATATATATTAGGAAAATGGTTTGAAAATGCACCATACGGTATAAGTTTTAAAATGCGAATTGATGATAGCAAATCCCTCAATAAATATACTGCAATTAATTTAAATGATATGGGCCGTATTGAATATAAAATACAATGGAAAGAAGAAGATAATGCAACAGTAGAAGATATTTATAAAACATATTCATATGTTAAAAAATTAATAAAGAAAGTAAATAATGAAAATAATAGAATACAATTTAACATACCATATGATGAGGAATTTAAATATGCATTTTTAAATACAATCCACCAATTTGAATTACCAGAGAAATATGTGGTAAAACACAATGATCTTTCTGAGTTTTCGCGCTTCTTTTTCCCATATATTGCGGTTGTAATAGAACCGAGAAAAAGGATGTCGAAAGTTAGTTCAACAGAAATGGGGAAATTTGGTACTTATCTTAGATTCAAAAGGGTGACAAAATATGAGAATTCATTAAAAATAGAGCAAAAAATTTTATATTTTATGCGTAATTATGAATATGTTGAACAATCATTGATAGATGTAATCGTAAAACAATTCAATATATCAGTTGAAAGGGCAACAGACGAAATTGAGAAAGTTAAAAATAAATATCCACATGTTAAAAAATCAAGAAATGTATTAAAGAAAATTGATACATATGCAAAACACAAACCTCCAGGTATTGGTATAGATATTCAAGGAAAACAAAGGGATAGATATAAAGTCCGGGTTTCAGGAGTTAGGGATGTGAGACAATTAGATAGAATAATTTCTTTTTATGAAACATTACTTTATTTATATTATGAAATTTATTTATTAAAAAATCCTGAGTATCAAGAATTTAAGGAAAAATTAGAAAAGTTAACATCTATTGCAAAAAGGAGAAATAAAGTTTTAGAATATGTTGATTATGAAAAAGAAGAAAAAAAAATAAAAAATATGGAACAAATTGATAAATCAAGAATTGGATTTACTCCAGATAAAGGGCAAAACCAATGGTCACGTTCATGTCAAAATAGTAATATATTAATAAGACAACCTACTCAATTTATAAAACTTGATGATATTTTAAATTTAGGATTTAAATACAATCCAAAAATGAGCACTTATGAAAAAAAGATAGTCAGAAAAACTGATAATAAAAAAGAAGAAATAATAATAAGGGCTGTTGGTTTAGATACTTATGATGAATATGGTAATAAGACGAATGCAATATATTATTCATGTGACCCTAAAATAAATGGGGAAAATATTCATATCGGTTTTTTATCTAAAAGTGCCAACCCATCAGGACAATGTATGCCATGTTGTTTTAAAAAAGATTCATTGTTATCTGTTAATGTTGATAAAGTTAATAATTTCAAAACATGCACTACATCTCAAGCTGTTAAACCAGAGAAAGGGCCTAAAATTGTGGGTGAAAAATTATACATTTTGCAAGATTCCAACAAAATACCTGAAGGACGTTTAGGATTTCTACCAACTTATTTGAACTATTATTTTAATAAATTATTGAATAAAAATAAAAAAATGAGACAAAATATTCTGGTATCATGTAAAGATGGATATTATTTTAAATATGGTGTTAATCAGGAAAATCAGCGTTTTTTAAATGCAGTATCAACTGCCATTGACACATCCATAGATGATATTATAAACACAATAATAAATAAATTAGAAAATGACAAATCAGATACATTATTTACTGCCTTAAACAATGGTGACATCAAAACGAGTTTTAATACAAGAGAAAATTATATTAATTATATTAAAAATGAAAACGATTTGAGTTTTGATATAATTAACCATATTATCTCTATATTATACAATATAAACATTGTAGGATTTAAAAAAGAAGAGATTGTCATTAATATTGCATTGGAAAAAGAAAGAAAGAAAGATGATTTTTTCATGATATGCCAAAATCCTGAAGAAAGTGATAATATTATAAATCCAAAAAGGAATACAATTATTTTGATAAAAGAAAATAAAACATTCTACCCTATTGTATTTGTAACAAAAATAAATGAATTAACAAAAGATTTTAATATATTGAAAAAATTCAAATATGATGAAGAGAAAGATAATGTACCAAACCATATTTATGATTTTTATAAAAGAAATTGTACATATCATGTTATAGGTAAAGATTTGCAATTTAATGCAAAAGAATTGTATAATGTTTTAATAAAATTAAATGTAAAAGATTATATGCCACAATATCAATTTGTTGATTTAAGAAATAAATGTAAATATATTATAACAAATAATGGAACAATTATAGGGACAAAAATATCTGGTTCAATCCATAATTTAAGAATCACACGAATAATAGATGATAAATTATTATCACTAAATGAAACCATTGAAAAATTAAATAAATTAGATAGCATAATAAAAGGAGAAATTAAAGTGAAACCAATTGGTGTTTATTATAATTTTAAAAATAAAGGTGTTTTAACATGTATTGGTATAATGACTGAATCTGAAAATATGGTACCAATTAAGCAAATTACAATTAGTGCTGAACAACTTAAAAAAATGAATTTAATATCTGAATATAAACAATCATATGATTTTGTAGATAATGAATTAGCCAAAGAGAAAGAGTATATAAATATAAATATTGATGATAGAATAAATGCTGTGATGTTGGATAGATATAATCAGGAATCTTATGAATTGTTTAGGTATCATTTGAGTGAATATTTGAGCTATCCTGAACATGAATCATTGAGAAAAAGAATAATTAAAATTTCTGATGATAAATTATTAAATAAAAAAGAAAAAAGAAATAAATTAAAGGCAATATTATTTAGAGAAATAGACAAACATTTGTCTGATTTATATACTGAAATCCAAACAGGTGGAGAAAATACTGATGATGATATAATAGATAATAACATGATAGATAATAACATAATAGATAATGACACAAATACAACTGAAGTAAAATCCAAAACGAATAACATGAAAAGGATAGTTCTTCCTGTTAGCAAATTACCCGATTTAAGAAATTATGTTATTAAAAATGACAGAGAATTATGTAGAGTTAATGCAACTAAAGGTGAGTGTGATAAAAATAAACATTGTCATTGGGCGTATGATGAATGTAATTTAAGTTTGGTTCGGGAAATGATTATAATATTTGTGAATAAAGTAAGTGAAGAGATTGTGAATGGTGGCCATAAATTTAAAGAAGTGTTGAAAATTGACAAATATTATGTTGCGGATATTGTTGATTATACAGTATTTGAAGAGGTTAAAGGACAAAAAATAATAAATAGTTCGAATAGAGGAATAAACAAAATATTAGAAGAAATATTCGATAAAGATAATATCCCAAAAATTGGTAAAAGGAGATTTAAAAAAATAGCTCCAGTTAATATCCAAGAACTCAATGAATCACATGCTATATATGACATGGGAGATTATTATACACAAGAAATTATTAATGATAATATGACTTTAATGAGGGCCTTTGTGAATGGTTATATGTGGCTTAAACATGTTTATTATGATTTGGATAGTAGAAATTTTGGATACTACAATAATTCTCAAACAGATTTAGCAAACTATTTTATGAGTAATATATTGGATTGGTTAATAGATTACAATAATCAAAATTTAATGAGAGCAGAAATGGGCAAACATCAAGATACAACTAGTACACATTTTATTAGAGAATTTATAAATAAAATTACAAGAGGAATGGAGACATTAACTGATGGAATAGCTGAATATTACATATTAAATAAAATACATCATATCCCAATAATAATTTATGACAACTATGCTACTATATTGTATATTATTGATGATAAATTAATTTATGATTATAATGTTGACAAGGATATTAAAAATGAAAAATACAATAAATATATGAAGAATGAATTTTTAAAAAATTGTATTAATATTAAATATGCAAAACAATCATCTGTTAAACTGCCATTAGAGGTACAAGTTATATATTATAAATAAATTATTTAAAATCATTATTATACTTTTAAATTTCATTTAAAAAAATGAAATTTGAAAACATTGCTCAATTCAATACATGTTATATTATATCCAAACCTAAACATGTCCGAAATTACAGCTTTCCCTCTATATTCACGCATTTTGCAACAACTCGAACCAATCATGAACAAATTAAATATAAAAGATGACCCAGCTATAAGTATTGTAAATTTATTGACACGAAACAAAATCATTCGGATGTATGGTAATGATTTTGCCAATTATAAATATTTACATATGGAATTGAATAAACATTGGATCATTGAAGGTGGAGAGTGTGAATGTTGTTGTAGTGCGAGTAACACAATGTATGAAAACCATTTTGCTCCAGACATTGTTTCTAATATATGTGGTTCTTGTATGAAAAAAATTGCGGGATTGCCTGTAACTATTGAAACTCTTTGGGGAGAAACCTTTAGTACAACTTTTTCAAAAGATGAAGATGTAAATGCAAATGCAAATGTAAATGTAAATGCAAATGTAAATGTAAATGCAAATATATGTGAAAACAATATTTTATTCACAAATATAAATAAAAGTGATGATGTAATTAGAGATGAAAAAGTTTGATATATTTGTTTATGATGATTTATATATGATTATTTATATATTTCCCTCCCTACATATAAAAAATATATATAATTATTGTATTAATGTTATGAAAAAAACACAGGTTATTTCTGAATTAATCAACAAACAATTGGAAGATGTACCAATTTCTAAAAAATTACAATACAATGACATTAAAAGGATGTCAAAGTATATATCAGGAAACATATTTGATGAAAATATATGTTCATTATGGTTAGGCTATATAACCAATGTTAATAATACTGACAAAGGTGTATACATTAATTTTTATTTTAGAGGTAAGAAAGCTATTTTACATAGAATCTTATACTCAAACTATGTGGGACCATTGAATGACAATGAATACCTTAAATTTACATGTCCTAATAAAGGTAAATGTTGTAACGTTCATCATCTTAAGAAGTTCACATATGTTAAAAAAAATGATGAAGAAATAAAAAATATAGATGTTATCGAAAAGAAACAAAATTTAAAAGTTGTAAATACAAATTTTACACTAAAATTTGATTAATTAATTTATTTATTTTACTAATATATAAATGAGCAAAACTAATGATTCAATTGAATTAATTCCAAATGGGGGATTCCCTCCAATATATATTTGTACTGATAAAATAAAACGATTGAAAGATAAAACACATGATGAAGAGGAAGCCAAAAAACGCCAATACAAAACTCATAAAACATCTGTATCAATTAAAAAAATAATGGAACAACGCAGAAATGTGAATCCATTTATTAAAGTATAATTAAACAGTTAAATTAGTTACAGTTAAAAATACATATATTATTTTAACAAAAACAATATAATTTTATCTTTAACTAATATATAATGAACATAACCCCTGAAATAAAAATAATGCTTATAATTATCCTATTATTGATACTTTTGGTGTTATATAATATCACACCACGAGACCAAAATATACAACTAATACTATACAATCAAAAAAATCCAGATATGCGAACAGCAGAACAAATGAATGCAGATGGCATATCTTATAGTGACCCTACTGCAAATCAAGCTAATTCTGTACCAATGAATAGATCAACTTTTGATAATTTATCGGCTGGTACAGTTGTAATAAATAATCCTATTGATGATGCTTTAGCAATTAGACAATATGATTATAACAAAATATATAATCCATTAGAAAATCCAGCAAGAAGAGTCCCAAATTATGAATTACCACCATATTATGTAAAAAGGTTAATTGATTACCCTACACGAGGATACCCAGATAATTATACCCAATATGGTATTTTGAAAAAAGTGTCACATAGACCAACTGGCGAACATTATTATGGTAATTATGATAATCATGATAATCATGATAATACTCAAGGTAATAATTTCATTATTAGATTATTTGGAAGACAAGAATTTCCTGGATCAAATAGATATGATTATTATACAATGGTAAACAATGGATTAGATCAAATTAAAATTCCGATTTATAGTCGACGCCAAGAACTATATGAAGGGGATGAACTTTTTATAAAAGAATTGGATAGCAAATACATAGTGTCTTTATATAAATACGATGAACCGAAATATTATCCTGATTTGGTTTATTAAAATTTTTAATAATAAAGATTAAATTATGTGGTGAATTAAATTATGTGAAGATTAAATTATGTAAAGATTAAATTATGTAGTGGATTATTGATAAAATATAAAATATTCCTGGCTTATTTGTCCAAATATTTTGTTTTATATTTTTTATATTTATAAAGATAATTGTCATTGTTATTGTCATTATTATCTGAGTTTTCTATTATTTTGTGCAATCTTTTTTTTTGTTTCTTTGTGAATCCACCTTCAATAGTTTCATTATATTCTTCCTGCATTTTTTTTAATAATTCTATATTTTTAATTGGTTTAATTTCGTTGATAATATTTTTGAATGTTAAAAAAGGAGTTTCATCATTAATTACTTTTTTTTCTATTCCATAATATTCATTATAAGTAGCATCGAATGCTCCAAATCTCATTTTAGATTTATCCAATTCCAATTCATCGATTAATTTATTCAGATTATCTTCACTTGTGCAGTCAATTTCCATATATGTAGGTAATCCAGGAACATCATCAAATGTTATTTCATGTGCCAATGGATGTGACCATTTTTCTCTATATGTTTCTTGGAATGCTTTTTGTTTGATACCTAATGCAGATAAAAATTGTAATCCAGTTTCAAAACTATCATTTATTGAAACTTCATATTCTTTTGGGAATTTAGGATCTTCATATATTTTTACTGTCATCGTTATATTCCCATTTTCATCTCTAATTCTTGCAAATCCCCTAACTTCATCAGTACATCTGTGGAATACTGAACGTACATATTTTTTCTTTGGATGCACTATTTTTGCCCCTATATTTTTTAATTTTTGTATCATTTTTTCTTTATTTATATCCAAAAATTTGGCCTCGTATTCTGTAGACATATATATATATATAAATTATATTAAAAAAAAATGAAATTTTAATTGATTATTGGGGCTATATTGCTGTTTATAATCTATTGCTAAAATACAAGTTAAAAATACAAGTTAAAAATACAAGTTGAAATATACCATAATTCGCGTAAATGGATACCAATCCCCCACAACAACAGGCCAAAAAAGAAAGAAGGAAGAATAAACAACAATTACGCAAAAATAAACAAAAAGTGATTCAAATATGCAATGATGGTGCTTTTAAACATGATTGTATACAACTCATTCTCAACAATCCCACTTTTTCAGATGAACATTTATACAATATTGCTTTAGTGTCCAAATTGTGGAATAAAACAATATTTAATATTTATAATAAAATAAAAAAAATAGAATTCACTATTATGTTGGTTCCTAATCATGAATACGTATTCTATTGTTTTGCACCACACACACATGACATGGAACCTTATTCTCCCCCCACTAATAATATTATTAGTATTTGGTCACAACTTACATTCACAAATAAAAAACTACCAAATAATGAATTATATGTAAAATGCATCAAATGCAATGAACTATTTGAAATTTACCCTCTCAAATCCTCTACAAATTGTACATTATGTGAAACATATAATACGATTCCACGTAAAAATATAAATAAAACTGCATATCAACTATGGGTATGGAGTAGTATAGCTAATTTAAAATAAAAATGAAATAATAATAACATCACATAAACATATACATTATTTATTATAAATATGGCTACAATAAATAATATATTTACAGTTAAACAAAAAAGTGAATTTGTATATGAATGTATAAATACTGATGTCAATACATCACATTTGAAATTGATTGATACAATAGATACAAAAATATACATTTATAAAGACTTACAATTACACATCGATAAAAATAATCACGATCAGTATATAAAAATAGATAATGATGGGCATTATCAGGATAATAATATCCTAATGCAAAAATTATTAATATCGCCATCGGATTCTACTACATTCCCATTAATAAATAAATATGATAATATAATATCAAGACAAACAAAAATTTATTATGATAATAAAACCAAAATAAATATAAATTTGGTATGTGATATACCTATGAATAATAAACAAGAACAAATTACTTATATGCAAATTAATGGTGGGATTATGTTTGAAGATATAAGAAAATTATTAAATACTATCTTTCATTTATAAAAATTTTTTTATAACCATAAATATCATAATAAATATTATCCCATAAATGATTACCCCTAACTGTGAGACAATCCCTTCTTCATCAGGATTGATGAAAGAAATATATTTTCCAAATAATTGTCTTACTGATGATTGGGACAAAATAAAGTAAATTATTAAAAGAATCAATGGATCTTTTAAGTTATATGGAATGCTAAAAGTTAGATTCTCTTTTTCTTTTTCTATATCTTCATTCTCATTTTCTTGTTCAAATGATTCTTTTCCATTCAAATTATCACTTATATCTCTTGCTAATTCATCAATATCAATTTGTTCATTATTTTTTGGAGATCTATTTTCGTGATTATGTTGTGCATGATTATGTTCTGTATGTTGGATATGTGGGTTATGTTGATTATATTGACTATCATGATATTGTTCATCATGATGTTGTTCGTCATGATGCCGTGCAGATCTTACATTATCTCTAATATCTCTTATATCGCTTGAATTATATTGTAAATCTTTTATTGATGTACCATCCATTATATGCGAGTTAGTATTCATAATATATATACATAATATTTAAAAAATGGTGTAAAATATTTTAATTATAGTTTAAAATATTTTAAAGTTAATAATTATTTATCATTATTTATCATAATTTATCATAATTTATCATAATTTATCATAATTTATCATAAAAACATTCACTTTTATGATTATTCCAATCTAATGCCTGGCATTCTTTATCATGATATTTTACTCTATAACAACTTTTGCATAAATTTAATGTATCATTTGTTTTTGTACAAGATTCATATGCACATGACATTTCATAATTTTTAGAATTCAATCTTGCATTAAATATACAATAACTATTATTTACAATATGCAAATCATTAATTTTTTCAGGATCTTTTTTCTCATCTTCCGTTAAATTTCTATGTATTAATGGACCAAATGATAATTTATTTATTTGTTGATATAATTCCAAAGTTAAATCTAAATATGCTTCTGGTTGTTTTAAAATTAATAATACATCACCATAAATTACTTCTTTACCAATAATCCGTGTCATTCTTTTATTTACAATATTATTTTCAGGTTGGTTATCAATCAATACACATAATCCAAATGATATGAAATCGAACTCTGCTATTCTATATTTATCTTCATCATATGTTGTAATTCGATAGTATTCTAATGGGTGGTCACCATATATAAATTCCACAACTGGACATGAATCATCTGCTTTTATAACAACTCCTACATGAAAAAATTTAGAGTACAATAATTGTGTAATAGTATCAATATCCGCACTATCCGGCCCGCATGTTTTATCCCCACCTATTTTTGAATTAATTAATACACAGTTATTTTCAACAGAATTACTTATTAAATAATCTGCAATTTTATTTGCATTTTCACTTATTTTATTTTCCATCATTTTATTTTCAAGAATGTTTTCTTCTTTTTCACCTGCATAACATAATTGATAAATATTTTTATCAGTTTGGTGACATATTGGAGACGAACCAATCAATTCTGGAGTTAATTGAAGTTCAGTGATTATAGTATCCATTAATTCTGCAGGATCTATTTGCGTAATTTTTACAAATTCCCCAATGTCATTTTTCAATAGTTCTAAATTATTATAATATTTGTTTCTATCAAATATAAAATTGTTTTTACTTATCGTTACAATTGTTATCATGTTATCCATATTTATATTTATATTGTTATTGTTATATATATTTAATATAATAATTGACGCATAATAATATCAAATAATATCTTTCAATAAAAATTTTCGTTTTCGATGATGTTTCATATTTTTATGGTCATATTGTAAATAAGCGGCTTCATACCAGTCATAACCATATGATCTATTTAGATAGTTTACACAATTATTTGGTCCCCATAATGAAAAATCATTAAATTTATATCTTTTCAATGGGAATAAATGTTTAGTGTAATGAAATTCATTTGGCCATTGTTTTTTCGCTTTGTCTTGTGAATAACTAACTACACTTTTGTCATTATTGTAATCAACTATAAAAACATCAACAAATGGATAATTATATTTATATGTAACACCATTCCATGATTCCTTTGAACCTTCTCCACTCAATGGATAAATTTTATAGCCTCCCCACCATTTTGCAATACCATATCCTTTTTCCTCAAATACTGGTTTTAAATAAATAAATTTTTCTTCATCTTTTCGTAAGATAGACACATCACCATCATCATCCCATGGTATTATATCTTCATGTCTAACCATCCCCAATAATGTCCCACAATCTGCCCAATACATAATATTATAATTATTAAATACAGTATCTATCGTTTTTAGAATTTGTCTTATTTTTTGTAATATGGGTTCATCAACTTTAATATCTGCTAATTTTATTTTTTGATTGAATGGTTCATATGTAATGTCGTTTGAATTGCAATTGTATATAATTATCAGTATAGTGATTAAAATCAGTATCAATATTATTATCATATATTATTATACTATAAATAATATTTTTAACAGTAAATATATTATTTATCCTTAATTGCCACTCTTTTTCTGGTTGCTACGACAACTTCTCCACTGTTATATAGAATTAATTTTATATCTTCTTTGTATCGTTTTGCTAGTTCATCAGTATCTCTTACCTTCAAATATCTTTTAAATTGTTTTATTGCTATTTCTGACAATAATGGTTTTAGTTCTTCATATTTACACTCTAAATATCCCCCATTTTTTTCAATTAATGCTTTTATAATTTCGCCCATATCAACTAAACTCCAACTAGTTCCATTAAATATGATAGCATGATTATCACGAGCATTACTTATATAACAATTATGATATTGAGGCAAATCTTTATTAAAATGCACATGTTTAATTAGCTCGGTAATTGCACTTATACCCCTTTCCAAGAATTTATTACATTGTGTGTTACTAACAAT
>Ga0315284_10005671_pt1 | contig 17754 bp, 15 predicted proteins | sample YL17G09_16_MG_FD_203696 | JGI IMG/M metagenome (GOLD analysis project Ga0315284, IMG submission 203696) | Sediment microbial communities from Yellowstone Lake, YNP, Wyoming, USA - YL17G09_16 | ecosystem: Environmental > Aquatic > Freshwater > Lake > Sediment | place: USA: Wyoming | collected...
CCGGGTTCGCGCGGCGCCTTATGGTATGGATTCTCTATGTCGTCATCGCGCTGGCGAAGTTTATCGTCACAAGGCGCAATCCGTTTCGAAAAAAAAGAAGGGGGATGAGCTTTTATTACGATGTAATAGACTGGATTGGCGGGTACCCGTACGAATATGCAAGCAAGGAGCAGGTAATACAGTACCTGGGAAACAAGGGTTTTGAGTGTATCAAGTTCGTCGCGGCGCCCGTCCCGACTGGCTGCAATGAGTTCGTGTTTGAGAAGAAGGCTGTTGCCGACAAAAATGGCCGCTGAACGTTTGCCGATCAAAATCTGCTTTATTGCCCCGAAGGCATACCCTTTGTTCAACCCGCGGGCGAATGATGTCGTGGGCGGGGCGGAAGTGGATTTGTATTTCCTGGCCACCGAGCTTGCCAAAGACGACAACTTCAACATAAGTTTTATCACGGCCGATTACGGACAGGCGAAAATTGAGACCGTTGAAAATGTCAAAATTATTAAAAGTCTGGATCTCAAAAAAAATCCTCTAAACGGTGCTCTCAGAGTTTGGCGAGCGATGCGTACTGCTGATGCCCAAATATACTTCCAGGAAGCGGTGTCCGGAGGCACATTCTTAGTTGCCTTATTCTGCAAATTGCATAAAAGAATGTTCATTTACCGAACGGCTAGTCAGCATGAATGTGATGGCACTTACCTGAAGCAGCATTATCTTGCCGGCAAAGCCTTTAGCTGGTCCTTACGCAATGCAGCAGAAACTGTGGTCCAAAACGAAACTGACAAAACCAAATTCAAACAAACTATAGGTGTCTGTTCGAGAGTTATACCCAATGCACATCGTTTACCTCTGGTATTTGAGACTCATAGAGATACCATACTCTGGGTTGGCAGGAGCGCTCAGGTTAAGAGGCCGGGACTTTTCATTGATCTTGCTCAGAGAATACCCAGTGAGCACTTTACAATGATATGCCAACGAGCTACCGACGACAGACAGTACGACACATTGAAGAAGCAAGCCGCCACCGCTCAGAATCTGCAGTTTGTCGAGCGAGTACCTTTCAATGAGATTGACAAGTACTTTCAAAAGGCTAAGGTGCTTGTGAATACCAGTGACTCGGAGGGATTCCCGAATGTGTTCATTCAGGCGTGCCAGTGCGGAACACCAATACTCTCTCTCAAAGTCAATCCTGATAATTTTTTGGACAGGTTCAATTGCGGAATATGTGCGGACGACCGGTTCGATCATCTCGTCCGGTCGCTCGAATCTATCCTTGCAGGGGAAAAGTATCTTGAGGCGGGGCGGAAGGCGAGGAAGTATGCTGAGGAACGTCACGATCTCAGAAAAGTTGTAGAGCAGTACAAAAGTATTCTTGAGCGATTAGCGGGAAGATAATTTGAGGAAGTGAGTCTTTTGGCCAAGTACTCAGCGAATCGTCGCGCGTGCCGTGAGAATTTTCTCATAAAATAGGATACCCATGAAAATACTGCATGTAATAGGGAGCTTGGGCTGTGGGGGAGCACAGGTTGTGCTCAAACACATTGTGGAAAACATGGACAGCGGACACATAGAGGCTTTTGTGTACCCACTCAGGTCCAAACACGTAGATATCCCAGTCAGAGGCAACGTGATAACTCGGCCGTATTGCAATTACGACCCTCGAAAATTCTTCACAATTTTGAGGGTGTGCAAAAAGTATGATATAGATATATTAGTAGCTCACCTGACAAAACCAATCATGGGATGCCTCCTGGCGAGCTTTTTCCACAAATGTAAAGTCGTTGTGTATGAACACGGCCCCGTCTTTGAGAAGGGGCCTCAGTACACACTCTACAGGCTTGTCCTAAGACTGCTTTGGCGCAGAGCCGCCGCCTTCGTCGCCGTATCTAAATATATGTCTGATTATCTTGTGCACAAGATTGGGATCGCGCCGGAGCGAATCAGAGTGATTCCTAATGGTGTTGACCCCGACATTTTTGACCCGCAGCGGGTCTCCGGAAAGCGCGTCAGAGAAAATTTGGGCATCCGATGTACTGACATTGCCTTAGGATTTGTCGGCCGTCTGAATCACATCAAGGGACCCGATTTGCTAATCACGGCCACCGCTTTACTGCTGGACCGGTCGCGACGATACTTCCTGCTGCTCGCGGGCGACGGGCCCGAGCGAAAATACCTCCAGGAATCAGCACAACGACTCGGAATCGAGGAGCGAGTCAGATTTCTGGGCTTCCGAGAAGATGTGCCTTGTGTGATGGCGGCTGTCGATATCGCTATCGTACCTTCACGTCAGGAATCTTTCGGGATAGTGTGCTTGGAATTTATGAGGATGAAAATACCTGTCATATCCTCCGGGGCCGGCGGAATGGCTGAGTACATAACAGACGGGCAAACGGGTTTGTTGCTGAATGAAAACACTCCCGATGAGATTTGCCGGTGTGTTGAGCGGCTGCAAAGCGACAAGCAATTGCGCCAACGGCTGATCGAAGGCGGCAGCAGGCTTGCCGAACAGTTCCGCGTAGCAAAATATGTCAAAGCAACTCAGCGACTATACGAGGAAGTGCTGCACAAAGAAGATTGACATAATGGCTCCCATTGGAAGCCGGGACCTCACAGACAGTCGGTTTTTGACGTGGTACCACGATATGGTGATAAAAGTAACGTATTCTTGTAGGCAATGAAGACCGGAGAGAAGATGGACTTTAACGTCAACGCGCACGATAAAATCGCTGCTAATTACGAAAAGATTCATAACGAGATTTTCAACGATATGGAGCAAGCTCGCTTGCGCAGCGCTCTTGAAGATGCAATCAAAGCAATAGAATCTGGCCGAGCGGATTTGAAGGCTCTTGACGTGGGCTGCGGCTCGGGTAACCTCACGCGGCATTTGATCAACTTCGGTCTTTGCACCGTCTCGGCGGATGTTTCGGGGGATTTTCTTAAGCTCATAGAGCACAACTTCGCAAAGACCGGTCTTTCCAAGACGCTGAAATTGAACGGCAGGGATTTGACAAGTGTAAACGATAGCACATTTGATATAGTTGCGGCATATTCCGTTCTGCACCACGTCCCGGATTACCCGCTTCTGGTCCGGGAGATGTGCCGAGTCGTGAAGCCGGGCGGGGTAGTCTATCTTGACCATGAGGCAAACGAATCCCGCTACAGCAAACCTAAGGAATATGTGGACTTTCTAAAAGCGGCGATTACAAAAGGCCGACTGCTCGAAAAATACTTGCGTCTTCTATTGAGTTTCAGGTTTTATATCAATTTCGTCAAAAAACGGCTCAATCCGAGATACGTGAGCGAAGGCGACATTCACGTCTGGCCGGATGACCGTATAGAGTGGGACAAAATCGAGCAGTTGTTACTTGCAGAGAGTTTTGAGATTATCTTGAGAAAAGACTACCTTGTTTACCGAAGCTCTTATCGGAAGGATGTCTATGAGCTGTATAAGGACAAATGCAGTGATACAGCGATGTTGATTGCCAGAAAGAAGTAGCAGTGGCTGCAGATATTCTCCAATAGATCCCCGGAAAGTAACGTATGGAACATGAAATAAAGGAATTCTTCGACAAAGCGGCGATCGACAGAAATGCTAATATCGCAAGAAATCTAATTGTTGAATATGAGCAAAAGGTCCGTTCGCAAATGGTTATCTCGATGATTGATCCAAAGCCAGAAGAGGTCATTCTTGACGGCGGCTGCGGAAACGCAAGAGACTTGATCCAACTAGCACTGCACGGCTGCAAATGCATAGGTATCGATCTCTCACCCAACATGATTGAAGAGGCCAAAAAAGAGCTGGCCACGCGCAATATCCAGCGCGTCGAGCTGGAGGTCGGCGACCTGACAAATCTAAGGTTCTGCGACGAGACGTTTGATAAAGTATTCGCAAGCGAGGTCCTCGAACACGTCCCCGACTACAGAAAAGCCGTTTCAGAAATGGCAAGAGTTCTCAAACCGGGCGGCACGCTCGTGGTTACCACACCAAACAGGCACAGCCTGTACGGTTTCGATCGCTACATAATCTGCCAGAGAATTCTCCGACTAAAACATCGTCATCCGTCCGACGAATGGAAGACGTTCAAAGAGCTTGCGTCCGCTCTGGAGAACAACGGATTCGAAATAGTGCGTTCCGCGGGTGTGTGTTATGTTCCCGGGTTTCTGGTACCGTACCACCTCCCAACCGCTTTGAAGAAGCTGTTAATCACAATTGTCCGTCGAGTCGAGCCGTGGCTGAGCAGGATCCTCCCCCATAGCGGCTATGTCCTGGCGATAAAAGCGGTCAAGAGATAGCCGGGCGATTACTGCCACAACAACTTCCTGAGCCTGAGTCTGAAGTAAATCTCAAATGTCACAGCCTGACAGAAATATGCTGTTGTCGTTGCTACAGCAGCCCCGAGCAGGCCCATTACAGGCACAAGAAGCATGTCCAAAAGCAAATTGAGCACAACGTGAAAAACGTTAACTGTTTGATGGAACCTGTATCTCTTGAGGCTGTTGAGAATGGGAACGTAAAAAGCCGTATGGAGTATTGGAACGGTCCCAACCAGCAGAATCCTCAGAACGGCTGCCGAATCTCGGTAGCCCTCACCGTAGAAGTTGAAGATGTACGGGACGGCAAGGAAAAGCAGGGCTATACAAAAGACACCCACAAGGAATATCCTCGACCTTTTCCTCGAAAGGTAATCTCTCATCCTGGGACCGTCCGAAATGTGCTGGCTGACGAACGGAAGGAAATAGCTATTGACGATGAGGGCCAACATTACGACGCCTTTGAAAATCTGGTATCCGAGATTGTAAGCGCCGATATCCGCCATCGACTTGTAGTATCTCAGGACCAAATTGTCACCCCAGTTCACGAAATATAGCGCTGTCGCGCCGAGCATAATCCACTTTGTGAAAGTCAGCATGTCTTTCATATACCGCTTATCGACCTTCAGAGGCAGCAACTGGCGGAAGTCAATGGCTTTGATGAATGTGACTAATACAACAAGTGCCGAGACGATATACGTAAGGAAGACCGTCCTCAGAGTGATACTGCCGGCCAAATAGAATGCAATAATGAACCCGAGGCTCGAGCTGCCAAAAACCAATTCAACGAGCGAGCTTCTGACCCTCTGGCCCATTGCCATGAAAAGGTTGCAGACGAAGGTCTCCAACGCCAATCCGACAAAGGCCAGCAGCACGAAGAGCAAGTCTCCGGCGTTGATGCCCGCAAAGGCCATCATCTGCCTGCTCAAGGGTAGTGCCAATCCCGCAAATACGCACAAACCAAGAGTAAAGAACATCAGTTGAACAGTGAAGGCCCTGTTTATTTTGCCGCTCTGCGTCCTTTCCTGGCTTGCAAATACGATAAAGGGCGCCTGGCTCGATGACACCAATATGGCGGCAAAGAAGAACACTATCATCTTCGATAGTGAGTAGCTTCCAAACAAATCTGCCGAAAATGCCTTTGCAACAACCAGCGGCGCGACCATCCCGAATGTCTGGCCGACAGCCTGCAAAGATGCAAAAGTCATCAGGCTCCTGCCCTGTTCAAGGTCGCGTTTTATTTTGCCCAACATAATCTTCCAGGACCCAGAATGGCTGCTCTCAACGGCCAGCCAAAACTCCGTCACTATCATCGGCTTTAGCAGTGTCCCGACAACCACAATATCAGCCGCCGGCCCGCCCTGGTGGGCTGAATTCCTTGATTCCAGCAGGGCTCAGAACGCTTTTGTAGCAAAAGTCCGAGAAAATGCAACAATTCTCTTGACACGCTGGCCCGGACTATAGTATCATAAATCCTTATGGAATAGCGTGAACAGGAGGTCTGCCGTTCTTGAGCCCGTACGGTTCGTGCTGTTTCCAAGGAGGTAAGGGAAATGAGAAGAAGAGCATATCTACTGCTGATGGCGGCTACGGGTCTGTCTGCACCGGCTCCGGCGACCTGGACAGACCCCGTGCCGGTAACTGAAATCAATACCACATACCACGATAAGGCGCCGTTCCTGTCTTTTGATGGGAGGACGCTTTACTTTTCCAGACAGGATGGTCCCGGCTGGCATTACGCTCGTATCTACCAAGCAACACGTCAGGACTCCAGCGGGCCCTTTACGGCGGTAGATGAGCTTAGCACCCTTGTCTATTCCGGCGGACATGTTGACTACCCCTGGGTTTCACCCGACAACCTGCATGAAATCCACAGAACAATGATGAGCTTCGGCAAGAAGTGAGACTTGGTCTTCATGACCAGTGCTCCTGCCTAATCACAGTATGCCACAAGAACATTCAATGACATCTTCTGGTCACAAGAACCGCGTTTTTTACTACGCCCGGCAGGATTCGAACCTGCGACCCCCGGTTTAGGAAACCGATGCTCTATCCTACTGAGCTACGGGCGCCTGAAATCTTAACTGTTTGCAGTATAAGGATTTCCGCTCTCCCTTGTCAACTCCTAAAGCACTCAAAACGAGCAAAATCAGCAAATGGTGTCAGTTTGCATGAGATTCAGAGCCTATCCGAATAACTTGGCTTCATCCGGACCTATCCATTATTCGCAAGAACCGGTATAATAAACCCGCCGAGAGTCATTCACCCGTGCCGATGCTTCAATGCCGCCGAGTGAGCGAAAAATGGTTGGTAGCCTCCCCCAAGGGGGCGATGCCCGAACCAAACAGGAGAACAAAAAATGAACTGTCCAAAATGTGGCCGACAAAATCACGATTACGCCCAAAGGTGCATCTACTGCCGTAGCGCCCTCTCGCGGGACCTGGACTCAAGGACAGACATCGACATTAAGACCAGCAGGCTCGCCGTCGCCTCATCCATACTCGCCGTCCTCGGTCTGCCCTGCTTCTTCATCTTCGGCAGCCGTGAAATGCAGCAGTTCGTCCCCCCGCTTCCGCTGATACTCGCCGTCGTCTGCTATATCGCAGCGGTATCGGCCGTCGTACTCGGCATCGCCGCCCTCGTCTGCATCGAGATAAACTACGGCAGACTCACCGGCAGAGCCTTCGCCGCGATCGGAATCGCAATCCCACTCGTCGCATTCTTCTTCACCGCAGCCCACGTCAGCGTCGCCAGGAGGGGGGGCACAGCCTACCGGTGGACCTGCGGCACAAACCTCTCCGGTATAGGCAAGGCTATGCTCATTTATTCCAACGACTACGATGACGAGCTGCCCCGCGCAGCCGGGCCAAAATCAAAGTGGGGTCCAACACCAAACTGGCAGGCCGATACCCGATCCGCCGCATACGGCCTGACCAACGACGCAAATGGCCAGGCGAGCATCTCCGCCAACTTCTATCTCCTGGTCAAATACGCCGAGGTCACACCAAAATCCTTCCTCTGCAGAGGCGACACAAAAGCCACCGAATTTACTCTCACCAAATATAAAGTCCGCAACAAAGACCTCACCGACCTCTGGGACTTCGGCCGGGACCCCTCAAAACATTGCAGCTATTCCTATCACATCCCCTACGGTCCCTATCCACTCACCATATCAAGCGACCCCGCAATGGCCGTAGCCGCCGACAGAAACCCCTGGCTCCCATCCCCGGGCGCAAAACCCAGAAGCTTCAAGGCCTTTGACCCAAACGGCCCGAGAGAAGCAATCAAACGCGGAAACGCAATCGCTCATCAGGAAGACGGCCAAAACGTACTCTTTTTGGACGGCCACTCAGTCTTCGAAAAATCCTCCGCCTGCGGCCTCAACAACGACAATATCTACACATCCTGGTCCGGCTCAGACATTAAAAAAGGCTCTATCCCAACCCTAAAAAGTCAACCCGCAGACCCCAACGACTCCCTCCTCGTCCACGACCCACCCATAGGAGATTTCAAATGAACTGCCCAAAATGCAACCAACAAAACCCCGATGAAGCCAAAATCTGTAGCTCCTGCGGTAGCTCCCTGTCTTACCCACCCCCCGAACAAAACAAAATTGACGTCAGAACCAGCAAGCTCGCCGTCGTTTCCGCCATCCTCGGCATCCTGACCATTTTGACTTTCGCTTTCTTCTTGGCGATCCTTCCTCATGATGATATTTCCTCCGGGATACTCGCTCTCATTTCAGTCGTAGCTGCGGCATTGGCCCTGATCCTCGGCATCGCCGCCTTGGTCTGCATCGAAAAAAGCAACGGCCGACTAACGGGCAAAGCGTTCGCCGCAATTGGAATCGCAATCCCCCTCGGAGCATTCTTTCTCACAACCGCGTACGTAACTCTGAACAGACCCCGGTCCATCGCATACAGGAATTACTGCGGCACAAACCTCGCCGGCATCGGCAATGCTATGCTCATTTATTCCAACGATTACGACGATGAGCTGCCCCGCGCAGCCGGTCTAAAATCAAAGTGGGGCACAACACCAAACTATCAGGCCGATACCCGATCCGCCGCTTATGGCCTGACCAACAACGCAAACGGCCAGGCAAGCATCTCCGCCAACTTCTATCTCCTTGTAAAATACGCCGAGGTCGCACCCAAGTCATTCATCTGCATACATGACCGCAGGGCCACCGAGTTCATACCCGCCAAATATGGCGTCCGCGACAAAGACCTTATCGACTTCTGGGACTTCGGCCCAGACCCCTCAAAACACGTCAGCTACACCTATCACATCCCCTACGGCCCCTATCCCCTCACCGCATCAAGCGACCCCGCAATGGCAATAGCCGCCGACAGAAACCCCTGGCTTACCTCCCCGGGCGCAAAACCCAGAAGCTTCAAGACCTTCGACCCAAACGGCCCGAGAGAAGCGATCAAACGCGGAAACGCAATCCCTCATCAGGAAGACGGCCAGAACGTACTTTTTATGGACGGCCACACATCCTTCGAAAAATCCTCCGCTTGCGGCCTCAATGGCGACAATATCTACACCTCCTGGTCCGGCTCAGACATCAAAAAAGGCTCTATCCCAACCCTAAAAAGCCAACCCGCAGACCCCAACGACTCCCTCCTCGTCCACGACCCGCCCGCAGGAGATTTCAAATGAACTGCCCAAAGGTTATCATACCACCTCGTTGGTCCGGAACCCTTTAAGGAATACCACGAATGATGCAGCAAGACCCACCGGCAGACACGCATCCCCGCTACAAGACCTTCGTCCGCACAATCCTCACTCACCGCCTCCTCCCCTGTGCTGTGGCCCTATTGGCCGTCGTCCTGACCCTGCCTTCACTGAAGGTGGGCATCATCTTCGACGACTACCACCACAAGCTCCTTATGACCCGCTCCGACAGCCCCATCAGACTCCTGCGTTCCCCGCTTGACATGTTCAATTTCTTCAGCGGCACCGAGCAGGACATCCGCAAAATGATGGACTACGGCTTCGTACCCTGGTGGACCTTTCACGAAGGCGTCAAGGCAGCTTTCTGGCGCCCCCTCTCCTCAATGACCCACTGGCTCGACTACATCCTCTGGCCTGATACGCCCCTTCTTATGCATGTCCACAGCATCCTGTGGTACGCCGCCCTCGTTATGGCCGTCGCATTGCTCTATCGCAGGCTCTCGCCGTCCGCCCTCATCGCCGGCCTGGCAGCCATCCTCTTCGCCATAGACGATGCCCACGGTACACCCGTCGGCTTCCTCTCAAACCGCAACGCCCTCTTGGCCACGTTCTTCGGCGTCCTGACAATCATCGCTCACGACCGCTGGCGTCGTGACAACTGGCGGGCGGGAATCGTGGTGGGGCCTTTACTCCTCGCCGCGAGCCTCTTATCCGCAGAGGCGGGAATATCCACCTGCGCTTATCTCGCAGCCTACGCACTCTTCATAGACCGCGCAAACTGGCGACGAAAATCCCTTGCCCTCGCCCCCTATGCCGCAGTCGTTGTGCTCTGGCGTATCCTCTGGACGGCTCTGGGCTACGGCATCAAGAACATCGGCATCTACATTGACCCGCTCGCCCAGCCCGCCGAATTTGCATCCGCATTCGCCGACCGCGCGCCGCTTCTCCTCCTCGGCCAGTTGACCGCGCTGCCGTCCGACATAGCCCTCGCGCTCCGTCCCGCATCCGTCACCATTATATGGCAGGCCGCCCTCGTATTCCTCGCCCTGCTCATCTTCGTGTCCGTCCCTCTGTTTCGGCGGGACCCGCTCGCTCGCTTCTGGGCAGTGGGAATGGCCCTCTCAGTCGTCCCTCTCTGTTCCACATTCCCAAACGACCGCCTCCTGTCATTCGTCGGTGTAGGCGCAATGGGCCTGGTCGCACAAGTCCTCTCTACGGTCTTTGCCCGGTCTGGCCCTCGCCCCAGACCGCTTTGCTGGCGCATCCCCGCCGTATCCCTCGCAGTCATTTTCATAATGAGCCACCTGCTCATTGCGCCTCCCGCCCTGATGTATCGCTCCGCCAATCCAATGGGCCCCAAAGCCTTGTACGACCGCTTTATGATACCCCCCCAGGACCCCTCCATCCGCAATCAGGACTTAGTCGTTGTCAATCCGCCCGTCTCATTCCTCGCAATGGTCAGCGCACTGGCCTGGGAAGGCAACAATCAGCCGATGCCCCGGCGGTTCAGAGTCCTCACATCCAGCCTTTTCGAGCCGGTCGAAATACGCCGCCCCGATGCCAATACCCTCGTAGTCCGTCCTCGCTACGGCTACTACGCCTGGGCGCTCGACGCCCTCTTTCGCAACAAAAAGCACCGTTTTGCGCTCGCAGACCGGGTCGAACTGGCCGGGATGACCGTCGAAATAACGCAGCTCACCTCCGATGGTCGGCCCGCCGAGGCCGCCTTCAGGTTCGCTGTTCCCCTCGAAGACTCCTCGCTGTGCTGGCTCCGGCACGATGGAGTCGCATTCCTGCCGTTCACACCACCACCCATCGGCAGCACCGAAATCCTCCGCACAAAACCCCTCTTTTGAAACTCAGAAAAAAACAGCACACTCCCGACAAAAAAGGCCAATCTCCGTTATTTCACCCCTCCTCAGCCCCAAATTCCGCCCCAAAAAGGGATTTTCCCAAAAAGTCCTTGCCTTTTTCCCCTAGGCAGGTATAATTTCTGCTTCCGTATCCCTGGCCTAAAGCGGGGCGACGACTTACGAAATTCGATTTATGAACATCAGGAGATATACCAGTGAAAACTGAAATGTTGGACGCTGTTGAAAGCAAAAGCCTCAAGCAAAATGTCCCTCACTTCGAGGTAGGCGATATTGTTGACGTCCACTGCCGCATAACCGAAGGCGACAAGGTCCGCACCCAGATATTCACCGGCACCGTCATCGCACGCAAAGGCCGCGGAATTAACGAGAACTTCACCGTCCGCCGAATCATCGGCGACGAGGGAGTCGAGCGAATCTTCCCGCTCCATTCCCCCAACGTCCTCGACATAAAGCCCGTCCGAAGCGGTAAAACAAGACGCGCGAAGCTCTACTACCTCCGCAAGCGAACCGGAAAAGCCGTCAAGCTCACCCAACGCCACAGCGACCACACCGTCTCGATGTAACGGTACAACATACTCAGCCCCCAATTTATTGGGGGTTGTTTAGCCGTCGCCGGCATCTGTCCCTTGGGGACGGCGACGTTATCCGATTTACGAACCGCGAGCTACGATATGCTGCTCAAGAGACGCAGGCTCTTCGCCGACCGAACAGCGTTCGGCCGATGGGGCGAAAAACGCTCCGAAAAGTTTCTCAAAAGCAAGGGCCTCAAAACTCTCGCCCGCAACTTCTCCTGCACCACCGGCGAAATCGACCTCATTATGGTTGATACCGACTCGGCCATCGTATTTGTCGAGGTCAGAACTCGCGCCGACGAGACCTTCGGCCCGCCCGAACAGTCTGTCACCTATTCCAAAAAAGCCAAATTGTTCAGGACCGCCCAGGCCTTCCTCGCCGCCCACGACATAACTGACCGCCCCTTCAGATTCGACATCGTCGCCATAGTCCTCCCCCCAAAAGGCCCCCCAAAAATCGAACACTACAAAAACGCCTTCACACCATAATCTCTGCCCTCTGCATCTGTCTGTCTCTAATCTGTAAAACTTCTGTAAATTCCAGCCGAGTGCGGTTACTATGTCCTGTACTTTTGGAGACTGTAGCAAGGTTACAGAGTGTACTGCTTGGTGGCCAATCGTCATTTGTGGCGAAATCATGGGAAAACCCAAATTTAACGTTCGAATCTGCTGCAACAGTAGGTCAGAAGCTCCGATTGACTGACTCGGACCTTGTATAAGTCATTATAATCAAAGCCGTTAAGTGCTATTTGCTCTGTAAAGCTACTACAGTCTCTACTTTTGCATCAAATAAGGTAGTTCCGCGATAACATGATCAACCTTATGCGCGAAAGGGCCGAATCATGAAAAATGCAGCAGCATTCCTTGTATGTCTGGCAATCCTGTCAAATCCTCTCTCCGCCGATTTGTGGGCGCCGCCGACCGAAAAGGACTACTACTCCCCGAACAAAGAATGTCTCGCCCACGTCGCCCCCGGCACATACACCATAAAAGCCGTCTGGGACAAAGCCGCCCCTCACACCTTCGGCGACGACTACATAAAAGGCCCGCCCCAGCCCGGCGACTGCGAAAGCAAAAACGCCCCGACCATAACCGTCAAAGCCGGACAGAAAGTCGAAAACGTCAATATCGATTGCACGCACAAGCTAACTGAACAGAGCGGATGACACACACCGTGGACTGCTCTTTGAACTGATCGAGGAATGAGCTATGGAGAACAGAACTTCATTCGCCGGAACGTTTTTGGTCATCGGCTTCGCTGCATTCATGTTCCTGCCGTTACAGCCATCATTTTCCGATCCGGCCGGCTCAAACTGCTGGCATCTGAATTCACCCTTACAAGCCGAAAGCAATGCCGACCTCGTCTGCAAAGTCCGCATCCTCAAGCTGCAACGCGATACTACCTTCAAAGGCAACCCGGCAAGCCCCGACCAGATCATCCTCAGAGTGATAGCCAAAGCCGAAGTGATCTCAGTAGTAAAGGGCGAATGTCCGGACAAGATCGACATTGAATTCCACTATCCCAAGGACGTCAGCAAATTCGTCTCCACAGTGAGACGCAAGTATCCGCGAGTCGCTGATTTTGCCTTCCCTTATTCCAAAGGCACTAATGGAGGATTATCCCCCCTCTCCTGGGACTTTTATGCCAGGCTCAGTAAGGGGGAGGTCGCCCTTGTGTTCCTGAAACAATCTGACGACCATTACAAACTGGGTCCTATCACAAGTAAGGCGAGAGTCCAGCCCAAAAAAGTCCCCTACAATTTGGGGCGGACGCCAAATCTCAAACTCCTCGCCGAGTTTCTCGCCGGCTGTGAATCGGATAACGAGATGGTGAAGCTCCAGGCCGTCGAAGAACTCGGATATCTCGGCCTTGCCATGATCGAAGATCTGCAGCCCGCAACATCCGACAAAGAATTGTTCCAGAAACTCGCCTCCGGACTTACCGCCGCAAAGCACGCACTGGCCAAAACGCGTTCTTCCAAAGACCCCGTAATCAGCAGCGCATCGTTTATATCGAGTTTCCAGGTGGACGATTCGCCCGGCGTTGAAGGGCCTCTCAGATTGCTGCGGACTGATCAGGCCCTCTTCGACCCCAACGATTCGACAAAGAAATACGGCATCCGCAGCTTCAGCATACCTGCTCTTCAACTAAGACTCTTGGAGACGATGGACGCAACTACTCGCAGAGCCGTGATAGATCTCAAAGACGGCTCGGTAATCCGGCCTCCGGACGGGCGCCCCGGCATTTACAGAGGCGTCCGCAACTTCGACTACGCCGGGTTCTACAGGCTCGCCCTCGATTGCCCGGCCGTCAAGAATTCTCCCGAAATGCGCTCCGCCATCGCAAACGTCATCTGGATACGCTGCGAGAAGAACAGTGTCCCGGAAATGGCTCGTCTGCTCGATGACTCGAACAAATACGCCCGCTTTGTTGCAGTGGGCGCTCTGATGAACTATACTGGCGAAGGTCCCGAACGCCGCGGCTGGGAAGAGTTTAAAAAGGACGACCGGCAGTATATAGAATACTGGAAAAACTGGTGGCAGCAGAATAAAGACAATTTCGCCCCTCTGCAGGCGCCTTAAAATTGACCCCAGCAACCAGCAACAATTGAGGATTACCCACAGTGGAACTGATTGATACTCACTGCCATCTGACATTCAAACCGCTCGATGCGGATGTTGAAACCGTACTCGAACGCAGCAAGGCCGCCGGCGTCACCTCCTGGATAACCGTCGGCACAAACCTCCCCGACAGCAAAAAAGCGGTCGAATTCGCAAACCGATTCGACAATATGTACGCCGCCGTCGGCATCCACCCCCACGACGCCAAAGACGCTGCCCCTGATACGCTCACCCAGCTCCGCGACCTTGCCCAGAACGTAAAGGTCGTCGCCATCGGCGAGACGGGCCTGGATTTCCACTACAACTTCTCCAAACAGCCCGACCAGCTCCGAGTCTTCGCCGCACAGTTGCAGCTCGCCGCGGAATTGAACCTCCCCGTCATCATCCACTCCAGGAACGCCTTCGACGAAACGATGGACGTCCTCGACCGCTTCGCCGAGCCGGTAAAGAACATCGTCTTTCACTGCTTTTCCGGCTCGCCCGAACAGGCAAAGCAAGTCCTCGACCGCGGCTATTACATCTCCTTCACCGGCGTAGTCACCTTCAAAAACGCCGACCGCGCCCGTGAAGCCGCCAGGGTTGTGCCTCTCAACAAGCTTATGCTCGAAACCGACTCCCCCTATATGTCGCCCGAACCCGTGCGAAAGCAAAAGATAAACGAGCCTGCCTTGATGACCCACACCGCTAAATTCTTAGCCGACCTAAAAAAAATCCCCCTCGAGGGATTCGCCGCCGCCGTCACCGCAACCTCAAAAGCCTTCTTCAACCTCCCCCGTCCGCGAACGCAATAACTGCCGGGCCGCACAAATCGCCCCCATCTCCAAAACCATCTCGTCCAGACCAACAACGAAACAGCCTGATAGACTCGGATAAACCGGGCCTACCAGGCTGTGCGCGCAGCTACTTATGATCTCCACCACCCGCCTCACAACCCCATTATCGGGCAAACCCCCCGCAAAACTTGAGCCATTGCCCCTCTGCAATCTCAAATTGACGCGCACCGTCACCCTGACTGAGCCTGTCCTGAGTCCCCCTAAGGCTGGTCGCAGGGCCGCAGGCAAGTCGAAGTGCCTAATCTCCAATCTACAATCCCCAATCCTATTCTCGCCCCCGCACTTGACTTTCCCGCCCCAACTCGCTAATCTACCCATTATACCGGCCGTGTTACTGACGCTTGGCCCCCGTCACCGGAAACCAATTACGAGATACGAGATACGATTCACGAGATGCGAATTTGATGCCAGGCATTTTTGACCAGACTACCGTCTTTCAGGTTCAGCAGGCCAACGACATCGTTGATGTTGTTTCCGAGCACGTCAGCCTCAAGAAAAAGGGACGCGAAATGCTGGGCCTCTGCCCGTTCCACGACGACCACCGGCCGAGCATGAACGTCAACCCGCAAAAGCAAATCTTCAAATGCTTCGCCTGCGGCGCCGGCGGCGACGTCTTCAAGTTCGTGCAGATGCGCGAAAACCTCACCTTCCCGCAGGCCATAGAAAGACTGGCCGAACGAGCCAACATAAAACTCGAAACTCGCAAGACCGCGAAATCCGACCCCGGCTCGCCGGGACAAGATGCGAAATTCGAAGTTGACCCCAACAGGCTCGCAAGAGTCAACGCCTGGGCCGCCGAGCACTTCGCCCGGAATCTCCGGGATGAAACCAAAGGCAAACTCGCCCGCGATTACCTCGCACAAAGGCAAATCTCTGCGGACAGCATAAAGAAATGGCGCATCGGCCTGGCGCTGCCTTCCGGCGACGACCTCATCAACGCCGCCCGCGCCAAGAAAATCCCGACCATGCTGCTCGAACAAGCGGGCCTGATAACCGCAACCGGCCAGGATAAATTCGCAAACCGTCTGATGTTCACCATCACCGACGTCACCGGCCGCGTCATTGCCTTTGGCGGAAGAACTCTCGACGACACCGGCGCAAAATACATCAACTCCCCAACAACCGTCCTCTTCGACAAGAGCAATTCCCTCTTCGGCCTCGAACAGGCCCGCCACCAAATCGTCTCCACCGGCGCCGCCGTCGTAGTCGAAGGCTACACCGACGTCATAATGGCCCACCAGTTCGACTGCACCAACGTCGTCGCGTCCCTCGGCACCAGCTTCACCACCGGCCACGGACGAATCCTCCGACGCTACGCAAAAGAAGTCGCCCTTGTCTTCGACAGCGACGTCGCCGGAATCGAAGCCGCCAACCGCGCCCTCGAAGTCTGCCTCGCCCAGCGAATAGATATCAAGCTCGCCTCCGTCCCCCAGGGCAAAGACCCCTGCGATTTCATCCTCGCCGCCGGCAAAGACGCCTTCGACAAGCTCCTCAGCCGGGCCGTCCACGTCCTCCAGTTCAAATGGGATAGACTAACCGAAAAATTCGCCGGCGACGACACCATCGCAGGCAAGAGAGCCGCCCTCGAAGAGTACCTCCAGGCAATCGCCGTCGGCTTCTCCGCGGGCAACATCTCGCCCGTAGAGACCGGCATAATCGTAAACCGAATCTCCTCAATCGTCGGACTCGACAAAAAACAGATAAACCGCGAGCTAAATACCCGCATCACCCGCGCCGCAAGGTCCGCATCCTATGGCGCCGAAAATCAAAAAGTCGCCGCCATCGACCTCGGCCAGGGCCTCTTCGCCGCCGTTCAGAAAGAAATCCTCGAAGTCATCCTCAACGAACCGCGATTCTACAAGCAAATAAAGGGCAAAATCAAGCCGGACCACTTCGACGTCCCCCTCTTGAAACAGACCGCCCAGTTACTCTTTCAAATGTGCGATACTACCACCGACGTCACGCTCGACAGGGTCCTCGCAAGCGCCGAATCCATAGAGCTTGCTATGTGCATCACCGACCTCGCACAGGCCGGGGATGAAAAGGGCAACCTCGAAAAGCGTCTCAACGACGCCCTCCCCGTCTTCGCCCGTCACGCCCCCAAAGCTGCCCCCCCGCCCGCCGGCCCCGACTCTGCCCGAAGCGCCGACCCAGACGCTTGCCCTGAGTCTCGTCGAAAGAACGAAAAAGACTTCCTCAAACGAATCTACGAAAACGCCCGAAAAGACAACCCCCACAACATCGGTATGACCTAACGTGGCACGGGCATTGGGGCACGGGCTTTCTCTGCTTCGCGAGCCTGCGTAGCGCTTCGCAGAGCAGGCCAGCCCGTGTATCAAACCCTCTCACCGTCTCCCCCCCCGATAGCCATTGCAAGGCCCGCAGGGCCGTGGCAATCTCTCGTCCGGCAAGCGGAGTAAGCTGTTTCTGCGTTTGAAATTGGCTTTGATTTGGCTTCGTTTTTTTGGACTCCTAAGGCCGATTCATTCTCATAATCCCTTTTGTCACAGAAGATTGCGCTCATTTCGGTATCCGGCAAATTGGGTTTGTTTTGCATAATTGACTCACGGCCACAAAGCCACTGACTATGTAGGGTGGGGCTTGCCCCACCAAATCATTATCACTCAATCGCAAATCCCAAAGCTTGTCCTGAGCTTGCCCGCCACGGCGGGCTTGTCGAAGGATCAGTCCCATAGCGTGCGATTTTTCGCACCATTGAACTTCATCATTCGCCATTCCGAATTCTGTCTTCCGAATTCTTTCTTCTCTCTACCCGCCGCGCGGCAGCTCCTAACGTTTTGAACATTCGAAGATTTGAGTTTCGATATTGTTTCGGATTTCGACATTCGATATTCGAGTTTCTCG
>Ga0315284_10005672_pt1 | contig 17751 bp, 11 predicted proteins | sample YL17G09_16_MG_FD_203696 | JGI IMG/M metagenome (GOLD analysis project Ga0315284, IMG submission 203696) | Sediment microbial communities from Yellowstone Lake, YNP, Wyoming, USA - YL17G09_16 | ecosystem: Environmental > Aquatic > Freshwater > Lake > Sediment | place: USA: Wyoming | collected...
TACACAGGAGATTCGGTCCGGAGGAATGTCTTAGTTTTGCCTTAGGATTTCAGGAGGATTTCGCCGAAGATGGCATGGTCTTCTAATCAGCTTCGAAGACAACTCGCCTCAAAACTGCAAAAGCAGCCACGAATGACACTAATGAGTAAGAAGTTCGTGTCATTCGGGGCTGCTCAAAAAAGACCATCAATTTTCATGCGCCTGGGTGCATTCCCGGCGCATGAGAGACGGCAAATAGGCTTTTGCTTACAGCGATGAAGCAGGCTCGCTCAGTCGATTTTGTGCTCGGCGCCGGGCTTGACGACGACGGCCTTCCGGCCGGCGGCCTCGACGCGGCGCACAAACTCATGCGGATCGGCTTCGATCACGTCGAACGTGTTGTAGTGCATCGGAATGCAGAGCTTAGCCTTGAGGAACGCGCTCGCCCGCACGGCATCCTCGATTCCCATCGTGAAGTTATCGCCGATAGGTAGCAAGGCCACATCGAGCGGGCCCCAGGCTTCGCCGATCAGCTGCATATCCAGGAAGAGCCCGGTGTCTCCCGCGTGATAGACCTTTTTGCCGCCCATGGTCAATACGACCCCTGCAGGATTGCCAAGCGCCTCGCCATTCGGTCCGGTCGAGGCGTGGTGAGCGATCGTGAGCTTGACATGGCCGAACGGGAACTGACGCCCGCCGCCGATATGCATCGGGTGTCCCTTGCAACCCTGTTTGCCGAGATAATTCACGATCTCGTAATTGGAGACGATCAGCGCACCGCTGCGTTTGGCAATCGCAGCCGCGTCCCCGACGTGGTCCCCATGACCATGAGTAATGATAATTGCATCCAGCTTGGCGAAGGCATCGGCCTTTACGTCGGCCAGCGGATTGCCACTCAGAAACGGATCGATCAGCACCCGGTGGCTGCCGTCGTCGAATTCCCAGCAATCGTGACCGTGATAACGAAGCGTCAACATAATGGATCCCTCCTTCTCCCGATTATAGTGCGAAAGCGGGAGCATTGCCCTTGCAAAACTGTGATTCAGACCGTATAAGCTAAAAGCAGCCACGAATGTCACGAATCCTTCAAGGTTTGTGTTATTTGTGGCTGCTTGGAAAACGCTTTGACCTTCCAGTTAACGCGATGCCGCCTCCAGTTTTAATGGGATACGAAAATGAGAATGAAGGATGTGTTTCTTACTCTGGCGGGCCTCGGTCTGCTGACTTCCGCCTTCGCATTCCGGCCTCACCTGGAAACGGAGCTGCTCATTCAAGTCCGCCTTCCTGACGGCACTCCTGCAAAGGGAGTGAAGGTTCAGCAGATTCAACTCGAGCGCACCTCGCCACAGCCACAAAACTACATGTGCGGTGTTACGAACAGCGAAGGCGAACTCGCGATCCGATTCGTCCCAATGCAGAGCCAGGGAGATGATCGAAACGGCTATGGCATCTACCGGTTTGTTCTGATGCCTGAAAATTGCCGCTGGGAACTGTCGGACTTGTACTATTGGAACAAGGCCCCATGGACGGATCAGGTCATGATGGAAACCAGCATCTGGTCATCCGATGCGTATCAGGAACAGATGAGAGCTCCCGAGACAGCAAAGACCAACTGGTCGTTCGGGAACCTCACGCGATTCACAGCCGGAGCGCGGCACTATTGGCAGATCCAGCTCCAGTCCGGGACCGACGCCCGGATGCTCATAGAGGATCAACAAGGCCAGCCGCTGGCAGACAAAAAGCTCTCAGTGTTTCTGGATGTCGGGGTTTTGAGCCACACCGGCCGTGGAGGAGAAATCCCGGTCTCATCGGTACGGACGGATGAGACGGGTAGATTGAATCTGGCTCATGCCGGCACATTCTGGTACAGCTTCAAGCTGCAGGAGACTGGCGAGTACTGCCGCCCCGATGCGCCTTTCTTCGACAGCGTGGTTACCGGCAGATGCGTCGATGGGGCCGGGATTATCCGCTACTTCAAACGCATTCCCAGGTCGGTCACTATTCTAGTGAGGGATAAAGCCACGCAAGTCGCGATTGCCGGCGCGGTCATAGGCGAGATCGTATCCTTCAATTCCATGGCTCAGGGCGGGCCGATTGGGAAGACCGGCCCGGACGGCCGCTTCACCACGGACAAACTTTTTACCGAGCATGTTCTTGAACTATTCGCCTCAAAAGAGGGTTATGAAGATTTCAAGTTCGACGTGAAAGGATTCGTCTCCGGTGGCACCTACACTTTCGACCTGACGCCCAAGAAAGCGCCGCGTGCGTCCAATCAAATGCCAACATTCTTTTGAGTATGGCGGGCAAAGTGGGCGCCAGGTGCCGCACGGCGCTCCTCGTCAGGATTATGAGATTTCAAACCCCGTCCGGCGAGGCTGTCTCAAAAGTGCAGCGTCGGAGGCGCGGAAGAGAATAGCCCCGGGCGTGAGCCCTGGCTGTTGCCCACACTTGACACTATGGGTTTGGGAAGGTTCATCGCTCCTTATGGATGCCTTAGAGGCCCGAAGGCCCGAAGGATCAGGAATTCCACTATAAGGCCCGAAGGATCAGGAATTCCACAATCTCAGGCCCGAAGGGCCGCTATTTAATAGGCCCGGCCGTCAGGCCGGGATCACGATTGCGGAAAACCGAGCGCCGAAGGCGCGGTACTCTATTCAGCGTTTTCGGTCGAGTGCCGCGCCTTCGGCGCTCAAATCCAAGCCATGGTTTTATCCCGGCCTGACGGCCGGGCCTATTGAATGCCGGCCCTTCGGGCCTGAGTATGGGCCAAATATATAGGCTTCCGTTGATGGCTGGGAGGCCTCATCCACCCTTCGGGCCTGAGTATGGACCAAATATATAGGCTTCCGTTGATGGCTGGGAGGCCTCATCCACCCTCAGTGTCAAGTGTGTCCCGCAGCCAGGCGTGAGCCCGGGGTTTGGAATGTGAAAAGAAAGAGCCCTCCTAAGGAACTTGAATTCACATGTTTCACGGAAGCTGAGCTGTATCAACATGTTAGCCGATAAACTCAGAAACACGTCATCAGCCAAGTTCCTTTTACGTTGGGAACGCCGCAGGCGGGCTTGCTGCTGAAAGGGCGAAAGGCTTGTGATGTTGAATCTTTCGCCCCAACGGGTCTACCCTTATTTCTCCACTTTCAGACTGTTGGTGACGCCGAAAACTCCTGGAACCAGGTTGGCCCGGATGCCGGCCACGTTTTTGTCCGCCTCGTTGGTTACGACTCCTGTCAACTCCACGTTGCCGTTGTGCACAATGATGTGGATTGAGGGTACGGCACCCAGCGCGTATCGATCGAGCTGCACATTGCCGAATATGGTCCGATACAGGGCAATGCGCAGCCGGCCGTCAAACGGAGAAAGGGGCAGGACTTCAATCTTATCCACCACTTTGCCGTCGCCCGTCAGCTTGCGTATCGCATACACGGCATCACTCCTCAGCATCGGCCTGACTACCGAGCCGGAAAGCACAACCGTCCCGTCATCCTGAATTTCGAACTGCAGATTGTCAAAAACACCGTAATAGGGAAGCATCACCAGTTGGTGTCTGACCTGGTTGGCCAAGGACATATCCGCATGTGGATTGTTCCGGTCATGCGCACGTGCAGAAACGGGAATTGCGAAAAACAAAACCAGCAGCAATCCGAACAGGGCTGCCGGCAACAACCTCATGTCGCCACGATTTCTCATTCTCATTGGATCTCTCCTCTCTTTCACCCAAACCCTCCCTCTCTTTTCAGAGGCTAATGGATTAGATGGCGATGCTGGAATAAAGTTTCAAATCTGCCGTAAGCTATAGAAAACAAGCAAATAGGTTGATTGGGTATGGGAGTTCTGGTGGGACGCCAGGCTCTGAAAAATTGTGTCAAAAAACAAATCATAGGAACCATGTACTGCGGTACCATGTAGCAGAGGGTTGCTCTCCTCTCAGGCAAGCATTGTCGAACGACTTTCGGAGGCGCGCATGAGCATGACGCGAAATGGGGCTGCTATCTGCCGCGCAGAGTCAGAATTGTGGTTTCGATTCAGGAAATTTATTTTGCCTGTCACGCTGGTGCTTGGCCTGGCGGCGTTTGTGGCGCCGGTTCTGGGCCAATCCTGGTCGTTTGCGCTCATAGGCGACCCACGCTCAGGCGCGCGCGATTACACAGCGGCGCTGAAATACCTGCGCGATGCGCGAATCCCGGCTGGCCAATGGCAGGGACTTCCGGAGTTTGTTGTGGTGGCCGGCGATTTTGATCCTGTAGATACCAATTATGCACTTTTCCGCGGCATATTCTCCGGCACGCCCGGTCCGCGCTTCATGCCGGTGATCGGGAACCACGATGCCTCCTATCGGAAGTTCATCTGTGACACGATCATGCCGAAGGAGGGAATTCGCGATCCATTCGGCAAGTCGACCGTCAGCTATTACGTGGATGTTCACAATGTGCGGTTGATTGTGGTCGATCAATACCAGGGCACCGGCTTCAAGGACGGGTGCGTGAACGATGCCGGCATTCGCTGGATCGAACAGGCGATTGCCTCGGGCGCGCATGCGGACCACATCTTTATAACCTTGCACGAACCTGCGTTTTGCCGCGTGCGTCATGTCGGAGATGGTTTTGACGCCTGTCCCGACGAGAGAAACCGGTTCTGGGATATGATCGTGCAGCATGGTGACAAGGTGCGCGCCGTTTTTGCCGGGCACACCCACAATTATTCGGTGATGCGCGTGCGTGATCCGCGCGGGCCTGCGAGCGACGGCAAGAGCTATCCCTTCGAATCCGAAGGCATCTACCAGTTTGACGCCGGTGCAGCCGGGAATTCCGATGACGGTATGATCACGGTGATCACCTTTGTCATCGATGGGCGGGCGGCCATGGCGCAGGTGGTCCAATCCAAGAACGGACGGGCGAAATTCTCTGTAACCCGGAGCATTGATCTGATGGCAAAGTGAGGGATGTTCCGGCTCCACGTTTTTCTCATCATCCTATCATTTGCTTTTCAGTAACATCCGCTCCGCGGTGCAGCATGATCATTCAGATATCATCGGCTGCGCCGTGTCGTCGACGGTGCGGGTAAAAATCAGGATGGAGCGGAACCCATGACTTCAATGCTTCGTTTTGTTGGGCTTGCATCACTGACCATTCTGAGCCTTTCAGCTCAAGAGCCTTTTCAGAAGTGGCCGCTGTCGAGAGCTGTGCAGATTCTGAACTCCTCTCCCTGGGCGCGCCAGGAAACCTATACGGTCGTTGTGGCGGGTGTAGGCAGCGGTGTATCAGGGGAGAAGGAGATCTTCAATAGGTTTTATGTGCGCTTCGTATCGGCGCAGCCTGTCAGAGAAGCCCTCGCGCGCATCCAGCAATTGCAGTTTGGCTATGATGGCCTGGCAGAGGCCGACAAGCGCCGGTTCGATGAGTATGCGGGCGGAGATCTGTTGTCAGGTTTCGGTGACTGGATCGTGGTCGCCGTCAGCTTCCGGTCCAATGACCCGAACACTGAAAGCCAGGTGCGTCGATTCTTCGAAAGAGAAACCGCGGAGACCATCAAGAATAAGGCTTTCCTATCTTCCGAACAGTATTCGCAAGTTCCGATCCGGGCCTATTTCCCGCCGCGGGACGAAGGCATCGGCGCCAAGTTTGTCTTTCCACGCGAAATCAATGGCTCACCGGTGGTATCGGCCAAGACTAAGACGGTTGCGTTCGAGCTGCTTGCGGTTCCGGGGGCGAATCCAAAGCTGCGGGCCAAATTCGCGGTCAAGGACATGATTGTGGGCGGGCGAGTGATCCTGTAGTTCGACTTACTGGAAAGAGGGATCGATGATGAGGTTTCCATCGTGGCGCGGCGGTGTGCTGGTTCTGTCCATTACCGCATTCTGCACTCCTGCGGTGGGGCGGACCGCCGGAAACCAGGCGCAAGCCGTCGATCGCCAGAAGCCGGCCGAAGTCCAGGCACAAGCCAAGCCGGCGGCGGATGCGAATCTCACCAAAATCGATGAGTTTGAAATTGACTTGAGCAAGCGTCTCGCGGGGATTCAATATAAAGGAAGCCGACCCATACTGGAGGTCATGAATCCTTTCACTGCCAGGAAACGCTCGCGGCTCTATGGTTCGTTGTACGAATATCATCGCAACGACAACTTCGACGCCAGGAACTTTTTCGATGCGGCAGACAAAGAACTCCCCGAGTACAAGAGGAACCAGTTTGGGGGAAGCCTGGGTTTTTCTGTCACAAAGAGTCTGAAGCTATTCGGCACTTACGACGGACTGCGGATCAATAAGGGTTCAACCATTCTGTCCCATGTGCCGACGAGCGCGATGAAGGGCGGGGATTTCAGCAGTCTCGGGGATGAACTGATCAATCCTTTTACAAAGAAGACATTTCCCAACAATCGAATTCCCACCTCGATGATTCATCCGGCTTCGGCCAAGATGTTGGCGACCATTCCTGATCCCAATCAGAGCGACCCGGACCGGAATTTCGTGAACAACCAGCCATTGATTCAGAATCAAGACACGGTTACGTTCCGAGTCGACTTCGCAGCCGGGGAGGACTCCAAGATCTTTGGAAATTACACCATCCGGCGCTCCAGCAGCTTCTCCGTTGAGCCCCTTCCTCAGTTCGGTCTGACATCCAGCGGCAGAGACCAGAATGCCTCTATCGAATATGTGCGCGACATCAACGAGCAGTGGGTGGCATCCATCAAGGCCTCCTTTACCAGGGAGGCTCAGACCGAGCTGGCGCTGCAGTCGGGGAACAAGGGGCTGCTCGCCTCGCTCGGCATTGGAGGTGTAAGCACTTTGGATGCTCTCGATGAAGGGTACCCGGATTTTGAACTGTCGGGTTATGCTTCTCTGGGATCGGGCGACTCCCCCACGGCGACCTATCTGAACGAGTACAGTCTGGAAATCGGCCTGGGCTATGCGAAAAAGAAGCATACCGTGGAGTTTGGCGCCGAAATCCTGGCCGGCCAGGTCAACAATGACCGCACAGGCGGCATGCGCAGGGGGAGTTTCGAATTTGCCGGTGATTACACCGGCGATGCGTTCGCCGACTTTTTGCTGGGCATTCCAGTTGTCGCCGAGCGTGGGGTGGGATCGGATCGTGCGGACGTGCGGCGCGCCAGCGTGCGGGCCTTTATCACCGACGAATGGAAGATCAATAAGAAACTCACTTTGACTGCCGCCCTGGCTTACAATCATCTTCCATTCACGCACTCCGTTCGGGACAATGTCTACACTTTTGTTCCTCTCCTCTTCGAGCCGCCGGTCAGCGGGCAAATTGTGCGCGTCGGCAGCGCTGAAGCGTCCAGGTTGGGCCTGGACGGACTCCAGAGCGGCCAGCCGGTTTTTCCCGACAGGAAGCAGTGGGAACCGGAAATCGGATTTGCCTACAGCCCGCAGGGCAACAACCTCTTCGTGATCCGCGGCTCTTATCATCTGTTCTATGAGCCGCGGGACATGGATGAGACGCTCGACGTGCTCGGCCGCAGCTATCCATCGTATTATACGGAAAGGGCCGAATCCCCTGAGGATCAGCCTGCGCTTAGCCTGAGCAATCCATTCGAATCGGCCGTGCCCGCAGAGCTGACGATCCAGGGCGTAGAGCCGCACATGAAGAATATGAATATCCAGGAATATCAGCTCTACGTGCAGAGTGAGTTCTTCCACAACTGGAACTGGGAGCTCGGCTATGTTGGGAGCAAACGGACACATTCCGACCGGGCAATTGTGGCCAATGTTCCCACCCCCGGACCCGGCTCGTTGCAAAGCCGGCGGCCCAATCCGAACTTCGGACGTTTCAGTATCCTCGGGGGTGGCGGGTCGTCATCCTTGAATGCCTTGGCGGCCCGCTTGCGCAAGCGCATGGCCAAAGGATTCTCGGTGGAAGCCAGCTACCAGTGGAGCAAGACGCTCAGTTCTCTGGGATCGAGTGATCCCAACAACCCGAGAGATCTCCGGGCAGAGCGAGCACCGGGCAGTGATCCGCAGCGCGTGGTTAGCCTGAACTATATTCTTGATCTGCCGGTAGGATCTGGAAAGGCGCTTTCGACGGCTTGGGCAGGAAAACTGGGACGCCTGTTGGAAGGATGGCGCATATCGGGCATTACCAGCATTAGATCCGGAAGCCGGTTCAGCCCTCGATTGCCAGGCGATGCCAACAACGACGGCGTCCGGGGCGATCGTCCGGACCGGCTGGCCTCGGGAAATCTTCCCAGTGACGCAAGAAATATCGATCGCTGGTTTGCCACGGAGGCGTTTGGATACCCTGCACCGTATGCTTTTGGCAACTGCGGCAGGAACATCCTGGTTGGGCCAGGCAGACAGACCTGGGATATCAGCTTCATCAAACGGACCCAGATTACTCGGGACGGGAACATCCTGGAGTTGCGACTGCAGGCATTCAACGCATTCAACCATGTCAACTTCAGCAATCCCAACACCACCTTCGGCACGTCGGTCTTCGGGAAGATCTTCGGTGCCGACCGCGCCCGGGAGATCGAAATTGCAGTCAAATACACGTTTTGAGATCTCCCGGCCAATACGGGATGAAGTTACTAAAGGACGCGTTGCAACTTGACTGTTTGGCGTTACTTTGCGAAGATCGAACGCCAAAAACCATCCGGCCATTGTTCGAACTCCTCGTCCGGATGACCGGAGAACTTGCAGGGGCCTTGGTCCCTGCTTTCAGGCGGGAGGCCTTACATGCGCAAGATCATTTTTTTATTCGTCGCAGTTTTTCTGTTGGCATTGGCAGGGATCGCGGTTACTCAGACTAAGGCGCCGGCAGCCGGCGCAGGTTCCTATCATCTTCTGAAGACCATCCCTGTCGGCGGAGCCGGGGGATGGGATTACCTGGCTACCGATGAGGTGGGCCGGAGGGTCTATGTGACGCACGCGACCAAGGTGGTGGTGTTTGATATCGACAAGGACGAGGTGGTCGGGGAAATCACCGATCTACCGGGCGTCCATGGTTTTGCCATTGCGCCGGAATTGGGCCTCGGATTTTCGAGCAACGGGCAGGAAAGCAAAGCCGGCATCGTCGATCTGAAAACGCTCAAGACGACATCAAAAGTCGACACGGGTCAGAACCCTGATGGAATCCTGTACGTTCCGGGTGTGCAGGAGGTGTACACCTTCAACCGGAGCCGGACCGCTCCTTCGGCTACCGTCTTTGAAGCGAAGAGCGGCAAAGTCATCACTACCATCACGCTGCCGGGAACGCCCGAGTTTGCGGTCGTGGACACGAAAGCAGGACGCGTCTATAACAATATCGACAGCCTGAACGAGGTCGTAGCCATTGATATGAAGACCCACCAGATCGTGGCGACCTGGCCGACGGCTCCGGGCGAAGGTGGTTCGGGCATGGCCATTGACCTTCTGAATCACAGGCTTTTCATCGGCTGCGACAACGTGATGGTGATGATGGACAGCACCACGGGCAAGGTCGTAGGCTCGGTTCCTATCGGCGCCGGTGTGGATGCCAACCGCTTTGACCCGGGAACGAAGCTGGCTTTCGCATCGTGTGGCGGTGCCGGGAGTGTCAGCATAGCCAAACTCGAGAGCCCTGACAAGTTGACGATCGTGCAGACGCTCGAGACCGCGGCCGGTGCGCGGACGATGACGCTCGATCCGAAGACACACAAGATCTACCTTGCCGCCCAGGATTACCAGGCGCCGGAAGCTCCGGCCGCCGGCAATCCCCCCGGCCGGGCTCCGCGACCCAAGGCAGTGCCGAATTCCTTCAAAGTTCTTGTGTATGGGATGGACCAGAAATAACCGTGACGCGACTGGCGGGTGCTGGGACTGCATCCGCCGGTCATTTATTGAAGGAGCCGTATGCTACCTGGACGCGCCCCGAGGCTTCTCGTTGCAGGCCTTGCAGTCAACTTCTTGTTTTTAATCCCGCCCGCTCGTGCGCAGAGCCAGCCCAAGGCGGCTCAACAAGGCGCGATCACGATTGATCTCAAGAATGCGCTTCAGCGCGCCCGTGACAACAGCCAACAGCTTCAATCGGCCGCGCTGGAGATCAATCTGGCCCGCGAGGATCGGACTCAAGCCAAAGCAGCCCTCCTGCCCTCATTGAATTACTTCAACCAGTTCATCTACACGCAGGGGAACGGCACCGACTCCGGAGTCTTTGTTTCCAACGACGGCGTGCATATCTACAACAGCCAGGCTACGGTGCATCAGGAGCTGTTTGCGCCGGAGAAGCTGGCGGATTATCGCCGGACGATCGCGGCACAGGCGCTTGCGACGGCAAAAAGAGACATTGTGGAACGCGGCCTGGTCGCTACCGTGGTTCAGAGCTACTACGGTGTGTCCGCGGCGCAAAGGAAACTGGTCAATGCCCGGCAGGCCTTGGATGAGGCACGGCTTTTTGTTGAAATCACTGGAAAACTGGAGAAGGGCGGAGAAGTAGCGCGCGCCGATGTATTGAAGTCTCAACTGGTTTTGCAGCAACGCCAGCGCGAAGTCCAGGACGAACAACTGGCTGTCGACAAGGCTCGCATAGCCTTGGCGGTGCTGCTCTTTCCGGACTATCGTCTCGACTTCAACGTGGTGGATGATCTCGACGCCGTGAGCCCGCTGCCTGCCTTTAGTGATATTGAAACATCCGCCCTGGCGAAAAGCCCGGAATTGCGTGCTGCGCAGGAGAGTGTCCGCCAGGAGGAATTCAATATCTCGATTGCCCGCACCGCCCTTCTTCCCTCATTGAGTTTTGACTACTTCTTCGGCATCAATGCACGCCAGTTCGCCACTCACGACGAAGAGGGTCTCAACCGTCTGGGCTCGTCGGCCCAGGCGACGTTGAACATCCCGGTCTGGAACTGGGGTTCGACGCGGAGCAAGATCCGGCAAGCCGACATCCGCCGCCAGCAGGCGCAGCTGGATCTCGGACTTACGCGCAGACTATTCATTTCGAATCTTCATGCTTTATATCTTGAAGCTCAATCGGCGCTGGCCCAGCTCGACTCCCTGAAAAACTCCTTGAACGATGCGGCGGAAAGCCTTCGTCTCACGCAGCTGCGGTACCAGGCAGGTGAAGTAACCGTGCTCGAGGTTGTGGATGCTCAATCGACTCTGGCGCAGGCGCGCAACGCCCATGATGATGGCTTATCTCGCTATCGTCAGGCACTCGCCGGCATCCAGACGCTTACAGGAACTATTTAGCCTATGTTCAACTATCATGCACAAACAAGAGTGAGAACCGCCGCTGCCCTATGGATCCTGCTTCTAGCCGCCGGTTGTTCGACGAATGCGCCTCAGGCGCCCGAGGCGGTGGCGCCGGTGGAAGTTGCGCCGGTCCAGAGTGCTGAGATTCAGCACATTATTAACGGGCGGGGGGTTTTGTACGCCATCGACCAAGCCACCGTATTGCCGAAAATAAATGCGCCGGTGCGCGAGTTTTATGTGAATCGGGGCGCTCACGTCCGCAAAGGGCAGCTGCTGGCCGAGCTCGAGAATCGGGACCTTGTCGCAGCCGTTGCCGAGTCCAAGAGCCTGCTGGACCAGGCGGAAGCCGCATACAGCGGCGTGGTGTCGGCTACTTTGCCCGACGAGATTACCAAGGCCCAGACGGATGTCCGGGCTGCCAAAGAAGCCCTCGATGCCGCACAAAAACTGCTCGAGGGACGCAAGGCGCTGCTGGAGCAAGGCGCCCTGCCGCGACGGCAGGTAGATGAAGCGAATGTCGCGTTCGCCCAGGCCCGCAGCCAGCATGAAGTTGCCCTCAAGCACCTCAATGCCCTGGAGCAGTTCGGGAAAGAGGCAGAAACCAAACAGGCCCAGGCCCAGGTAGAAGCAGCCAAAGCGCGCAATCAGGCTGCCCAGGTGCAGTTGGAGTACTCCAGGATCTTGAGCCCTATCGATGGGGTTATCGCGGAAAGGCCGCTCTACGCCGGGGAAATGGCGAGCGCGGACAAGCCGTTGCTTACCGTGATGGATGTTTCGCGCGTGGTAGCGCGCGCGAATATACCGGCGACGCAGCTCCAGCACTTGAAGGTGGGCGATCCGGCCACCATCACTTCATCAGACGCCTCCGCGGAATTGCGCGGCAAAGTCACCGTGGTCAGCCCGGCACTGGATGCCAGCAGCACTACGGCTGAGGTCTGGGTCGAAGCCCCGAATCCGGGAGAACGCTGCAAACCCGGCGCTTCGGTCCAGGTTTCCATCCTGGCGGCAACGGTCCAGAACGCAGTCGTGATTCCGCTGGCGGCGATTATGCCGGCGAAGGAGGGCGCGGAAATCGTCATGGTTGTCGGCGCTGATTCGCTGGCTCATGAACGCGTGATTGAGACCGGAATCCGGGAAGGCGACAAGGTGCAGGTCCTGAAGGGGCTCAATGCGGGTGAGCGTGTAATTGTCGTGGGTGGACTCGGGCTCGAGGACAAGGCGAAGGTGCGCGTCGAGAAGCCGGGCGAGAAAGCCGACGAGAAGAGCGACAAAAAAACCGACGAGAAGACCGACCAGCATGATGGAAAATAACAAAACACAAGCGCAAGCAGCAGAGGCGACGGCGGAGCACTGGACCGCGCTTCACTCCAAACCGATCATTTTCGTGATCCTGACGTGCGTCGCGGTTGGAATCTATCTGGCTTTCACCATTCCGATCGCGGTCTTTCCATCGACCGATTTCCCGCGCGTCATTGTCGGCGTCGACAACGGGGTGGCGCCGATCGACCAGATGCTGGTGACGGTGACGCGGCCGATCGAAGAAGCCGTCAACACCGTCCAGGGACTCGAGTCCGTTCGATCCATCACCAGCCGGGGCACGGTGGAAATCAACCTGTTTTTCTCCTGGCAAGTGGACATGTTCCAGACGCTCAACCTGGTCAATGCGGCGGTGGCCGAGATCCGGTCGTCCTTGCCGCCGGAATCAAAGGTCACGGCCAACAGGCTGACGTTTGCGGCGTTTCCCATCATGGGCTACAGCCTCACCTCAGACACCGTCCCGCAGACCAAGATCTGGGAGCTGGCGACCTATGAGCTCAGGCCCCGTTTGAATCGCCTGAGCGGCGTTTCCACGGTAGTGGTGCAGGGCGGCCAGGAGCCCGAGTTTGAGGTCAGCCCGGATCCGGCCAAGCTGTTGAAAACCGCGATAACCATCCCCGGTTTGCTCGATGCTCTTCGTGCGAGTAACATGGTCGACTCACCCGGCATGATGGAACGTAACCACCAGCTGGTGCTCGGGCTGGTAAGCGGACAGGCACACGGACCCAACGATATCGCCAATATCGTAGTAAAGACGACTCCGGCCGGTATCCCGGTGCGCATCGGTGACCTTGCGACGGTGAAGCCATCGTATAAGCCCGTCTATACGGTAGTTACTGCGAACACCAAGCCTGCGGTCCTGTTGAGCATCTATCGCCAGCCGATCGGCAATACGGTCATGATTGCCGATGAAGTCCACAAGGAGGTGGAACAGATCCGCAAGTCCCTGCCTCACGGCGTGGCGATGAACTTGTTCTATGATCAGTCGGAAATCGTGAACGACTCCATCAACAGCGTACGTGATGCCATCCTGATCGGACTGGTGCTGGCGTCGCTGATTCTCGTCCTGTTCCTGCGCGACTGGGGCACTTCGCTCGTTGCGGGTATGGTGATACCCGCAACCATCGCCATGACTTTCATCGCCCTGCGCGTCCTGGGCGAGAGTTTCAATCTCATGACCCTTGGCGGTTTGGCGGCTGCGGTGGGGCTCGTCATCGATGATGCCATTGTGGTGGTGGAGAATATCATCATGCACCGCGATTCAGGGCAGAGCCGGGCCGACGCGATCCGCAGCGCCCTGCGGGAGATCCGGGTGCCCCTGTTGGGATCGACGTTCACGCCGATCGTGGTGTTTCTGCCGCTGATCTCCATTACCGGAGTCACTGGGGTGTTTTTCCGCTCTTTGGCGGTGACCGTGGGCGTGGCGCTGCTGACTTCGTTGCTGCTGGCTCTCACCTGGACGCCGACCCTCAGCCACTTCCTGATCCGGAAACGCGGTCCGGCTGGGAACGAGACTTTGCCCACACACAACCAAGAAGCACGTCAATCCAGATTCCTGGCCGGCCCGCTGCGTGTTTACAAGTCTGCGCTGCGCGGGGCGCTCGAGCATCCCTGGATACTCGGTTCCCTTTGCCTGCTGCTGATCGTAGGTTCCTATTTCTGCTATCAGGCGCTTGGCAGCGACCTTTTGCCCGGCATGGATGAAGGCGGCTTCATCCTGGATTATTGGATGCCCGCGGGTTCCTCGCTCGAGGAAACTAACCGGGTGCTGAATGGAATCGAAGAGATCCTGCGCAACACGCCGGAAGTGGAAAACACGTCGCGCCGCACGGGCATGCAGCTTGGCCTCGCCGCGGTAACCGAAGCGAACACGGGCGATTTCGCCGTGAAATTGAAGCGGGAACGGGATCGCGATGTGGATGAAGTAACCGCGGAAGTAAGGGATAAGATCGCCGAGCGCTACCCCATGCTCCAGGTGGAATTCGTCCAGCTGCTGCAAGACATGGTCGGAGACCTCACCGGAGCTCCGGAACCGATCGAAATCAAGCTCTTCAGCTCGGACGCTGCCCTGCTTCATGAATGGGCGCCTAAGGTGGCGGAAGCCATCCAGAAAATCAACGGTGTCGTCGATGTCCTGAACGGGATCGACAATACGATCAGCGGCCCGGCGGCTCTTTTCCAGGTGGACCCGATCGTCGCCGCGCGCGCGGGATTTACACCGGAGGAAGTGGAAGTAAACGCCGCTGCAATCATGCAGGGCGAGGAAGCGGCGACGCCGGTGGTCATCGGCGATCGCGTGTATCCAGTCCGCGTGCGCTTCCCGGCCGAAACCAGATCCTCCCTGGAGGCAATGCAAAGCACCGTGATCGGCAGCGCGACAGGCCAGAAGGCGACTCTGGGAGCACTTGCTCGCGTCACTGAGATTCCGGGTCAGACGGAGATTCGCCGGGACAACCTACAGCCTGACATGGCGGTTACAGCCCGGTTGGAGGGGGTGAGCATGGGTGAAGGTGTCCAGGCTGTTCAGGAGGCCGTCGCCAAACTCAACCTGCCTGCGGGCATCCGCGTGGAATACGGCGGCACGTATGCCGAGCAGCAGCGCTCCTTCCACGACCTGGTTGTGGTGCTGATTCTCGCCATTGTGCTTGTGTTCATCGTGTTGCTGTTCGAGTTCGGAGATTTCGCCGCGCCGCTGGCGATCCTCGCGTCGGCGCTGCTTTCCACTTCGGGGGTCTTCCTCGCGTTGCTGATCACCAGGACGACCTTTAACATCTCGTCATTTATGGGGCTCATCATGGTGATCGGCATTGTGGCGAAGAACGGGATTCTGCTGCTCGATGCCGACAAGAAGTATCGCCGCGAAGGGATGGACGCCGAAGAAGCCATGATGGCAGCCGGCGAACGCCGGTTGAGGCCGATCCTGATGACCGCTCTTGCCACGATCGCCGGGATGATTCCGCTTTCGCTGGGCTGGGGCGCCGGTTCCCAGATGCTGCAGCCGCTTGCCATCGCTGTGATCGGGGGCATCGCGGCTTCCATGCTGCTGTCCCTGCTGGTCACTCCCGCGGTGAATTATTACATCACCCGCAAGTGAGTTCTGAGACCGCGCCGTAGATGCCGCCGTTCCATGAACGGGCCTGGGATGTACTATTGCACACTCTGCTTCAAAAATAAGATCCGGCAGGGCGGGCTGAAGCCCGCCGGCACTGGGTAACTAATTATGGGGTGCGAAAGACCGAAGCATGATCTTATGTCCAGTGCCCGCGGGCTTTAGCCCGCATATTGGCGTATACCAGTCATTCATTTTCATGCGTCACTGGGTGCGCCCCGGCGCATGGGGGGCTGTTCCTTATTTGCCTGGAGGCCTGTATGAAATCCGTCTGGATCAAGGCCGGCACATGCCGGCTCATCACGCGATGGATTCTTCCCGCACTTTTTCTATCCGCGGCCTGGGGCGTCCAGGTGCAGCCGGCGGGTCCATCGCTGGTCATCACCGGCGCCCGCATAGCGGATGGAAGCGGAGCTCCTCTTTTTGAAGGCAGTGTTCGGATTCAGCGCGGACGCATCGCGCGCATAGGCAGTTTCTCACCGGATGGAAATGAAACCGTAATCGATGCCCGCGGCCTCGTGCTCGCGCCGGGCTTCATTGACATTCACAATCATTCCGATGACGCCCTCGAGGAGAACCTGCCGGCCGACAGCCAGATTTCCCAGGGCATCACTACCGTGCTCCTTGGTCAGGACGGGGACTCGCCCTGGCCCATCGGCGCTTATCTGGCGAAGCTTCGCAAGTCTCCGCCGCAGCTCAATCTGATGATGCTCGTCGGACATGCCACAGTGCGCCGGAAAGTGATGGGGGACGACTACAAGCGCGCGGCAACGCAGGAAGAGATTGCCGGCATGTGCCGCCTGGTCGAGCAGGGCATGGCGGAGGGCGGCGTCGGCCTCTCGAGCGGCCTCGAGTATGTCACCGGCAGCTACAGCAAGACTGAGGAACTAGTGAGCATGGCGCGTGCCGCGGCGGAGCATGGGGGCTTCTACCTCTCTCACATTCGCGATGAAGCGGACAAGAGCTTCGAGGCGATGCAGGAAGTCATTTCGATCGGGGCGCAGGCGAAAATTCCCGTGCAGAATACGCATATCAAATTAGGTACCGTTGGGGTATGGGGCAAGGCCGGTGAGGTGATCCAAATGTACGAAGCGGCGCGGCGGCGCGGGATCGACATTACCGCCGACTGCTATCCCTATGAAGCATGGCACTCGAACCTGCGCGTGCTCGTGCCGTCGAAGCGCTGGGATGATTCCGCCGACGTGGCTAAGGCTTTGGCCGATGTAGACGGAGCCAAAAACATCCTGATCATGGAGTACCGCCGCAATCCTGAATACCGAGGCAAGACGCTCGAAGAAGTGGCGCGGTCGCGTGGAATCACCCCCGTCGATCTCTATATTGAAATGGTGAAGAACGGCGATGCCACAATCGTCGGAAAGTCCATGATCGAGGCGGATACGAAGGTCTTTTATCAGTGGAAGTGGACGATGGTTGGCAGCGATGGCGGGATCGGGATGAGCCACCCGCGCGGCGCAGGAACCTTTCCGCGCGTGCTCGGGCGCTTGGTGCGAGAAAAACAATGGCTCAAGCTTGAGGAAGCCGTGCGCAAGATGACGTCGCTGCCCGCGTGGCGGCTGAATTTGAGGGATCGGGGAAGAATTGTCAGAGGATACAGCGCCGACCTGGTTCTTTTTGATCCGGCTACAATCATCGACAACTCCACGTTTGAACAGCCGGGTAAGCTTTCGACCGGCATCGAATACGTCTGGATTAACGGAGAACTCGTCTGGCGGCATGGCGCTGCCACGGGTGCCCGTCCGGGTCGTGTCCTGCCGCAATGACCATAGCCATGGCGGCGATCATGCCGCACGTGTATCCTCGGCATCGTGACATGTCCACCCTGGGAGAAGGAGTCTGGAGGGAGAACCTGGAGAACCTGGACACCCATTTTTTTGCGGCTTTTTCTTGGCACTTTCCATGAGTCCGCCGTTAGTAATGTCAAGAGAGGTGAACCATGGCTTTGCCGCGCAGCAAATATGTCCGGGAAGGGCAAGAAGGGGTGTATCACTGCTTCAGCCGGTGTGTCCGCCGGGCGTTTCTGTACGGCTTCGACATGCTAACTTTGCGGGACTTCTCCCACCGCAAGGCATGGGTGGTCGATCGGTTGCGGCATCTCGCCTCCATTTTCGCTATTGAAGTCTGCGCTTACGCGGTCATGGAGAATCACTACCATACCATTCTGCGCACTCG
>Ga0315284_10005673_pt1 | contig 17750 bp, 21 predicted proteins | sample YL17G09_16_MG_FD_203696 | JGI IMG/M metagenome (GOLD analysis project Ga0315284, IMG submission 203696) | Sediment microbial communities from Yellowstone Lake, YNP, Wyoming, USA - YL17G09_16 | ecosystem: Environmental > Aquatic > Freshwater > Lake > Sediment | place: USA: Wyoming | collected...
ATTTGTCATGAACATAAAATAAGTTTAAATTTAACTTCAGAAGAAGTCGAGGAAAATATTCAACGCGTTCTCAAATTGGATCTCTCAAAATACACATAACAATAAAAGAGTCATATACAAGGTGATATTAACTTTTCATGTTCAAATCTGAATTAAGCGAAGATCAACTGAAAATTACAAGGATTTAAACGCGAAAAGATATCAAAAGAAAGCTTGGAGTCAAAAAATCGTGTAAGAATTATTTCAAATCTAAAAAATATCAAAACTTAACTATATTTAATAATGCAAAGTCATGGTTTACAAAAAATTACTATCAAGAATATCGTGGCATTACGATATTAACTGATATAAGCAGGCCCGGGGGGATTTGCTCTTCCAGAAATCGGAATTCTGGGATTTGAACCCCCGATCTGCAGCTTAGGAGGCTGCCGCCTTATCCGGTCTGGGCCACGGGCCTAAAGTTAGTGTTTATACGCTATAATCTAATTAAAGCATTAAAGAATAAATTTTTAACTTAAAAATTGAATATTAATGTTTAAAATTAAATATTATTTATATGTTTAAATTACTTCTGTAATAACCAACTCCACAGAGACCGCAGAAATATTTCCCATTAATGATAATTGCCTTCTCAATCGGGATTTCTTGTTGACAGTTCATAACGCAACATTTTACTACCTTATCTTCTTTTCCATCGAATTTATTTTTTTCCTTTGACATTTTTATCATTTAAAAACTTGTGATCTTTATTAATATACATTTCGAATCAAATCAAAAGGTTTTAATTGAACAATAAAATTCATTTACTAAGTATAATTTTTTTAATTAATAAGATTTTTTTAGTGTTTGATTTAAAATGAGTGCACAACAACAACAAAAATCTCGTAGGCCAATAGATTACCTAAGGGATTCTTTGAATAAAATAATCCTCATAAAAGTTAAAAGAAATAGACTTTTTAGGGGAAAACTAAGCGGATTTGACGAGCATTTGAACCTTTTTTTAGAAGGAACATCTCAGATTTTTGAATATCAAGACGAAGATGGCAATATCCGGGAAGAACACGAAGAGCTGGGCTCAATCGTGGTAAGAGGAGACAATGTAATATTTGTTAATTTAGCGTCGGAGAGTTAAATTAGCGCGAATCTACGAACGGAATTAAGAAATCGGGCAAAATTCTATTCAAGATCATTATTTCTTATCTTAAATAAATTACTTTTTAGCTTTTCTAAAAATTTAAATCAATTAAAAGAAATCTCTTAAATCCACTTTATTGACTTGTCTATCGTGGAATAATTTTTTTGCTTCTTTGCTCCAATTTCGAGGCGCAACTCCAGCGATAAAATCTTGCTTATTTTCGAAGAGAATTTTACAATAATAATTGGCTTTTGGACGAGTAGATTTTGGAATAGTAGCATTTATTATAATCAATATGATGCCTATGTAAAACATCATATTCGGTAAACGATCTTAAAATTAAGGAAATAGAACGGGTTTATGTTCAAAGCCTTTAATTCTTATATATATAAATCAATTGAGATAGTTTTTCAAAATTTCTCAAACAATAAGAAAAAAATTATGATTCTTTTAAAAAAGCTTTTCTGATAAATCCAGGAAGAACGAATCCACAATAAAATTCGATGGCACTTGATATTAAAAGAATCCTTATTATAGGTAGTGTAATAAAGGTTAAAGGTACCACAGCATCACATATGGCTCCAATTGTCCATGATATAAAAGCAACAAGAAGGAATTTGCCTCTTAATTTAATTTCTGGAGCATCGGATTTAATAGAATTATAAGCAATTGCACAACCAAGAATTAAAACCAAAACAATAACAGAAAGTAAGTAGTATCTTAAAAATCCCCTAAATTCAATGTCAACAATTCCTTGTAAAGTTCCAAGTTCACTTGGCATGTTACTGATGAGTACATAATAAATAATATAAATTTCAACTAAAATACCTATTACTACCAAGATAAGTAGTATGATCTTCTGCTTTTCATGAAAATATACTTCAGTGAATGCGCCGACAAGAAATAAAACGAATAATGGAGCTGGAATATTTCCAATTAAGAGATAAGTACTAAGAGTGAGTCCTTGCCCTGTAAAAAGAGCTACAATAAAAGACAAAGAAGATGGCCACCAAGGAGCTACTATTAAAATCCACGAAAATCCAACCCAAAGTAAAGTTCTATTTTTACTTTCAAAATATTTTAATACTGTTCTTATACCTACAATTGTGGAGATAATTACAAAAATCACACTAAATGAACCATTAAGAAGGTCTATTGATTCTAACGCCATTTTTTTTCCATTTTTCTATATTAATTACAATAATAATTATAGACGTAATAATATAATCATTATATAAGTTTAATGTATTCCTCATTTTTTAATTTTTTAAGATATTTTTAAAATTATCAATTAATTGAGCCAAATCAAGAAATCGGGCAAATTCCTATAGACTCTGGGAGAGTCGTTAATTGATTGTCATATAATCCCAATCCTACAATGTTTTCGCAATCCACTTTAACTCCAAATGTATACTCTCCTAACTAGTCTTGTTCAATCTCTTCTACAATTGGAATTGGCTCGTTAACAAACTTTTCCAAATCTTTTAAAGCATTAGCTTGATCGCGCTTTAAGTTGGGTTTTTCGGTCATTTGTCTCTTTTCCTCGTCTCGTAATTTCTGAGATTTCTATTTAACATTATTATTTAAAATTTATTATATTTTAATTTTTTCTCTTCTGTACATTTCTTTTAACCTATTTTGATTTTTATCTTTTTAAAAAACTATTAAAATTGGAGAAATCATTGATTCATGAATGACTTATGAATAAATTAGAGCGAATCTACATATAAAACCAAAGGAATCGGTCAGATGCTTATTCAAGCTTGCTTATTCTGATATCATTTTTCATTAATTTTTGTTAAATCTTTTTCTAAATTGAAATACTTAATAATTGAATTATGTCATTTTTCTTTCCTTTTAAGATAAATTTAATTATACTATTGGTTTTAATTCATTCAAAATACAAAAAAATCTTGTGGAATTAGAATAAATCTTGTGGAATTAGCTAATTCCAATCATCAAAATAGTTCCCGTTAAGTTTTTATTTATAACTTATCATAAATATAATAGATATAAAAGAGCAACATAGAAAAATGACAACGCAAGAAAAGATAGAATTTAAAGAATTAAACAATGAGATAGCAAAAGCAATGAAGCATATTTTAGGTTTGAAAGATAATTGGAATGATAATGGCTGTCCAAGTTTTAATCAAGAGCAATGGACGCGAGCAATTGATTATTTGAAAAAGCTTTCTAAAATTTTTTTTTCAGAATATAAACTTATAATTCAAACACCTAATATTCGCCCTGTTGCCGATTCAAGTATTGATATTACATGGAGCTCTCAATCAATGGATTTTACAATAAATTTTCCCAATGACTTGAACGAACTGCCTTGTTTTTATGGAAAAGATACTGATGGAAATGAAATCGAAGGGATTATTAGTACGGATAATTTAAACTCCGTGATTTTACTTTGGTTGATGATACATCAATAGAGTGGGATATAGAGTTAATTCCTGATGAAGATAACTTATTTTTAAGAATTCATAGTAATTTACTTAGATTTGATTTTGATTTTACTAAAAAGAAAGTGCCAATAAATGTTTTTAGAGTTCATAAAGTAGGAATGTCTGTAAATTGGAGTAAATATTCCACGCCTCAAAAAACGCTTTTAGAGGCTCGAGAACCGGAAAAAAATGGTGTCATAGAAATGAATACTGGAAAATTAAGAGATATTCCTCCATTAGATGTAATACATGCGCCCAACACTGAAAATCGTGCTCATTCTAATGTTATTAATATTCCTGAAAAGGAGCCTAAAAAGATTAAAGTTAGATATAATCTTTCAGAAATTTCGGAATGGATAATACTTCCTAAAACCAATTTGAAAAAGTAATTGAACGCGTTCTGAGTTAATAAGTACTTAAGGAATCTGAAAATTCAATGATCGTTAATTGCATGATAGAAAGTACATCTATTTTCAATTAATAAAAAAATCCAAAAACTATTAAAGTTCTGATTGATATTATTTATTTGAATTGTTATTAGGATGAAAAAACATGACAGAATTAAACGAAAAATTACTTCGGGAAGCATTATCTCTGCCTTCACATCTGCGAACTATATTAATTGATAAATTAATAGAAAGTCTCAATATCCCGATTCAAAAAGAAATTGATGATTTATGGGCTGCAGAAGCAGAAAAACGCATTTCTGACATTAATTCTGGTAAAGTTAAATCAATTTCAGGTGAAAATGTTTTTGAAGAAATTCTGAGTCGATTTAAAAAATGAAATTTAGTTTCCATCCCTTAGCAATCAAAGAATTAATTGATTCGATTGATTATTATGAAGATAATAATCCTGGTTTAGGTCTGGAATTTTTCAAAGAAGTTTACACTACAATTCAACGAATTCTCCAATTTCCCAATGCATGGTCTAAAATATCACAAAATTGTCGAAGATGCATAACCCAACGCTTCCCTTATGGAATTATTTATCGTGTTAAAGAAAAAGAGATTTTAATTGTTTCAATTATGCAATTAAATCAAAAACCCAAAAATTGGGATAAAGTTAAATTATAATATTTATATTTACAAGATTTCGCTCATTACAAGGCTAAAAATAAGTTGTTTGTAAATTAAAATATAAATTAAGCGTGTTAAATTAAAGTTGAGTAAAATTAATCAACAAAAAGAAATTAAAGGAATTTTTTATTTAATTAGTCCAAATTTAGGGCATCCTCTAATATTAAATGTTGATTCCGATTTAAAGAAAGATCGATTCCAAATTGATTTGTTGTGTATTAGTAATTTAACAGATGTTAAAGAATTTGAAAATTTAATTAAAAACAGAATATTTCTTATTCCTCTTTTGGAATACAAATGGAAATTAAAATTAGCCCTTGAAAAAGCTAAAAAAGAACTAATATCTAAAAAGCAAAGATTCTGGGGAAGATGGCGAGAAAAGAGACGCGAAAAAAAACTAAAAAAGAAAAAAAAAGGTGAAGACGAAGAAATATTTAAAAAATTAAAACCAAGAGCGTATCGCGGCGCTACTCTTTCTGTATCAATTTTAAATGTAGGAAAAGCTTTAATATCCGATATAGACGATTTAAATTACAAGGAATACAGTACACCTCGAAATTATTTAATAAAAAACAAAGTGTTTCAAAACGCAAATATCTTTTATAAAGTCAAAATTGAATTTTTTATTTCTTACGAAATTTTAGAGTTTTTAAAGCATAGAAACTTTGTTATGCTTGATATAAATCATAAAACAAACGGTTTAAAAAATCGCATTAATTATCATTCTATTGTAATTTCTAAGCAAGATTGGAAGAATTACACGTTCGTTCACGCAACAGATTTACATGTTGCGGAAAGAAATGACGAAATATACGGTATAGTGAAAAATTGGAAGAAATTATTTGGTTTAATTTATCTTGACATGGACCAAAAAGACAAAAAAGCAGAAAATGATGAAGCTGAAGAATACTCTGAAAATAATGTTATTTCAGAAAGGGATCGTAAACCTTTAAAACGTCGCTTTATAAATCCAAATAACCAATTAAGACTGTTTATAAAGGAAATTAATAGGAAAGTGAATCAAAATAAAATAGATTTTATCGTGATGACCGGAGATCTTGTTGATTTTTCTCTCTTACCTAAATTACCAAAAGAGTTAGATCAGTTTTATAGTTATGAAAATTCTAATTGGAAAATATTTAAAGATATTCTGTTGAACTTGCATCAAAAAAAAGGGGCGGGAATATATAAAGGAGAAGAATTGTTATGCCCAATTTTTACTATTCCAGGTAATCACGATTATAGACCGTTTCATTACGATTTAAGATGGGGCGGATTATACAGAAAAATGGGCTTAAATGCTACCGAAGCTATAGCATTAAACGATAAATTTGCAGCTTTTCCTGTTTCTGCTATTATTAAAAGCAAAAAATCTTTAATTTCATATTGGTCAGAAATCAACGCTTCTTTGGATTTTTATTTTAAATTGGGAAATTCTAATTTCATTTTTTTAAATACGGGTTCTGATTCTTTTTCAAATTTAGCAGATTTTATTTCTGGGCATCCGTCACTTACAGGATTGAAAAAAAAGCAAATAAATTACCTTGAAAATTTAATTAATTATAAAATTAAACCTGGAGAAAATACTTTTCTTTTCCTTCACGCTCCCGTAATTAATCCCAAAAAACAAATTGGAATTCTAAAAAGAATTAAAAGTCAATTTGGAAAAGAAATTATAACTAAACTTGAAGAATTTAGAGAATCTATTTTAAAAAAATTGGAAAAAAAGACTTCTAAAATGAGAATTGATAAAAAATTTAACGTTAAATACGGTACAATTTCGACGAATTGGGAAAAAATTGTTAAATTTTGTAAAGAATATTGTACTCTTACTTTAACTGGACATACTCACGCATTAAAAGAATTTAGGTTAGGAGATCCTGAAGAAGGAAAATCAAAAGTTCTTGAAGCACCTCCGTTTAATTTGAGAAAAATAGAAAATCCTGCCGCAATTTATTACGATAATTATTCAGAAATATATACCAACGCCGAAGATTTACAGAAATACGGCCCTTTTGTTGTACAAACTCCTGCCCTGGGATTTGGTGGGTATCACAATCCCAGATTGACAGGAGCGTATAGAGAAGTAGAAGTAAAAAATGGAAAATTCTCTTCTTTTAAGGTCAAATATTTAAGAAAATAATCGAATTCGTTTTATTAGCTTATCAAATTATAACCTATTTCAAAAGCTTCCAAATTTTTTATATCCTTTTCAAAAAAAGAGTTTAATATTTCAAGCATCAACTTTTTATTTAGGATTTCTTTAAATTCTTTTGCGCCTACGCCGAGAATAATAATATTTGAATAAATAGAATCGTTAAACTTGATTTTTGCTAACTCGTAAAAATCCATTGATATCGTTCTTCGAGCTAATTGATCTAGAATATCTATTATTTCAGCATTCGAAGGATATTTTTTCTCCTTTTCTGAGCCAATAATAACATTTCTTGGAAATTGTCGATGGGTGTTCATTATAACTACGGCAGCTTCTGAAATATATTTTATATTTCTTAGAGTTTCCAACGGCTCTAATCCAAGGACCAAATGGGCGTCGTTAATAGGAATAGTCGGAGAAATCAATTCATCAACGCTATACCCTTGGTCTAGCGAATAAATTCTTGAATCGACTAAATATCTCGCTGTTGATGTTACAGCCCCTTCTCTCTGAGAGACGCCTCTCGTTTCGGTTCCAACAACATTTTTGATAAATGGTGCTCTCATTCCGTATTCTCTTAATATATTTCCGATTAAAACTATTCCTTGTCCACCGACACCAGCAGCTAAAATATTAAAAATATCTCCCATATATCAACACCTTTTTATTTAGATTCTTTACTTTCAAACGACGGATATAAAATTGTTTTTTTAATAGAATAATTTTTACAAACTGATTTACACACTCCCGGACAAATCTCAGGAACGCATTTAGTTTCGTCAATGTAATATTTTAATTCCTGCTCTTTTTGAGGATCTAATTGGTTAGGATTTTCTACGATAGAATATTCTGCGTTAATTGCGGGACATCCTAAATATTCTATACATTCGTTGCATTTAACGCACGAATCTGTTATATGATAAGATATCTCTTTTCGAAGCGTATCTTTTGAATCGGTAGTTTCTTTGATAGTTCTTCTCCTTTTTTCCAACATACATTCTTCGTTTATAACAATTACTTTTATTCCCGATTCTGCGAGATTTTTCTCAAATATGCGCTCTAATTTCTCGAGATTATACGCATCCGTTACAGTTAATTTTTTTAAGCCAAAACTTTCTATGAACTTGACTAAATTTAGTTCGTATTTGTCAGTTTTTGACTTAGATCCGTAATGTACGATATATTTTCTTGGAGTCGCTATAAATTCTTGTTGGCCAGTCATAGCTGTCCAATAATTGTTTAATATTATAATTGTAATATCAATATCGTTTTTTATAGCGTTTAATAAAGGTTGAATTCCAGTGTGAAAAAAAGTACTATCTCCTATAAACGCAATTATTTTTTGTTTTTTGGGATTTAAAACTAATGACATACCATTCGCAATTCCGATTCCTGCGCTCATGCAAATTACCCAATCCATCATTTGAAAGGGATATGCTTCTGCGAGTGTTCCACACGAAATATCGCCCGCGTAAATGTATTGAACATTTTGTTCTTTTTCGATTTTATTAACAACTTTCTTTAACGCGTAAAAAACAGGTCTATATTGGCATCCCGGGCAAAAAGTAGGCTCTCTAATCGGAAGCGTAGGAATTACTTCTGTTAAAATATCTTGCTTTTTTTGAATCTCTTCTATTAAATATTTATTTTTAACATCAAAATGTTGATTGAGAAATTGCATTATAATATCTGTATTTAACTCGTCTGTGTTTGGGATAAAATCTTTGCCATGTACCTCTAAACCTCTTTTTGAATCGCAAAAATTGCAAAATACTTGTTTAGAGAAGGTTTCCATAAAGGGTTCTAATTCTTCAACAACTAAAAGTTTATGGAGGGTGTAATTATTAGCAAAATTACAGATTTCTTCTCTATTTATCGGAAAAATTAATCCTAATTTAAGGATTGGTGGTTTTAAATTCAATTTGCGGCAAGCTTGAATCACGTAACTATAACAAATTCCACTTGTTAGAATTCCAATTCTATTGTTATTTGAATTCTCAGTTTTATTATCTTCGTCCCAGGTTTTAATTTTATTAAATAGATAAAATAATTTCTTATTTTTTGCTACTTGACTAATTAATTCAAAATATTTTCTTTGATTAGATAAAGCTCTATTTAAGGTATTAACGTATCGATTAGGATCTTTTTCGAAATACCCTTCTTTTTTTGAATCTTCGATCTCATTAAAAACAACTATTCCATAACTATGACATAATCTAGTTGTAACATTAACGTAAACAGGAATTTTATATAATTCGGATAATCTCAATCCTTCTTTAATATAATCTTTACACTCTTGAACTGTTGCAGGCTCAATTATAGGAATTTTTGTGTGAAGAGAATATACTCTATTGTCTTGGGCGTTAGTAGAAGATAAAATTCCGGGATCTCCACCGCATAATATTAACATACCCCCGTTAACTCCAGAATATGGAAAATTATGTAACGGATCAGCTGCTACATTCAGTCCCATATGTTTAAACATTACAACTGATCGAACGCCTGCCCAACTCGCTCCGACACAAGATTCAAGAGCAATTTTTTCGTTTATAGAGTAATCAAAAATAAAATCGTCAGAAGTTTCAGATAAGTACTTTAAATAATCCCCTACTTCACTTAACGGCGTTCCAGGATAATTTGCTGCGAATTTGACTCCTGCTTCGAATATTCCTCTTGCAAACGCCTCGTTTCCTGACATTAAAACTTTATTTCCTGGTGAATTTTCGAAAAGTTCAGAGAGCTTCAAATTTCTTTCAATTTTTATTTCAATATTTTAATTTACTATAAAATTCATGTAACTATTATAAGTTCTTTCTAAAAAAAATTCCCTTTAGCAAATATTCATAACGTTTAATTAACGATAATATTAGAAAAGTAATATTCTTTTAAAATATAAGTATAGCTAATTAAAAAATTAAAAAGCAATTATTTTTATTATTAAAAAGAATAACGAAAATTATGGAAAACGCAATTTTTTATTTTTCAGGAACTGGAAATTCCTTAAAAGTATGCAAAGACCTCTCAATAGAATTAAAAAATTTACAAATTATCCCGATCTCAACAGTTATTAAAGAAGATATAAAGTATCCGATTGAAAAACTCGGCATCGTATTTCCTGTGTATTTCGCTGCGCTTCCCCCTTTAGTAGCAGATTTTATTAGAAAATTAAATACTTCTAAAATCAATTACATTTACGCTATAGCAACGTGTAACGATTTTTCTGGAGCAGCACTTCATATTGTTAAAAAAATTCTTAAAAAAAAAGGAAAAAGCTTAAATCTAGGATTCTCTATTATTATGCCCGGCAATTATCTCCCCATGTATCCTCCCTTGCCAAAAGATAAACAAGAAGAACGATTTAAACTCGAAATTCAAAAAGTTAAAACCATTTCAAAATTGATTGATTATAACCAAAACAATGAAATCTCGTTTTTAAGCCGAATTTTATCTTTTATGCAAAAAAGAAACGATAAAAAATTAAAAGAAAAGGATAAGAATTTTTGGGTCGACGAAAATTGCAATTCTTGCGGAATATGTGAAAAAGTTTGTCCCGTAGAAAACATTGAAATAATGGAAGGCAAACCTCAATGGCAACATAGATGTCAACAATGCTTAGCTTGTATTCATTGGTGCCCTCAGAAATCTATTCAATACAGTAATAAAACCGTAGAAAAAGAGCGGTATCATCACCCAGATATTTCGTTAAAAGAGATGTTAGAAAGAATTCGAAAATAAAATCATTATTCGCTATAAAGTCCGAAATTATCAATAAAATATTAGCTTACATAATATTTGAAAAAATTCTAAAAGGAATTACTAAATGTAAGCTAAGAATTTATCTACTTTATGTTCTTTCATTGGGATATATTCTTTAAAATAATATCTAATAATCTCTATAATGAAATTTAAGTATTGTATTTCAATATCAACGGAATACACAATAAAAAATGCTAATATTGATGATTGGACTACTTCTTCTAATCTTTAATTTAAGTATCTAATTAAATATTCAATTTTTTTTATTTATATTGTTCTTTTTAAAATTATAGTTGATAAGTTAAAAATGAAAATGTCAAGGATTTAAGATATTATCTTTTTTTAATAAAAAAAAAGAAATAGTATTTTAAATCGAAAATTTCTGAATCTTTCTAATTCTAAATTTATTGAGAACTTTTATTATCTTCTAACATCAAAAAACCTAAACTTAAAGTAAAAACACATTTCAAAAAAATCATCATATTTAGTAAAAATATTAAAATCGTATTTTCCCAAATAAAAACATAAATATAAAATGAAAAAATCAGTATTGTAATTCCTATTATAAAAATTATTGGTTGATATATCATAGGATAAGTTTTTTCGAAGGAAATTAATAATTCCAAAACTCCAAACAGAGTGACTTGAAGATTTATTAAAAAAAGGCAGTATATTAATGTAATCCTTTCAAATTTGAAATGGAAAACAAAAAAAAGAGAAATTATAATTATAACAAATAAGATTGTTGATAAAATTATTATCCCTTTTGATTTTTTTTTATAGGAGGCTTTTCTGAAAGAGCTATAACCTATTAGAATAGTCCACATTTCTATAAGATAAAAACTAGTTACTGATATAATTAAAGTAATAAAACTTAGAGAAGAAATACGTAAAAGCAATATAGAAACGAACATTGCAATAAATCCTAATACGAGATTAAATAAAAGCAATATAGAAACGAACATTGCAATAAATCCTAATACGAGATTAAATAAATATAATTTCATTTGGTGTTGGTTCGAGAAATTAAAATTGGGTGTCGATGGATTATTTTAATAATAAAAAAATATTATTAAGATATTAAGATAATTACAACAAGAAAAGGTAATTTAAATGGAAATGATAAAAAGTGGGATTATATTAGCAGAGGAAAGTGTTCTTTGGCATGGTAAAGTAGAAAAAATTGGTATAAATTCTCGGAATCTTCGAATTAAATTATATATTGGTTTAGGATTATTTGTCATAATTTTTACGATGATATTTATGATAATAAATATTAAGTTCTATGTATTGACTATTTTTATTAATTTTAATGCTATTTTTTTTATGGTACTTGCTTTCTGTCATAGATTACATGTCTTAAATTTAATTGATGTAGAATATTACATTACTGATAGAAAGGTTTTTGACAGAAATATAATAAAAGAAAATGATAATAATTATTACGAGTATCAAATACTGAATTTTTTATATAATATAGACAAAATTATTATTCACCCAATAAAAATGTTAAAAAAGAAAGTGGCACACATAGATTTTTATTCTAATAAAATCAAAAAAAACAAAAGCTTTTTTTTTTTTAGAATAAAAAAAGACACGGCTCAAAGAGAGCCAACAGACTTTTGGCGAATTTGTACGGATTACGATAAGATTAGGTTCTATTATGTTAAGGATTTCGAAACTGTCAAATATATATTACTGAAAAACTTTCCAGACAAAATTCAAATTTTATAATACTTTCAAAAATTGATTCCAAATGACATTTCTCTATCAAATCTTTACTTATTAACAATTATACTAATATTATTATTGCTAAATAATTAAAGGGAAGAAAAAAATAGAATGTATTATTAATTATTTTTAAGGATTTTTATAAAAGAGCATTAGGCGAAACCCGAGAAAATGAACGCCGTTATTTTACGCGTGGACCGAGGAAGCGAAAAATATCTTCGAACTGGAGTTAACGCGATCTTAATCCCTACGCCCATTTTTACTAACACGAAACTTAATAGTATCATACAAACATCCGTCGACGAGCTCTACGTTTTTAAACATAAAATTTAACTAATAATGCGAAAATTTTTTATTTAGGTTCCGAATAAAACCTTACAATAGACGTAAACAAAAATAAATACCAAAAAATAATGATTCCTGCCATACCCTGGATTTTTGTCTTTTGAAAAGTGCATTTTTAACGAATGCACTAAAATTTTGCCCTCTTTCTTTTTTATTTAAATTTGTATTTAGACCACTACTTTGGTCTCTTGGCAGAAATCTACCATTCCCATTTAAATTCTTGATTAACTTAGAATTATGGATTTACTTTTTAACGATTTATAACATTTAAAATTAAAAAAAAGAAGAAAAAAAATTTTTAATCGAGATGGAACATTTTTTTAAAAAATTTCGGTACAAAGAATCCAATGTAGAACATGATAGCACCAAACATTAAGAGGCTTCTTATAATTATTAACCCAATTTCGTTTAAATCTAATCCTGCATCAAAAATCCCGCAAATTGGATAGGTAAGAAACGCTATAACCAAAACTATTCCCTTGAAACGAATTTCTTTTTCTTCTGATTTGAAAGATTGCTTGGCAAAGAGTAATCCCGTAATTGTTACTGTAATATTTATCAACATGAAATATGCGGTAATAATAAGAGAATATTTAATATCGAAAATTGCTGTTTTATTTCCTAAAACTGTTGGATCGACGATTAAAAAATAAATAATACAGAATTCAAAAATAGTCATAATAATAGCATATATTAAAATCAAAAGTTTTCGCTTGTTTTGGTAAATCATTTCTGTGAATCCTAAGAACCATAGGATAATTAACAATGGAATTAATAAAATTCCAACTCCAATATATAGTGATAGCGGAAGTGGATTTCCTGTGAACCAATAGGAGACAAACGAAAAAGCAGAACTCCACCAAGGTGAATAAAACCCGATATATGCAATACCCCAATATAGATATAGTTTTCTTTTATATTTCAAATATTTAAGTGCGATTGTAATTCCAATAATCGCTGCTATAGATATTACTAGTAGACTAAATAGTCCGTTTATAAAATCTAATGTGGTTAACTGTACGCTCATTTTTTACCACTTTTTAATTTTTTTTTTTTGAAATTGTTTTAAATTAAAAACGAATATAAATATGATGCACTAATTAGGTATATTTTAATTTTTACATTTTTTTCAACAAGGATCTTTTTAAAAGACATTTTAGTCAAATTATAATAACTTAAAAAAAAAAAATTAAGTTGATTTTAACATTCGATTTTTAATGAAATTCGGCAATAAAAAGCCCAAATAAAACAAGATCGAACTACTTATTAAAATCGATCTTGTTAAAATCAAGGTGATTGGAGTTAATGTTATCGCAGCGTCTAAAATTGCTCCTATAAAATAGCAATTAATTGCGATTATTAACAATTTTCCTTTTAATTTTATGTCACGACTCTCAGATTTTAAGGCTTTTATAGAAAATAAAACGTTAAAAGTGTAAATTAATAATATGCAAAATATAAGATATATCATTACAAATCCTGCATATGTGATGTCAAATAATCCCGTTAAATATCCGATTTGAGAAGGATCCCCCAAAAGATTATACAAAAAATAGGTTTCAAAGGCAACTCCAATAGCAATTAAAATTACGATAATCAGTTTCTGGTAATTGTGAAGAATCATTTCAGTTAAACCAATCAAGTAAATAGTCATAAAAAAATGTAAAAGAACCACTCCGATAAAAAAATAGACGTGCGGCTCCAAACCTTTGCCTGTTATTAAATAACAGACAAACGCTGTTGAAGAGGGCCACCAAGGACTACAGATACCTGCCCAGCCTATTCCTACTAAAAAAAACATCCTTTGCTTAATTTCGAAAAATTTTGATGCAATCTTTAATCCAATCCCAACAGAAACGCACACGAATATTAAGCTGAAGCAACCGTTCAAGAAATCTAACAATGATAGACTGATCTCTTACGTTAGGTTTATTAAAATAATCAGGGATGTTTTTAACTACTTTTACATTTTTTATTGGCTTTTCGAATAAGCTATTTAACGCAATAGCAAAATGAACTGGGGTTTCAGAAACAATTTGATTATTTTGTAAAATTATATAATATTTCGAATCGACTTTTTGTTATTTAAATATTTACTATTTCAAATTGATTTTATAATTTAATTTTAATATTGTATTTCTGACATATCGTTTATAACATCAACAATTTTCGTAAATAGCTCGTGAGCTTTTAAAATAAAACCTTTTTCGATTGCTTCTAACGCTTTTTTTCTTAAATCGTGAAAAATTTCATTTAATTTATTAATTTCTGCTTCTCTTTTTCTTATTTCCTCTTGCTTTTGTTTATCAAGATTTTCTAACATTACTTGGTATTCTTTTAATTTCTGACTGTATTTATTAATAATGGCCTTATCTTTGTATGATTCTCCGATCTGGACCAATTCCCTGCAATCGTCAGCAATTGCCTTAATATCATTGTTTCTACTATTCTCTTCAATGCTTTTCTCGTATCTTGTTATCTGTTCTGTATAGTAATTATATTTTTTATTATATTCGTCTTCTAATACCTTCCACTTGGCTGAAGTTCCTTCGTTTTTTAATTTTTTAATTCTTGGTTGCGACTCAACTAAAATTTCTTTTGATCGGTTTAATTCGTTTTCGTCTAAAGCCTTTTTAATTTCAAATTCTAATTTGGATAAGTTGTCGATTTCTTTAACTTTATTACTATGTTTTTGCCAAATTTGTTTTTCAATTGATATTAATTTTTCAATTTGGTTTTGTTTTTGATTTTCAATTAAATTAAAGTATTTATCGTAGTTTTCTTTAAATTTCTCAACATAGTTATGTAATTCTATTGTATTGTTATCGTCTTTTAAATTACCAATTTTATCTTTAATTAAATTACGTCCATTCTCAATATCTAAAAGCACTTTTTTGTTTTCTACCTTAAGTTGTGCGCCATTGATAAAGTCCTCTTGGTCTTTTTCAAGAAACGCGTCGTCTATCTTTTTAGCTAACTTAATAATTTCGTGAGCAATTGCAATTGCTGTTTCGTAAGCTTCGGATTCAAATAATTCGTCTTGCTTACTTTTTAATTTATTAATTTCCTCGAGAAGAGGTAATAATTTTCTTTCGTGATTTTGTATGTGTACGTTTAATTTTTCTCGATCAATTCCCGTATCTTCGAAAAAATTGTAAGGTTCTAAGTGAGATTCAATTGTTATGTATCTTATTACTCTGAAATTGTAATAAGTTTTGGTAAACATCTCTCTAAAATAGACAATATAATTTTTAAGCGTCCTTGAAGCGTGAGAACCAATCCATATATATAATTTCTTCACGCCTCCAGTATAAATAGAGATTATATTTACGGCAGAGAACAATTCAATTGGATCAACGACATTTTCGTCGCATGTTTCAATTTCTCCCGAATAATGCAACTTAAAGATCTTTAATGTTTGGCTCATTAATTAAAACTCCTTCGTTAAATACTAAATATATAAAACATTTGATGATATTATTTTTTTTTTTTTGTCAATTATAATAATAAAAACAATCGTTGCACCTAAAATACAGAAAGCCAATATTAATCCAACTAATACATCTTGTTCTTTTGGTTTTTGATTTATACCATTTTTATAATAACTTTTATCCAAGATCTATTAGGAACAGAAGAGAAAAGCGCCTTATAGCACATATCTTGAGCAAAGACATCGATCTCTTTCTTTCCCGTGTATCCCGGACTTTCCCAACATTTAGGTTGAGATTCGTATCCAACTTCAGTGAAAATAACTTCTTTACCGTCAAAATTGGAATCTTTTAGCCTATCTTCGATATTATCCAAAGCATCGTTCCATCCTTTTGTTAAATCTTGAATACTTGGAATCAAAAAATCGTGGTAATATAGCGGAAAATAAGCATCAATTCCTATATAATCAACTAAATCCCAAAAACATACATCCTCGTAATTACTCCAATCAGCAGCATAAGTGATATCTCCTTTATATCTTGATCTTATCCCTTCTATAGTTTTTGACCAATTATAATAATACGTCTCGTCGCTTGATTTATATTCACAACCTACACTAAATAGCTCAACATTTTCTTAGACTTAAACTGGGAATCTTGGATGTTGACATGAATATTGATTTTTCTAAAGGGAGCGATAAAGAAAAAATTCCTCAATTTTTAATTACTTCGTTAATCTTAGGTGTTATCTTTTCCCTACTCTACATTCTCTTTAAAATTATTTACCTTCTCGTAGGATACGCTATTACATGTATAATCTTTATAATAGTTATTGCAACTTTTACGTTTACAATATCGTTTACATTGTATTACGTACAAAAAGGAAAATCAAAGTAAATTTTATTTACTGTTTTTTTTATTCTTTTTTTAAGATCTAACTTGTTGCAGCAGTTATAGGAACATTTTTATAATATTTATTAAGAATATCTCTGTTCGATTCGGGATAGTGTTTCGCATAGCTCATAATTTTACTTTTTGAAAGGTAACCCATATAGCTGGAAATTTGTTTGAGTATTTTCATTTCAATAAGACCACTATATTTCCACAGATAAATTAAATCCAATACTGTTTTTTCAGGATCTGAATACTTAACTTTATTATTTATAGTACCAAATTTGAATAAATTAGATTCTAATCTAATAATTCTAAATAAATGGCCTCCAATTTTCACTGGGTTGTTTTTAGATAAACTATCGTTAATTAAATAAATTTCTTCTTGATCTTTGTGAGGAATCTCGTTAAATGTTAAAGCAGTATAAAAACCAAAGTACCAATTGTTAATTTTTTTTACATCTAATGCTTTTCCAACTATTTCTAATAGAGACCAATCTAACTTTTTTAATTTTTTCTCGGCAGTACTCTTTATATAAAAAATGTCTTTGAAAATCTTTACAAAGTCACCTTGAGAAATTAAATAACGCTTTACATTTTCATAATCATAATGTAAATTATTGCTATATTCACTTAATTCTTGTGATGTTACAAATTTCTTTCCTTCTACCCTCATTTGCTCGATTATTCGATTCATTGACATATAAATTAACCCTAATTCTTTATTTATAAAATTATTTTATGTTAAAAAACCAAATATTTCTACACATATTATATATA
>Ga0315284_10005676_pt1 | contig 17748 bp, 15 predicted proteins | sample YL17G09_16_MG_FD_203696 | JGI IMG/M metagenome (GOLD analysis project Ga0315284, IMG submission 203696) | Sediment microbial communities from Yellowstone Lake, YNP, Wyoming, USA - YL17G09_16 | ecosystem: Environmental > Aquatic > Freshwater > Lake > Sediment | place: USA: Wyoming | collected...
CCCTAGTTCGTCAAGCGAGCCTATCTTCTCCAGGTCCTCCACATTCAGCCCTTCGCCCAATTCCTCGATAGACAGCTCGGAGGCTGGCGCTGACTCTGTGAACAGCTCTTTCTCGTATTTCTCCCGTTCCTTCTTCTCGCTGGCCCTGAACATGTCTGTCTTTACCTCTTCTATCATCTCGCCCCTTCTCTCGGCGTATCTTCGTCTGCCGCTCTCCTCCGCCCTGCTCTCCATAGACTTTCCTTCAGGAACGCCCATGGCCTCTTGCCTGGCCTTTCGCGCCTCCTCCTCCATCTTCTGTTGTTCTAGCCTTTCCTTGAACCTCTCTCTGGCCGACTGTACGTACTTCTGCTCTTCCTGCGGTATTATCTCCGGCCTCTCTGGCGATTCCTGCTTTATAGGCTCTGATCTCTCGACAATCATCTTCTCTTCATGCGGGCTATAGCTCTCCCTGACGAAAGCCCCTCTCTCCGATATCTGACGCTCATCCAGCACTCGCGGCGGTATCGCCCTCGCCCTCATCTGGACCTTCTTTTCCGGCTCTGGCGGCAGCTCCATCTTGGCCACTGGGATGGCTACCGTCACTTCTTTCCTGCCGAACGCCATCTGCTTCAGCTCGAACATGCCGGTGAATATCAGTGTCCATAACGGTATGAATATGAGGAAGTTCAGGCCGATGAAATAGGACAGGACCAGCGAGAGCGCGAAGAGTATTATCCCTATAATGCCCGATAAGCCTAGCTTTGCCTCTCTCGGGACAATCCTGATATCTGGGATGTTAAAACGCAGGATCAGATAGCCAAAACTGAGGCTGCCCAAGAATGAGATGATATATACTAACCCCCAGAATATGTCGAGCAGTTCGACCATACAATCACTTTACAGCAAACATTTTTAAATAATAAACACGTGAGAGTATATATGGCTTACGCATTCAATCCGATAGCAGATCCGATAGGTTTTATTTTTTACATGTTCCTGTGGGGAATCGGGCAGGACACGATAGGCACGCTGCTCAAGCTGTCAATCCTCTCTTCCGTCATAGTTTTCCCTTTCCTGTTATTGGGCAAGAGGGTCTACGGCTGGGTCGAAAAGAACGTCAAGAGCAGCCGCATAGTCCTGCTTTTCCTGACCAGTTTTCTGACCCTGTTCCTTTTCCTGGTAATAGTTAGGCTATGGTACGTTGCCTTTGGTTCGGTGTTCATCTCGGCTGGCCTTGTCGAATTCATTATAGATTTTGTCATAGCAGGCATAGCCGTTTTCGTGCTGGCTCTACTGGGCGACTTTCTCAGCCACAAGCTTCATCAGAGGTGGGACGTGCCCCAGGAGCTCTCGCTGTATGTGGTAGATTTAATAGTGTGTTTTGCTTTCTTTTTAGTGTGTACGATAGGCTATATGATGGTTCCGTGGTAAGATGAAAAAAGTTATATTGCTGGCATTGCTTGTCGGGGTCGCTTTCGCGCAGCTTGACCTGAGCGACCAGAACTGCCAGAACGTCAGCAACACCTGGATATGCCAAAAAGAGATAATGGTGGACAATGCGACCGGCCTGCTGAAGGACAACATAGGGTGCTTCTCTACCGACGGAAATTATCCTGATTTAGGCTGTCTTGCCGCGATAGAGCTGCAGAAAGACGTGAAAGTGCAGAACTGCAAATATACTGTCACTGAATCAGCCATCGAGAGTCCGCCTTGCGAGACAGAGACTTTGAGCAAAGGGGACTCGTTTGTCTCGAGCGTCGATCCAGCCTTGCTCGACCTTTCTTCGTGCCAGAAGTACCAGAACGATACCATTTATATAACTGAATGCTACCTGATGGGGAAAGAGATAGGGTTCAGCGGCTTCATTGAGAGGGTCTACGGCAACGATGTTCTTTTTGTGACAGACATGAAGATTACGAGCTTCGACCTGTCCAAGGCAATAATGGATAACATCGCCTATATAGTGCTGATAATCATAATCATAGTCGTGGCTTACTGGGTTTTCGCGCCCCACAAGCCGATGTATAGAGAGAAAAAAACGGCGCCAGGACTGCCTAAAGAGGCCGGTCCATCAAAGCGCGAAAAGAGGTACGGGAGAAAGTTATGAACAAGGAGATTAGCTGCATCTGCGCATTCATGCTTTCAGTGATGGTTTTCTCTACGTTCACCCCTTTTGCCTACGCCGCCACGGATAATACTACTAATACTGCCGAGTTTTCTGTCGAGAAGGATCTCAGCCAGAGCTGCGCTGGTGATGTCTGGTTCGACGAGCTGAGCTGGAGCGAATACCAGAAACTCAGGAACCAGACGGTCGAGATGATAGATGGTTGGGGCAGCAAGGCGCTGGGAGAGCAGGAGCAGGCGGCTGAGGATGCTGGGGTAGGGACTAACGCCGATGTCCTGAACTCGAAACACGTGGTAATCCCGGGCGTCAACGGCCAAGCGGTGCTGCTTTACGACGTCATGAAGAATAGGGCAGTGGACCCGGATACCATGTGCCACCTGAATAACCTCTTTTCCGGTGGGAGAATATCCTACGCCACGAGGCTAGTGGACCAGCTCAGATACTGCGCCACCGATGGCTCTGAGCCGTGCGACGAGCAGCTGACTCCAGAAGAGATAAGCACGATCAAGGGGAATAAGGAAGGACTTTTGGCAAGTGTAGTTGACAAACTCCAATTCTGGAACACCGCGATGACTGATGAGGAACAGAAGCAGTTGGAGACTGATGCGCCAAGCTCAGTAGTCGAAAGCAGCGATGCACAATTCACGCTTAACTCTGACACCAATCTGTTCTTCCCGATCACAAGGATAGACTTCTTGAATTTCATAAGGAGCATGAACTGGATGGACAGGTGGATAGCCACTGCCAATGTCCTGGCGATGGTCGGCGGAGCGGCCAACGCGGCCGGGGGTCTTGCTAAGCTTGGTTTCAAAGGAACTCTTAAAACGGCTGGAGCCGGTCTGGTGGAGAGGCGATTCATCAAAGGCGTATCACAAGGCATGGTAGATTTGGGAAAAGAGGTTAAGGGCGTTAACGTAATAAAGGCCACATTAAAAGACATGGAACATGCCGATTTCAGCACCGCTAAAAAAATGATAACCAATGAATTCATAGATGGGATGGATAACACTTACAAAGCCAGTTTGGGAAGGATTAAAATATTTGGTAAGGAGGGTTCGATGGAGGGTAAGCTTTCTTCAGACTTATCGGCGTTTAGCAAAGAAGGAGAATCACAAGCACAGACGCTCTCAAATAAGATTAATCTAATAAAGAATGAAAAATGGGCAGACCCAACAATAACCACGGATCTCGAAAGAGCAAAGGGTATAGCCAGAACGGAAACACCGATGCAAGCCGGAGAAAACATGATATCCTATGAAACAAAAATCACTGAAAACGCTAAGAATATTTTGAAGGAAGATGTGGCAAATGCGGAGGACCTGCTGAATCTCAGAAGCGGGTATTCAAGCTTTGACAGAGCCTTGACGAAAGAGGGAAAATTCACGGATATTACGGATGGGATTAGGGATACCAACAGGGGCGTTGAAGAGTGGTATCCCGTTAACAGCAAGAACATATGGGATGCTGTGAAGGCTCAAAAAACGTATAGTGCCAAGGCTGGTCTTTTAGTGACGCACGTGTTGGCACAAAAGGCAGGCGGCATGGTTGGAAAACTGTTAAGATCGACTCAATTCATGCAATCGGTCTTTATGGGTTCGCTATGGGTAAGAAACAACCTTTTGGCCAGCCCCTATTTTGAATCAAGCGTGGTTTCGTTTAGCCTAAATAATGAGTTGGGAAATCTTGCCGACAAAAACAACGAACTTCACTATCTCGATGTAAAGAAGAGCGCCGGCATTCCGGAACTTGGGAAATTCTTGAACGGCATGGTTGATCAGTTTTTGGTCTCGGCCTTTGGAGTCGAATCAAAGTCGCTAAATTCGCTGCAGCAGAAGATAAAGAACATACAGGACATAGTCTTTATAGAGGACCAGGATGCTCTGCTTACCGGCGATGCTTCAGACAAGGCCATGAATGTAATAATCCCGCCAAAGGACAATACCAACACAAAACTATGGGGCTTCTTCTCCTCATTCCCGAAGGACACCCTGATATACAATTTCGAGCATCCTAAGGGGTATACGCCATCCGGCATAAGCGCGCTGAACCTACATCTGTCAAATATCAATATCTATGGTGTTGTGAGCGAGGCGAACGACCAGTTCAGGACCCCTATCGACTCGATAATTCCGGCGGTAAGGCAGTTTAGGAACGCCGCGGCTTTCGCGACTATGATCGCTGCGCTGCCTGCCGGAGCTTCGATAGTCGTTAAAGGCGGCGGATATGTCACGGCAGTATCAACCATCATGGCTGTGCTTTTCGGTGCACCGGTGGTCATAGAATCGGCAAAGACTGGTTTCGGAGAGATGATGGACGCAACAAAGATTGACAGGAACAACCTCTGCACAAACAAGTTCAATGAGGATGACAAAAAGAAGATAGGATTCATGAGGGGAATGAGAGTGGTAACGTCTTCTGTTTCTGCAGCCACTTCAATGGCTCCAGGCACTCCGGCCATGCTTGTCGGCCTTGCTGCCGATTTAGTCCAGCTTGGGGTGAGCTATTTCGAGAGCAATGAGATAGATAGGATTACTGAGAGCCTGCAGACATGCCTTGACACTGAATTCGAGGGTCTGTCTTACAAGTATATACAATCGCCGGCTGAATTGAAGAACACTACAAATGACATGTTCACGCCGCTGAGGGCCGAGGCCGTGAAGATATTCAATCTATTCGCTCCAGAGATAGGCTCCCAGTTTGACACTTTGTCAGAAAATATGAAACAGCAAGTAATGCACATACAAGTGGATGCGAAGGACACGCCAGTGACCAGCGTCGTCGGAAAGGAGGTCTATTTCCTGAACTTCAAGGACGCCAACATAAGGTGGTTCCAGGGGGGCAGCTGTAATATAGATTTTTGCCAGAGGAAAGGGGACGGCTTCGCCTGCATGAGCCAGAACGGATACAGACTGTTTGACTCTGATGGAAACTTGTTGCTGGATGGCGTTCCGCAGGCATTGAGCCTGAGGGTGAATATGGACGAGGGCTATCTCGGAATAACGCAGAGGGTCATCGAGGTCAAGAAGAAAGATGGAGAATTCTTCAGCATCCATCCGAGCAAGGTGGAGCTAAACGACGAATGCTTCAAGGGCAGCGTAATGAACCTTACCGGCAGGTCTGCTGCGCAGGAGGCGGTGGTCGGCGAATCGCTGGGGGACTTCGAATCTATATACACGCCAAGCGGTCTGATATGGTTTGACGGCAATGATGTCGCAGTGCAGTTCTTAGAAGAGAAAACATGTACCAACGGCCAGACCTACGGCAACCGCGAGATATTCAGGTTCAACGACAGCTACATAAAAGTCTATAGGGATAGTGACGGAAAGGTTGAGATAATAAACAGCACCGGCCAGGCATCATGCGACTTCTCGCTAGGTACTGAAGGCGCTGTAGGATTCACCAACGCCTTAATCAGGTCAGGTTTCAGCCAGCCGCAGGTGGGTGGGGCGAAGGAAGCTGACTTCACGGACGTCTACCACGTGTTCATTTATAATCTGGTGACTGCGAACAAGGACGAGATCAACATGTATAATATGGAGGAGTGCTCTGTTGACGGCACCAAGGGGTTCAGGACGAAGGTAGAGACTGACGACGCGGACCAGCAGAACCAATGGAACACATTGCTGGCAGGCATGTGCTTCGTTGATGTCACGGGGGCCAAGAACTCGTCGATAACATTTGACGACAGCATGGTGACCGTTGTCGACCCGACCGGAGTCACCAGGACATACAAGGTGCTCGGATATGATCCTACGTGCGGCGGAGGGCTCGGCGGCTACCAGGTCTTGGATGAGAACAACCAGCAGACCTGCCTGTACATGGAGAAAGGGCCCAATGACCAGCCGCAGTTCAGGGTGGACGCGCAGGCGCCTATCCCGCTGCTCTGGACAGGGGGCATGGGCGGTTCGATGATGTGGAACCCGAACACCGGCTCTATTTCGATAAAGAATGAGTTCCCGTTCGCCCTGAACCCCGCGTTCTCTCTATACGGCGCCACTGGATTGGCCATGATGCTGCCGACCCCGTCTCCGCTGGGCACAAGGGACACAGGAACGCAGGATAGTATAAATCCATTCAATAACATACTGGCCGCTCTGCCTTGGATGCCGGACGGCCTGGAGCTGGTGCTGTTTATGATAGCCATAGCCGGCGGATTGCTATTTGTCAGGATAAGGTTTAGGAAGGATAAAGAGCCCTGATTCTGGGTAGTAGTGATGCTATGAAAGAAGTCATACCCATAGAGATAACAGACAAAATGACAGTGGACCAGTTAGTTAGAGCCTTTGGCAGGTCAGGCGTGTTCCAGGCAGGCAATCTGGCGAGAGCCGTCGACATATATGAGGAAATGCTCAGGAAGAACTCCTCCGTTATGCTCGCTTTCGCCGGGGCCATGGTCCCTGGGGGCATGAGGAAGGTTATTGCTGACATTATCAGGGACGGGATGGCCGACCTGATAGTCACCACAGGAGCAAACATAACCCATGATTTGGCCTGTGCCTTTGGCGAGAAGTATTATGTATGCGGCGACAGGGTCGATGATGAGCAATTCAGAAAGAAGGGAATATCTCGGATATACGATGTCGCTTCTCCTGATTCGACCAGCATAGGATTCGAAAAAGGAATACAAGACGTCTTCCGCCAAATAAATGAAGGCGATTATTCCACGCCAGAGCTCATGGACGAGATAGGTAAAAATATCAAAGACAAGGACAGCATAGTCAGGCAGGCGCATCTGAAGAAAGTCCCGCTCTTTGTGCCAGCGCTCGAGGATTCTATTTTAGGCATACAGCTGTGGATTCATTCTCAGGACAGGAAAGTCAAGCTAGACCCGCTGAAGGACATCAAACAGATAACCGACTGGGTCTATGAGCACAAGAGCCGTGGCGTAATCTCTTTGGGCGGCGGCGTCCCTAAAAACTTTGCCCTGCAATCAGCTCTGATTCCTGGTCCGCACAATTACGCGATACAGGTTACTCTCGACAGGCCCGAGTCCGGGGGGCTCTCTGGCGCTACTCTCGAAGAGGCAATCTCTTGGGGGAAACTGACTAGAAAAAGCAAGTTCGCCTGCGTCTATTCCGACAGCACCATAGTATTTCCGATGATGGTCGCGGCGGTCAGGGAAAGGCTCAGTAGAAGAGCTTCAGGAAGATAGTCGCATCAGAGGTTATCTTAACCGAGGAAGTGTAAACCTTCCTAGTGACAAACTCATCTGGGGGGTTGTTTCTCAGGCAACTGAAGCCAGAGGTCACATTCTTGCCGCAGCAGTAATTGCTCCCTACGCCCTTGAAGCAGAGGTAGGTGTTCTCTCCTGCCGGCGAAGAATAGGTCAGGTTCTCAAAGACCTGCTTGCCTTGGCTCGCGTCGGAGAGATAGTAAGAGATGTCCGTCTGGCTCGCTCCGGTGTCCAGCCTGTTCCTCAGCTCGTTCCAGAACCACCTGCCTTTAGCGTCTTTGGCGTAATGCAAAGCCACTAGTGCGTTGCCGCCGTATTCCTGGTTGTATATGCCGATAATCTGGCTGTTTGTTGACGTGGCGTAGAGGCTCGATGTGAACAGCAGCAGGGTGGCCGCTCCCGAAGCTATGAGCATGAAAATCAGACCATCCATGACTGCTGCTTGACCTTTCATATCATCTCTTCCACGTGCATATGACCAGTTTGGCCAGTTTCATATCTCCGCTTGACGAGTCGGCGATTAGGTAGCTGAACTTGTGCGCTTTTTTCGGGCATGAATTCGTTCCGTCGTTCAGATACGCGTCGTATAATAGGCCGTAAGAATAGGCGGCATCATCCGCTTTTTTCGGCTTCAGGACAGACACGAACCCGGTATCCAGGATCATTCTTTGTATCTCGATGGAGCCCTTGAGTATCTCCATATCGCCTATCTTCTGGTTGTAGGTGTTGAGCGAGTAGACAACACCACTGAAGAAGAGGCTCAACGCTAGCATGATCGATATTATTGAGGGCAGGTCGTCCCCCAGCGGCCCCATGAATCCTTTTCTCATGTCGTACACCCCACGCAGCTGGTAAAGGTGCTCGTCTTGCATGCCTTGAAACATAGCTTGACGCCAGACGATGTCGCCTGCTTTTTCACTATGAAGTAACGATAGTCTTGCGAGAGGAACGAGAGGCCCATTGGCGGGTCGGCGGTGATGTCGCTCGTCACGAAAGAGGACGCGGAGGCATAGGCCGCTGGAGCGTTCCCCCAACCCACCATGGCGAAGACGACCTGCCTGTCCTTCGGCCCGGTCACATTCACCTGGACTGTATAGACTTTCAATCTCCCAGAGACGTATGTCTCGCTTATCTCCGGCAGTGTCTTTGGTATCGGCACGGCCGCCTCAGAGGTCAGGGTGTTCGCATATAGAGTAGACTGCATCGCGTCCTTTATCTGCATCGCGACCCCTTCCGCCGAATCGACCGATATCCTCTCGTTGGTGAGCTTTAGGAATCCAAGGACAGTCGAGAATGTCAGTATAAGAAAGACTAGCATGACCATCTTCGAAAATATCCATACAGAGATTCCCTTCAAATCATCACCTACTCTATCTCTATCTGGTTGGCTGAGAGTTTTGTTATGGTAAAGGTGTAATCGGTTGCGCTCCAGCCGCATTCCTTGTAAGTCGGGCTTAGTGCATCGCTGAATGCCATGTTGTTCAGGCCGGTGCATAGGGCTGATTTTTTGATGTTTATTGAGACGAAGGAAGGCACGTCCACCATGTAGGTCATCAGGCTGGACTGGTCTTTTGTCAGAGCCACCAATTCCGAGCAATCGGCTTTGGCCAGCGCTTTCATGCAGGCGGAGGTCGGCCCTTTGATAATCTTTATCGACTGGAGCTGCACCGAGCAGCCGCTTCCGCTGAAATCTACCTGGACGGGCACCGGCGACTCGACCGTACTATGATAGGCTTCTTCCAGCGCCCCTGCGAACATTTTTAATGAGCTTGTGAGCTTCGAGGTGTACATCGCGGTGCAGAGGTTCTGATAAGTGTAGAAACCCAGGATTACCACGAAAGTTAAGATAGTGACCCCGAGCAGCAGCTCTATAGGTGCCTCTTCCTGCCCTTTTCTCATGATTTTATCTAAACAAAACTAGTTTATAAGGTTTTAGAATAAGAGGAACGGAGCCGTCTTGGCAAATTCGGCTGCATTCTGGAACATCGGCTTGGCTATCGCAAAAAGAAGAATCGCCGCGATAGCGAAGATTACCAGCATGTATATCGGAGTCCACTCCATTCCTCGGTTCATTTAACTCACTAGCAGGTTGCTGTTTCGTTGCCGACCATTACCTTGCAAGGACCAGATGGTGTGCAACAAGCGCTGACATATGCCTGGAAATCTCTCTTTATCATCAGGGTTGAGCCGCCTTCGCACAGAGTCGGCTTCAGATAAGCGCTACAATCGAAGGTTATGGTACTCCCCCCAACGGCGTTCAGGAACAGTTCGTTGGTGCTTGGGAAGTTTATGTTCTTCTTGAATGAAGCTTTTGATGCGCTCATCGACGGGATGCCCCCCGACTGGTAAGCGTCCGATAGAGCGGTCTTTATCGTGTTGGTCGGGTTCGCGGTCAAATCGGGCATGTTGCCGATGATGTTCAGGAGGATTCCCAATATCGCGATTGCCACCACTGCTGCAATCAGAAGTTTGAAAGTATCAAATGCCTGGCCTTTCATATGAACACCTCATATAAGGAGAGGTTTTAGCTATATATAAATATTGCTATTCAGCCATTTAAGAACATGTTATGGTTCCGAAATAGACGGTGCAACTGCCGGCATCGCATTTCGCAGACACCGGCATCCTGATTTTCTGCACTATCGAGCAGCTGGAGCAGCAAGAGGTGCAAGACGGGCAGGCCTGCGCTTTCTTAGAAATCAGGCAGTTCGCATTAGCCGGCAGAAACATCCCAGAAACTATCATCTCCCCGCCGTTGAAATCCGCGCTCTCCGCCCCGATGCACTGCCCGGGCGCGTTGCTTGCCGACTTCACCACTTTTTTCAGCGTGTCTACCCCAGGTATCGGGGAGACATAGACGAGGTTGTAGACTATCATTAGCATGGTTACGGCGAAGATAGCCCCTATCAATATCTTGAATGTGGAAAACGCTTGACCTTTCAAGGCAGTCACCCGAATGAGAATGAGTTAGTGAACCATGCGGCCATGAAGAACAGGATTATGGAGATGGGCAGGCTGACAGCGATGTTGATCTTCATGGCCAGGTCATTCTCCCCTTCCTCTATCTTGCTCGTGAAGTAGATTAGTATCAAGGTTATCTGGATGACGTAGATGGCTATTATCAGCAGGAAAATCGGGGGGCTCGGTATGTTCTCCAGCATCGCCGGGTTGCCCAGCCCGAAGCCGGTCATGCCTATCTCGTTGCCGGCCGAGCTGGTCGATTGGCTAACTGAGACCGCCTTGAGCGCGTTTATTATGATTTTCTGGAGAGCTACGGTGATTCCCAGGACCAGCGGAGCGATCAGGAATGCTATCGACTTCATCATCGAGGTTATCTCCTCCAGTAGGCTGGCAATCTTCTCCTTTATCTTCTGCGAGTCCCTGAGCTGCATTGAGAGGGAGATTAAGGCTCTTGCTCCCTGTTGGACGCCGAGGTTGATAGAGTCGATGACTATCCTCATCGACCCGCGTATAAGGTCAGAGGGCACGTCTTTCAGCGCCCCATATATTGGATCGAAGAGGGCCATCTCGATGGTCATGCCGAGATTGGTGATGTTCTCGCTCGCCCGCCTGAAGACGCTGGCTATCTTCTCAGTGGTCAGGAAATCGGCTGTGTATGACACGGCCTCTTCTATCGGCCTGTTCTCACCCAGCCTCGAAGCCAGCACATAGACAGAATCCTGGAATTCGACTTCCATGGCCATGATGTCCTTCTGGACCTTCCTCTTTGCCGCGCTTATCCCATACAGGTATATGGAAACGGCGGAGCAAATCCCTATCACTGCCCCGGCAAGCGTGAAGAACGGGTAATGCGCCGCTCTCACCGACTCGTCCGCATAATTCGGCGGGTAGGGGTTCAGGGCCTGTTCTATAACCATGTAGAATAGCAGGAATATGCCTATCGCGGCTATAACGGCCAGGAAGGCAGCGGACATCTCGGTCCCGCCCACCTTCATGTTCCCTTTCTTCGGCAGGGCTGGGTATGTGTCTGGGATGGCCGGCGGCGTATAAATCGGCGGTCTCTTTTTCAGGATGTTCTGGGCAAATAGAATCGTGCCAAGTGGGATGCCTATATTGTACAGCAGCACCAGGACCCAGGTCTGAGCTATCGGCAGGTCGGCCATCATGGACCCTATCGGCAGCATGACTATGAGCATCAATGGCAGCAATACCCCGAGATAATACAGATAGACGCTCGGCTGGCGCATCTCCATGGCGTACTTCTCCATGCTGTCCTTTATCCCCTCTAGGACGTCGCTCATCGCCTTGTCCAGTATCAGCGCCCTCTTTGCCTCGTCTATCTCGATTATAGATGATCTTATTAGCATCAGCGCGTGCTTGAACTCATCCGAATAGCGGCCCCACTTGTAGGCTAATTCGTCCAGCCCCTGCTCCATCGTCTTGTAGGTGCCTATCTTTATGTGCCACGTGAGCTCCTTAAGGTCGTTGGCTATTTTCCCTTTTCCGTGCTCTCCGGCGAACTCGACCGCCCTCTCCAGGTTCGAGGTCAGCTTCATGGACATCACCATGTAGTTGACTATCTCCGGAATATAGGTTATCGACTTCATCTTTTCAACGTCAGCGGCACGGATCGGATAGCTCTGGATATAATAGACGAGAACGAACGGGATCAGTATCAGGCCCATCGCCGGATAGAACAGCGGCATCATCGTGGAGAAATCTTCGAAAGAGACGTAGAGATCTTGGGTCACGAACACCATGTAATACAGGTAGGCAAAGCCAATCACCGCGATAATTAGTCCAAGCACCAGAGCCAGCGTCGGGGCTGCGTTGACCTCTCTCGCCTTGAGGTCCCAGCCCAAAAACTCCAGAGCGGCCCCGTATTCCTCCTTGCTGTACTTGTCCTGGGCCTTGAACATCCCGCCCGCTCTTCTTGCGAACCCGACGTACCAGTTCTCTTTCTGAGTCTCCTGCTTGGGTTCCCCAGAAATCTCCGCGCCGAACTCTTCAGCGTATTCAGCGGGACTTCTTAATCTTCTCAATCGCCTGCCTCCTTGAGATTAGTTCTTTGACCTGGTTCTGCATTACCCACTGCTGCCACTCCTCTTTTGCCTCCTCAAAGTCGACAGCGCCGTGTATCTCTCTCTGCTTTTCAAGAATCAGTAGCCACTTGTCATTGGAAGGAACAGTATATTTTGCCTCTAACAGTTCGGGTATCGTCTGCTTGTTCTTCATGTCGACCAGGAACTGCTTCGTCTCGGCCCTTGCGGTTATGTCAGCTAGGATGTCCGTGACTTTCAGCCCCCTCTTCTTTGCCATCTTCGGGAACATCTCGGACTTCTTTATGTTCTGCTCTAGGAACAATTGGACATCCTTCGCCGTGTCATACTGTATCAGCTCAATCAGCCCGTCTTCTCTCTCTGGGTCATCATACCAGTGCTTGCCTATCTCGGTTATCTCAATTAGACGACGGTCTTTTTTTATAGACCCCTTGAACCTTATCGGAGCGCAGGTGACTATGACATCAGTCGCCTTGAACGAGGTGTTAGGGACGTCGAGGTCGTTAACTATCCTATCCCAGACGGAATAAGCATTTTCACCGTGGATTGTTCCCATCACTGTATTCCCTATCGCACCGATTCTCATCGCCTCGTACAAGACCTGGGCCTCTTTCGACCTTACTTCCCCCACAATCAGAACCGAGTCTCCTAATCTGAGTGCGGTCCTGAGCGCTTCTTCCGGTGCCACTTCAGCCGATATTCGCGATACAGCAATGGCTGATTGGGTCTTTAGGCGCTGGATGTTATAGCCCAGTGCCTTCATGAACGGGACAGGCAGCTCTAGTGTGTCTTCTTGCACTATGACCCTTAGTGAAGGCAGTAATTCTAGCATGAGCGCCTGAAGGAACGATGTTTTTCCCGAGCCTCTCGCTCCGGTGACTATCGTCGAGGCCTGCGCATCAACCAGGAAAGACAACAGACCTGCTGAGAAGGAGTTTAACATCTTCACGTCCATGAACTGTGGAAGAGTCCAAGGCGTCTCTTTGTGCAATCTGAGCGCGAAAGCGACTCCGTCCGGTGCCAAGGGCGGCCCTATGACACAGACTCTTGTCTGCAAATCCGAGAGATCTAAATCTAGAACAGGGTGCGCCTCATCGAAAGGCCTGCCCGACTGCGCCCTGAATCGCGATATTATTCCTTTAGACTCCTCTTCTGTGAATATGACATTGCTCTGGCAGGTCCCATAATCTGAATGCACTAGATAGACGGGTTTTGTCCCTAGCGGCGAGTCCATATAGACGTCTGTCAGCTTTCTATCGGACAAGAGTAGCTCCATCATTCCATAGCCGACCGTGTATCTCGACACTACTTTAGCCAGCTCTTCGGTCTCTTTTCCCGACATCTGGATGTTGTTTTTCGCAGCCAAATCGTTTATCGTCGTCTCATATATCCTGATGAAATACCTCTTCACCTCGGAGGGCGTCATGAACTTCAGCCCTTCGGGATGATAGTTAGCAACCACCTCTCGCGTCTTCGAGAGCAGGAAATATTTCTCTGGCGACAGGTTGTACTCTGGCGGGTTGATATAATACAGGTATTGGACTTTTTCTGGGTGGCGATAGATAGAAACAGTGGCATCCTCTATTATGTACTGGTCGATGAGCTCTATGTCCTTCGGCGTCTGGAAGAAGACGCGGGAAGAGACGAATGCGGGCTTTATCTGGACTTCGAAAAATACTCTATAGACCTCTCGTCCCTCCGGCATCTTCCCGAGCTTCTGGAGTATCGTCCTGAACTTCTGGATTATGTCCGTCTTCTCGAAAGCGACCTGCATCCACGTTAGGGTTTTCAGGTAAGTGTCAGAGCAGGCCTTCATCTTCGCGGTCAGCGTTGGCATCCTCTCTTGCTCGTGCTTTATCGAGTCGCGTAAAGTCAGATATGCCTTGATCGGGTCGTATTTTATCAGCTCTTGGGCAATCTGGACAACCACGTTATGCCTGGCGGGAATGCAGGCGTCGCAGTCCTCGTTGCCCAGCCTAGAATAAGCCCAGACGCCCTCTTTATAGAAAAGGTCAGCAAGTTCGCCTATCTGCTTCAGCATGCGCGTCTGCTCTTCTGAATAAATCATTTCGTAGACGTCAGCTAGGACTACATAATCAGCGCCGGTCTTTGACAGATCTTCAACAACCTCCTTCATGCACTGCGGATAGTCGGCGACAGAAGGCCCCCAAGTGCTCCCTCGGTAATCTATTAATAAATACCTCTTCCCCCCTTCACTTTTGATGGTGTAATCGTGGACAACCGTAAGCTCAACCTCAGGACAGAAGTCATCAAAGGACTCAAGTTTCTAATAGGTATTACTGCTTTTTATACCTTATTCTGGCTCGTCTTGTCCAGCATCGATTTATATCCGCTGAAGACGGCGACAGCCTATGCGTCCAATTCTCTCCTCAATCTGGCTGGCGTCCCTACCCAGATGTTCTTTGGCGACGAGCCGGTCATAGTTGTGAAAAGCGTCTACGCCCAGATAACCAACCTGTGCGCTGGCGATCTGGAGATAGCGCTACTTCTGGCCGTCATACTTGCCACGTGGGACAGGAGCTGGAGGAAGAGGTTATGGGGCTGCCTGTTTGGCCTGCTGCTCATTCTGATAGCAAATCCGCTGAGGATATTCACCGTACTAGCCGTCGGTTATTATAGTAACTGGGCCTGGGCCGACTTTACCCACAACCTTCTGTTCAGGCTAATGCTTATAATAATAATAGTCGTTTATTACTTCTTGTGGTATGTTAAGTATGACAAAATCAGAAAATTCTTCTCGCGGGTTTAGCCTGTTCACGCCGCTGGTTGGCACATCGATAGTCATAATGGCCATACTGATTTCTGCCGGAATGATCCAGAACGACATAAGGATTTCCAGGACCATCAGCTCCTCCTATGAAATTAGCTCGCAGGGAACGGTAGCTAAACTCATAAGGGCGAGCTCCGACATGTATATATTGTCGAAGATGGAGGAGACGACATACTCCGCTCTTTCCATACCCTTCGAGTGCGTGCCGGACTGCGCCACGGAGATAGACAACAGGCTGACTGGTACAGGGACTCCTTCCGTCTATTCGGAGCTGGTCAGCACGACAGGCATCTTCAACGGCATGGTCAGCAGCATAGAGGATGTCCTGAGCGGGAGGGGGGAGAACTACCAGTCGGTCAGAGGGCCTACTTCCGTCCAGGACAGCCTTTACAACTCCCTGAAGAGCATAAACGGCCCGTTCAATTTTGGCAGAACCGGCAACGACCAGTATTATGTTAGTATTAACTCGGCGAAGTTCGATCCGAGTGAGTTCTATCTTGAGTTTGAAAATCCGGCAACTTATAGCATGATTAACGTGAGCATCGCGCCATACGGATTTAATTACACAACCCCTGAGCCGTTATACTATCTCCTCGACAAGACGCAGCGGACCTTCACCTATTTCGATGGCTTTTCGTTAATAACGTTGCCAAGCGCCGGTGATTTGGAGAACGAGCTCGAGGCCGAGTTTACCGGCGATTACAGGGACAATCTAAAGCAGGCGAGGTTCAGGGCGAATATCGGCAAGAGGCTCACTGTCGAGCTCTGCAAGGGGCCATGCGGCGGAGGAACTCCATCATTCAACGTGACCTTCCAGGACAGTTTCTATAGCACTAGCATACCTAATGTCTTTAAGTTTGACTGCACATGCACCGCAGTCGGCTGTGATTGCTCATAGTAGAAACTTTTAAATAGAGAGACGGCTTAATCCATTTGGTGAGTTCTATTTCAGTATCCGATGTGTATTACAAAATCGAGGATAAATGGTTCAATTTGCTCGATTGGCTGGAAGCACATCACATCCCCATATATAAAATCGTTGACCCGCTCGAAAAGCGCGGAATACCTTCGCTGCCTGTTTTTATCGCATTGCTCCTGATCCTGATTTATGTCATATTCGCCAGCCTCAGCTTTGGAGGCGGGGCAGGCTTCACCTTATGCGTCAAAGACAGCTCGAACAATACCGTCTCTGGCGCGCCGATAAGGATAGTGCAGGGCGGACAGGAATTCTTCTCGGGGACTACCGACTCTAACGGATGTTACGTCGCCGCTCTGGAAGCGGGCAGTTATTCCGCCAGGGCCAATAAGAGCGGCTGCGATTCCAATCCGCATAGTTTCATTGTCGAAGACGCTTCCGGTTCTACCACGATAACGCTACAATGCGGCGCAAGCATGAGCCAGAAGACATTCTGCATAACTCCGCAGGACGCCGGCTCGGTCGAGGTTAGGGAAAAGAACAGCGCGGGCACTCTAAATAACATATACACCTGCGACAGCATCACAGCATGCCCGCTTTCTATAATCGTTGGCATGAGTTACGTATTCAAGACTGATACTTATTCCTCTAAAGAGTATACCTACGCAGAGCTCAGCAGCTTAGGGGCTAGCGAGTGCGTTGCCCTGACCGGCTCGTCGCAGAACGTGCCAACTGGCTATTTCACCGTTATAGTGAAAGACAACAAGAGCGCCCCGATCGAAGAGGCAGAAGTCCGTCTTGTGGACACGACCAATAGCCAGACGGAAATAACCACCAGCGTTTCCACTGACGACTTAGGGAGCGCGGTTTTTAAGGGCGAATTGGACACGCGGTTCAGGATACTGGTCTACCCGCCTTCAGGCTCCTCTCTCAAGACATACCTGAGCGCGACCAGCTATAAGTTTGAGAAGACGCCGAAGACAGTGACCGTCTATCTCGGCAACACGAGCGCCCCGATAAGCGTGAAGGTCGTTGACAGCTCGAACAGCCCGATACAAGGCGTCCTGGCGACTTTCTTCGATGCTGACCTGAGGACGGCGAAATACACAGACTCAAACGGAGATGTCACGTTCGGCGCAGGTGTCGGGTCCTCTTACCGGCTCGGCCTATACAAGGCGCAGAAAGCATACAGGGAAGAAACGGTCTATGGCGGCCAGTCTTACACATTCGCACTCAGTGACATAGGCGAGGCCAGGACAGGCAAGATAGCTGTGACTGTCATGAGGGCGGATAACAATGCGTTTATGAGAGGAGTAACAGTCACTCTATATAATAACTCGGGCAGCGAACCAAGGCCCATAGGGCGTGACCCGCTCACGACTTCGGACACTGGGCAGGTTAGCTGGAACTGGCTGCTGCCTGGAAGCTACTGTGTGATCGCCTCAAAACAGAACGTGCAGTCTAATGCTTGTTCTAACGCCAGCGCTACAGTCACCGCCGGCCAGACATCGCAAATCACCATAAAGCTCAACGCTGCGGAATACAAACTGATCGTGAAAGTGATGAGGGTCGATGGCCAGCCCGCTTTCCGCGCTAATGTAACCCTGTTGGACGTCAGCAGGGTGCCCATGGATAGAAAACAGACTAATGACGAGGGCGTTGCTCTTTTCAATCTGACCGAGGGCAAGAGGGGGGTAGTAGAAGTATTCTATGTCGATCCGGACGACAACAGCAAAACTT
>Ga0315284_10005677_pt1 | contig 17747 bp, 16 predicted proteins | sample YL17G09_16_MG_FD_203696 | JGI IMG/M metagenome (GOLD analysis project Ga0315284, IMG submission 203696) | Sediment microbial communities from Yellowstone Lake, YNP, Wyoming, USA - YL17G09_16 | ecosystem: Environmental > Aquatic > Freshwater > Lake > Sediment | place: USA: Wyoming | collected...
GCCGAAAGCGCCAAGCAGCTCCAGGTCCTGCTCAAGAAGATCGTCGACGAGGCGTACAGCCTCCCCTTCTCGTTCGTGCCGCTCTACGAGAAGAAGGGGAAGATTCCCTGGCCCATCCAGGGGCCGATCATCACCGCTTTCGGCCTGCAGAAACACCCCCGTTTCAACACGATCACCCAGAACAACGGCATTGAGATCGCCCCGAATAAGGAAAGGGCCGTCATCCAGTCGGTCCACCCCGGCCGGATCGTTTACGCGGACGTCTTCGAGGGGTACGGCAACCTCATCATCATCGACCACGGAATGGCCTATTACTCACTCTACGGGCACTGCTCGGAGTTCCTGGCCGCCAAGGGGGACGCCGTCAAGGCCGGCCAGCCGATCGCCCTCGTCGGAGACAGCGGTTCCTTGAACGGTGAGTGCCTTTACTTCGAGCTCCGATTCAAAACCAAGGCCCTCGATCCCTTGCAATGGCTCAAGGGAAGATGATACAATGGATATTCAAAAAATCATGAGATCTCAACGTATCCGCCTGGTTTTCCTCTCGGCCTGCGTCACTCTCTGTCTCTTCTTCGTCCTCGAGAGGAATTTCCTCCCCGGAATCTCCCAGAAGCTGACCCACAAAGGTTTCGACCTCCTGGCCAACGTCACCCGCCTGGTCAAGAACGACTACATCGATGAACGGGATCCCGCCCGGACCATGGATGGCGCCTACAAGGGGCTCATCGATTCCCTGGACCCGGTCTCGAGCTACCTCGGCACCGATGCCACGGCCAAGTACCTCCGGAGGGATTCGCGGTGGGCCGACATCGGGGTTGTCCTCTTCAAGGGCTCCTTCGGCCTATTCCCGCAGGTCGCGGGGATCGTCGAGGACTCCCCGGCCGAAAAAGCGGGCCTCAAGCCGGGCGACACCTTCAGCGCCATGGACGGTCGGGGGACCCTCAATTGGAGCTCCCTCGAAGCCAACCTCTACCTCAAGGACCTGGAACAGAAGCCCGTCTTCCTCAAGGTCCTCCGGGAGAACCAGACCCTGGAGGTCAATGTGGAACGGGCCGTCCTCTTCCCGGAACCTTTCTCTTTTTCGTCAACGGGCGCGTTCACGGTCCTGAGTCTCCACAACCTCTACGCCCCGTGCGTGAGCGAGGTCCGGAAGAAAATCCTGCCGCTCCTCAAGTCCCGGAAAAAACCCCTCGTCCTGGACCTCAGGAACTGCTATGAAGGCGAGATCGAAGAGGCCCGCGACTTCCTCAACATCTTCATCCAATCGCCGCGGATCGGCGACTTCGAGAAGAAAGGCGAGATCAAGGACCCGGTCGCCTGTCTCGCCGAGCCGGACCTGGCCGGGCTGCCGGCCGTCTTGTGGACCAACCGCGGCACAATGGGAGCGTCCGAGCTCGTGGCCGCTGTCCTCCAGGGGACGAAAAAGGTCAAGGTCATCGGCTCGGAGACCCCCGGCCTGGTTTGCAGGCAGGAGCTGTTCCCCCTCCAGGATGGCAGCTCCGTCCTTGTCACATCGGGCGTCTTCACCCTCGCCTCCGGAAAGAAGCTCTGGGAAGAAGGCGTCGTCCCCGACGAGAAGATCGGCTTCGAGGACCAGGGCCCCGCCGCATACTTGAAGAGGACCGCGGTCCTCTTTCCCAACCGCTGACAGATGAAGCCCAAAGGGATCCCTCAGTGGCCCGTCTATTCCGTGGCCGCCTGGGTCCTTGGCGGGCTGGCCCTCCTCTCCATGCTCGCCCTCGACCGCATAAATTGGAGGAAGGGGGAGAAATCCTATATTTTCACCGGGGCCCTCGTTCCCAAGGCGCCCAAGATCCAGGTCAAGCCCGTTACGGAGATCTTCAAGGAAGAGCGGGCGGAACCTCCGGCCGAAGCCGTGAGGAAACCCGAGCCGAAATCGGCGCCGCCGGCCAAGGAGCCTGTCAAGGTCCGGCCCGCGGCCGCGGCTCCCAGGAGCAAGGTCGCCATCGTCATGGATGACATGGGGAACAGCCTGGAGGCCTTGGACGAACTTCTGGCCCTGGGCGAGCGGGTGACGGTCTCGGTCCTCCCCTACAGCCCCCACTCCCGGGAAACGGCCGAGACCGCCCACCGGAATGGCCTCGAGGTCCTCCTCCATCTGCCCCTCGAATCCCTGAACAATAAGGACTCCGAAGCGGGCACGGAAGGCCTCATTCATTCCGGGATGAGCGAGGCGGAGGTCCGGAAGATCGTGGCCGACGACCTCGACCGGGTCCCATTCGTCAAGGGCGTCAACAACCATATGGGCTCCAAGGTCACGGCCGACGAGGCCCTCATGCGGATTATCTTGGAACCGTTCAAGGAGAAGGGGCTCTTCTTCCTGGACAGCCGGACGAGCGGCCGGTCGGTCGCCTACACCGTGGCCCGGGACATGGGCATTCCCGCGGCATACCGGCAGGTCTTTCTCGACGCCGACGGAAGTAACAGCCTCATCAAAGAGAGGCTTGTCGAGCTCTTCAGGCTGGCCCAAAAGGAGGGTCGGGCCATCGGCATCTGCCACCCTTTACGGGAAACGCTTCAAACGCTCAAGGAGAACTTTCATCTCCTGAAGGACTACGGGCTGGAAGCCGTCTTCGCGTCGGAACTGGCGACGCCCCGCGATTGAATTCTTTGCCGGGTTCCATTATATTAGGATCTATGGAGAGGAGGATTTCCATGAAAAAAATCGCGAGCGTCATTCTCCTTGCGGGAGGGGTCCTGACCGTTCTTCTCTTGTCTTCCTGCAAGTCCATGTCAACCGACGAGCTTAAGAAAACCATTGAGATCATCGACGTCGAGACCAAGTGGGTTTCCAAACATTACCAACCGTGGCCTCCCCGGCTCTTCCTCGTCCCGGTCATATCCTTCCGGGTGAAGAACATAGGCGTCGAGCCCCTCACCTACGTCAATTTCAACGCCATCTTCAAGTTCAAGGGCGACCCCGAGAACCTGGGCGACAACTTCCTGGCCGCCATCCGGGGCAAGGCGATCATGCCGGGAGACACGAGCGACGTCATCACTCTGAAGAGCAACTTCGGCGTCGAAGGCAAGGGCGTCGAATCCATAAGGAGCAACCCTCAATGGAAACCGGTCGGGGTGAAGCTCTTCGCGCGTTCCAAGGGGTCCCAGTTCGTGCTTATAGGCGAGTGGGACGTCTCCCGGACCATCGACTTCAAGGAACCCGAGCCCGTAGAGGTCAAATAGGACCGGACCCGCTCCACCCGGCCGCGAATTCCGAGGGCGACGAAAGGACAAAGATGAACGCGATCCTGCCTGCCAAGATATTTTTAACGAGGGGCAGCGGACAGCACAGGGAGAAACTGGTCAGCTTCGAAAAAGCCCTGCGGGAGGCCGGCATCTCCCCTTTCAACCTGGTGAGGGTCTCGAGCATCTTTCCTCCCGGCTGCGAGCTTGTTTCCCGGGAGAAAGGGCTGAAACTTCTCAGCCCGGGGCAGGTCGTCTTCCTGGTGATGAGCGAGAACGCCACGGATGAAGGCCACCGCCTGATTTCGGCGTCCATCGGGATGGCCGTGCCCGAGGGCCGGAGGTCCTACGGCTACCTGGCCGAACACGAAGGCTTCGGGCAGGCGGAGAAGGACGCCGGGCGATACACGGAAGACCTGGCGGCCGAGATGCTGGCCACCAAGCTCGGCCGGAAGTTCGATCCTCGGAAGGCCGGAGGGAAGAGCGGCAGCACGTACCGCCTCTCCTCAACTTTATCCGTAACGACGAGGAGCATCACCCAGATCGCCAAGGGAAACCAGGGAGTATGGACAACGGCCATCGCGGCCGCGGTTTTCGTGACCTAACCTACAGGTCGAGGGGGTTGGGCTTCAGGATCTTGACGTAGCTCTTCTCCCTGAGGCCCTTGAGGTATTCTTCGAGCTTCTTGTCCTTCTTCTGGGTATAGAGCCTCTCTTCCACGTTCTTCTTGACCTCTTCGAAGGTCATCAGGCGGCTGTCTTTTTTTTCCTCGAGTTTTAAAAGGTACCAGCCGTTCTTGGTCTCGACCCAGCCGCTCGTCTCACCCGTTTTGAGCTTGGAAACGGCCAGCTCCAGGGCCTTGTCCAGCTCGCCTTTCTTGAACGTCCCCAGGTCGCCTTCGGATTCCTTGGCCGGACCGTCCGAATATTCCTTGGCCAGGACGTTGAACGGCTCTCCGGCCTTGACCTTGCCCCCGATTTCGTTCTTCATCTCTTCCAGCGCCGCCGGGGCCTTCCCCTCCGTGGACAGATAGACGGCCCTGATCTTGTATTCTTCCGGCTCGGTGAACTCCTGAGAGTGGAGCTTATAGTAGCCGACGATCTCCGAATCGTCGAGGACGATGGACCTGTCCACCTCGGAATAAATGACGCCCTGTTTAAGCATGTTGTCCTCGAGCTGCCTGAGCCACTGGTCATAATCCATGCCTTGCTGCCGGAGCGCGCGCTTCATGTCATCGTCGGACGCGATGTTGTTTTCCTTCTTGATGTTCTCGACGGCAGCCTTGAGCTGTTCGCCGACGTTCAGATTCTTCTCCTTGGCCTGCTGCATGAGCAAGAGATCGGTGATCATCATGTTCAGCATCTCTTTTTTCAGCATGGCAAGCTGCTTCTCATACTCCTCCCCCTGGAAAGCAGCCCTCATCTGCTGGATCGTGGAGTCGTATTGCTCCTTGTACTGGGACAGGGTGATGACGTCGTCGTTGACGACGGCCACGATCTCCTCGACGACCTGGCCGGGGGCCAGGGACAGGACGGCCGCGAGCCCGACGAGCGCGAATACGGAGGTTCTTTTTCTCATGTCTCGTTCCTCTGGTAGGTGAAGTTTAGCTTTTTGGGGTGGGAGCTCCAGGTCAGGGATCTCTTGAGCCCCTCGAGATGGGAGGCCAGGGCCTCTTTGACCTTCCCGTCAAGGATCCTGATCCGGATGGACGGGGCGGCCTCCGCCTCGGACAGGAGCTCCGGCGGGAACTTCTTGTCAAGGCGGAAGATGTGATATCCATAGGATGATTCGACCACCCGGCTCAGCTTGCCCTCTTCCAGCGCGAAGATGACCTTTTCCATCTCGTAGGGGAGGTCGCCGTTCTTGAAGACGCCCATTTCCCCGCCCTTGAAGGCCTCGGGACCGGCCGATTCCTCCTGGGCGACCCTCCGGAATTCTTCTTCGACGGCATTCTCCAGATTCCTGAGGACCTCGACGGCCTTTTCTTCGGTCTCGAGGAGGACCTGACTCACCTTGACCCTTTCGGGGAGGAGAAAATCCCTTTTATGCTCCTCGTAGTAGGCCTGGACCTCTTGGTCCTGGGCCCTGATGTCCTTGAGGAGCGGGTAAGTATACTTATCGATGAGGGGCTTGTCGAAGCGGGATTCGTCCTGCTCTCTCGGGGTCGGGACGGCGGCATCCTCCGGCGAGGACTCGCCGGCCAGCTTGGCCAGGTAGTCCTTTTTCTCTTCCGGGGTCATGAAGACGCCCTGCCTGCGGGCCCCTTCCAGGAGGAGCTTCTCTTCGACGAACTTATCGAAGAGACGGCTCAGAGAGAGGTCGGAGAGCTTTACCTTGCCGGCGTTGGCCCGGACGTATCGATCGAAATCTAAGGCCGTGTACGCTGATCCCTCGACATTGAGGACGGTCCGGCCCCGGTCCCCGGCGCCTTCCGGCGAAGAGGCCTTCCGGAGGTCGGACCCCTCACCGCAGCCCGCAGCCAGGAAAACGACGCACGCGGCCAGGAGGGCGGCGGGTCGGAAGAGCATCTGGTAAACGACTCTCATCTTTTTTAATTTCAATCCATTATAGTATATCCGGTTAACTCCTTCAAGACGAGGACGGTTTCGTCCAGGAACTCCCTGTCGGTCCGGGCCGGAAGGTTCAGGGACATGACACCCGCCGGGGAGAGCGAGCCGGAATGCCTCTTGAGAAGCGACGGAAGACGGCTGAGATCGACCCCCGTCGAAGGGAAAAACTTGAAGACGAGCCTCTGCCCGGCCCGGTCGAGCGATTCGACCCGGAGCTTTTGGGACAGGAACTTGATCGCCCCGTACCTGAGGAGGTTCTCCACGCTGTCAGGGACGTCCCCGAAGCGGTCCAGAACCTCGGCCCGGATCTTCGCGATCGCATCCAGGTCGTCCAGGGAGGAAAGCCTCTTATAAAGGTTGAGCCTCAGGTTGACCTGGGGAAGGTAATCTTCGGGGACCCGGATATCCACCTTGAGGTTGAGCTCGGTCTTGACCTCTTCGACCGCCTCGCCCTTGAGCTCCCGAATGGCCTGGTCGAGAAGGTGCATGAAGTAGTCATACCCGACGGCCTCCATGGCGCCGCTCTGCCGATGCCCGAGCAGGTTGCCGGCGCCGCGGATCTCAAGGTCCTTGGCGGCCAGCCGGAAGCCGGAGCCCAGCTCCGAGAATTCCTTGAGGGCCTTGAGCCGCTCCTTGGCCGGATGAGTGAGTTCCATGAGCGGCGGGACGAGGAAATAAGAGAACGCCTGGCGGGAGGAGCGCCCGACCCGGCCTCTCAACTGATAGAGTTGGGCCAGGCCGAAAAGGTCGGCCCGGTCGACGATCAGGGTGTTGACGAGCGGGATGTCGATGCCGTTCTCGATGATGGTCGTCGAGACGAGGACGTTGGATTTCCGGCCGACGAAGTCCATCATCCTCTTTTCAAGGAGCAGGCTCGACATCTGCCCGTGGATGGTGACGACCCTGGCCTGGGGGACGAGCTTTTCCACGAGGTGGGCGATCTTGTCGATGTCCTCGATCCGGTTGTGGACGTAATAGACCTGGCCTCCGCGGTTGATCTCCTGGCGGATGGCCGAGGCCACGAGCTTGGCGCTGAACGGCGTCACGACCGTGTGCACGGACAGGCGGTCCCTGGGGGGCGTCTCGATCAGGCTGATGTCCCGGAGGCCCGTCAGGGACATGTTCAGGGTCCTGGGGATGGGCGTCGCCGTGAGGGTCAGAACGTCGATATTGGCCTTAAGGCCCTTGATCTTCTCCTTGTGGCCCACGCCGAACCGCTGCTCCTCGTCCACGACGAGGAGCCCGAGGTCGCGGAAGGCCACGTCCTTGGACAGGATGCGGTGAGTGCCGATAAGGACGTCCACGAGCCCCTTCTTGAGGTCCTCGAGGATGGCTTTTTGCTCGTTCTTCGACTGGAGACGGGTCAGGGCCTCGACGCGCGCGGGGAAGAGGACCATCCGGTTCCTGAACGTTTTCAAGTGCTGGCTGGCCAGGACCGTGGTCGGGCAAAGGACGGCCACCTGCTTGCCGTCCATGACGGCCTTGAAGGCCGCCCGCATGGCGACCTCGGTCTTGCCGTAGCCGACATCGCCGCACAGCAGCCGGTCCATCGGGGTCTCCGACTCCATGTCCTTCATGATCTCCCGGATGGACTTGAGCTGGTCCTCCGTCTCTTCGAACTCGAAGATCTTTTCGAACTCGGACTCCCACTCGCCCGCCGGGCTGAAGGTGTAGCCCTTGATCGACTTCCTCCGGGCGTAGAGCTCAACGAGTTCCTTGGCGATGGCTTCGACGGCCTTCTTCGTCCGCGACTTCGTCTTCTGCCAGGTCATCGTCCCCAACTTGTCGAGCGGCGGGAGGTCCGGCCCGACCCTGGAGAACTTCTGGACGAAGTTCAGGTCCTCGACGGGAACGAGGAGCCGGTCGTTGTCGCGGTAGTGGATTTCGATGAACTCCCGGTTCCGGCCGTCGACCTCGATCCTTTGGAGGCCGTGGAAGACGCCTATTCCGTAATCCGCGTGAACGACGTAGTCGCCGCTCTTGAGGTCCTGGAACTGGGAGAAGAAGGGCTTCCGCGAAGCCCGGCTGACGAGGACCTTCTCTTCCGTGAAAATGTCCTTTTCGGAGAAGAAGAGGACCTTTTCCTTGGGGTAGCTGAATCCCTGGTCCAGGTCCCCGTGGAGGAGGGTGATCTCGCCGCTCCTGGGGACGGAGAGGGGGTCGGCGGATTCCACGGCCGATATGCCGTTCTCGGCCAGAAGCGCGGCCAGGCGCTGCCGCGTGCCCTGGTTCGCGAGATAGATGAAGCACAAGTCCCTCTCCCGCTGGAGCTTCTTCAGATATTCAAGGAAAAAGGGGACCCTGTTATTGAATTTCGGCACGGGCTGGAAACCGAACGAAAAGTTCTTCTGTCCGGCGGAGGAGCCGAGCTCCTGGAGGACAAGAGCTTCCTTCTCGACGGCCTGCCAGAGCGCCGGAGGATAGATCGCCTCGGGTGGGAGCGCGAACGACCGGCTCTTTCGGATCTCCTCGTAGTGCTCCTCCAGGCCGTCCCGGGCTTCCTTCAATTCCCGGTCGATCTCGTCATGATCGTCGAACACGAAGACGGAGTCGCGAAGGTAATTCGTGGAGGGGACGAACCGGTCCTTGGCGAGAAGGGACAGGTAAACGAACGACGGAAAACGATCTCCCTGTTCGAGGAACCGAACCTTGTCTTCCAGGTCCTTCCGGGCTTCGGGTCCGGCCTTCCTGGCGAGGAGGGCCCAGGAGGGGAGAAACTCGGGCGAGCCGGGGAATTCCCGGAGGGACGGGACAAGCGCCCGGTCCACTCTCCGGAGCGACCGTTGGGTGCCCGTGTCGAACTCCCGGAGTGAGACCACCGCATCGCCGCCGAGTTCGATCCGGAATGGATAGGTTTGCCAGGGCGGGAAAACGTCGATGATGCCCCCCCGCCAGGCGTATTCGCCCGGGGAGGCGATCAGGTCCTCCCGGGAGTAGCCGTATTCGGACAACGTCCGGAGGATGTCGTCGCGGTCCATGGCCCGCCCGACCTCAAGGTTCAGGAATGAGCGCTCGAGGTCGGCCGGCGCGGGCAGCGGCTTCAAAAGGCCGAAAGGGTTGGTCACGATGAGGGACGCAGATTCATGGAGCGCGTTCCAGAGGAACCTCATCCTCGAGGAGACGGCATCGAGGGAAGGGGAGATCTCGAGGTATGGGTCATCGGAGAGCGCCGGCAGCGAGCCGACGGGAAGGGTCGACCGGAGCCGGGAGAGGAAGAATCGGCAATCTTCCATGAGCGGGGCCAGAGGCCGCGAAGGCGGGCGGACGCAGACCAGCCTCTTGGGGAGCTTGCAGGCCAGGCAGGCCAAAACGTAGGGCCTGGCCGCGTCGGTGACCCCCTGGATCCGGATGCCTTTCTCGCCCTTTTGGACGGCGGCCTGAAGGTCCCGGAACACGGGCGTCGCGAAAAGAAAATTCAGGCTCACCCGAACATTCTAGACCATCGGATGTTTGCCGTCCATCCCGTTCGTCCCCTGCCATCGCATAAATTTGATTGAAAATCCGGGTCCCCTGGAAACGTTTGTTTTATCTGCCGGGGGTATTCATTGAAATCTCCAATCGGCCGGTGTTAAAGTCCATGCGAGGTTGAGAGAAGGGATTTGACGTCCGGAGCGGCGATTCACCACGCCGTGCAAAAGCAAAATTCCCGTAATTCTTAAACTTGAGTGAATGCCACGTCGCTCCGTTCTTCGCGATGACATTATCGGACAGCCACGCCTCGGGGCACGCAATAACAGCCCAAAATTATTTATAAAAGGAGGAGGGAATGAAAAAACGATTTCTATTGTCGTCATTATTGACCGTCGCCGTCCTGTTCATCTGCGCGTCCATTTTCAAAGGCGGGCCACAGACTGAACCCCAGCCGTGCCCGACCTGCGGCCTAAGCGCGGCCAACCGTGATGGTTGCACGGTCATCATGGTCGGTAAGAATGCCTCGGCCGACGGCTCGGTCATAGCCGCGCATTCCATGGACTGCGGCTGGTGCGACTGGACCTTCCGCCGCATCCCAGCCGCCGACCATAAACCCGGAGAGACGCGGAGGATCTACCACATCGACTGGGGCGAGACCATCCCGCCCGAATTCGGCCTCAAGTGGGACCGTGTCCCCAAAGAACGCCGTGGACCGCACGCCCATCATCGATAGAATTGCCTCCGACCTCTTCCAAAAAGACCCCATGGCAGCTTGCCAGTATCTCACGGATTATTGCCAGAGCAACGCCCTGGCGGTCATCGACGCCTGGTGGAAGTTGGGCGATGCGCTGCTCGTGAAATACAACCACCTCTGGATCTTCGACGCCAAAACCCGAAAGCGCAGTGCTCTGACATTTCCCGACTGGTACCTGAAAGAGCTCGTCAACTACAACAATCTGAAGCCCCAGCCGGAGAAAAAATAGTCCGGCCGCCGCAAAGAGCGAAAATCCCCGATCATGAATAGCCGGCGAGCGGAATCAGGGGCCGAGAAGGCGAACGGACGCAGACGAGTCTCCCGGGGAGCTTGCAGGCCAGGCAGGCTAAAACGTAGGACCTTGCCGCGTCGGTGACCCCCTGGATCCGGATGCCGTTCTCGCCCTTTTATGAACCGCGGCGCGACAGCTGGAACCCAAGGCCTTCAGAAAAACCTATTTACAACCTGAGATCATTCGGGCGAGATCTGCGACGGTCGCCGCGCGGACGCCGGGACGGACACTCGTAAAGATCGGGCCCGTGCCCCCTCCGAGATGAACGAGAACCGCGTCGACCGCATAACCGGCGATGGCCTTTTTCAGCCGGATCAAGGACTCGGCCGCTTCGGGCCATACGGTTCGGGTGGCTTTGGCCTCCGCGAGGATCAGCCGTCGCCCGCTGCCGGGAATGAGGAAATCGACCTCCAGCCCCTGCCTGTCCCGGAAAAAAAACAGTTCTTTCCTTTTTCCCGCGTGAATTTGAGACTTGGCGATCTCGGAAGCGACAAAGCTTTCGAACAAGGCACCCAGGAACGGAGATTTGTCCAGCATCCTTTCGCTTTCCAAACCGAGCAGATGGGCCGCCAAACCCGTATCGGCGAAGTAAAGCTTGGGCGACTTGACGAGACGCTTCCCGAAATTCTCGAAATACGGCGGGACGAGGAGTATCTGGTGAGTGGCTTCCAGGATGTTCAGCCATTCGGAAATAGTCGGCACGGAGACGCCCAGGGGCGCGGCCAAATCGCTCCGGTTGAGGGTTTGGCCGATGCGGCTGGCCGCTAGGAAGAGGAACCGCCGGAACGTGGTTAGGTCCCGAATCGAACTGATAGCGCGGACATCCCGTTCGAGATATGTCTGGATGTAGGAACGGAACCAGACCTCGGCGATTGCGGGCCGGGCCAGGACTTCCGGAAATCCGCCTTTCAGGAGAGTCACCCGGGCGGTCTCGGCAAGAGACAGGGGAAGAAGTTGAAAAACAGCGGCCCGGCCGGCCATAGATTCTGAAACGTCCTTCATCAGGGCGGGTTCCTGGGAACCCGTAAGATACCACCCGCCGCCCTTTTTCCCCCGCAAGTCCACGCGGGATCGGATGTAATTGAGAAGCTCGGGGACGTTCTGGATTTCGTCGAGGATGGCGGGAAGACGAACGGCGTCGAGGAAGGTCCGGGGGTCGCTCCGGACTCGGCCGACGATGTCCGGGTCTTCGAGCAGATGATACGATGCTTGGGGAAAACACCGCCGGAGGAGGGTTGTCTTACCCGATCGCCGCGGACCTGTCAGGATGAGGACCGGAAAATGGGGCGCCGCCTTCTTCAGCGGTCCGGCGAGAGTGCGGGGGATGTAACGCATATGATATATTTAAACTAACACTTTAATATTGTCAAGTTATTTTCTCGACACCACCTGCCCCTCAGAGCTCGAGATCGTTCCCTCCGAGGGCCAAGTAAACGAACGACGGGAAATGGTTTCCATATTCGAAGGCGGGCGGACGCAGACCAGCCTCTTGGGGAGCTTGCAGGCCAGGCAGGCCAAAACGTAGGGCCTGGCCGCGTCGGTGACCCCCTGGATCCGGATGCCTTTCTCGCCCTTTTGGACGGCGGTCTGAAGGTCCCGGAACACGGGCGTCGCGAAAAGAAAATTCAGGCTCACCCGATAATTCTAGACCATCGCGTCTTTCCCGTCCATCCCGTTCGTCCCCGAGTGGAAAACATACTCCACGAATGGCAATGCCTTCACGCCGAGTTGGATAGCAGCCATCGAGTGACGCTTTAGGATGACGCCACGTTGCCCCCGGCGCGCTTTAAGGATTCTCGTTGAGGAAGCCGTCGATCTCGCGGCGTTGCGCAACAAGGGCCCCACGGAACAAGCCGATGGCGACGGCGGCCTGCGCGGCGGCTATGAGGGCCGAGAGCCCAAGCCCATGAAGCCCGGGACCGTATCGGATTCCCTGCAACACCAGATTCAGATACCAGGACGGCGGTGACAACTTGACGCGCGGCAGCCCGCGCTCCTTCGTCCGGTTCCGGAAGTGGGCCGTCCCTCCGCCGTAGCGGCAGTGCAGACCCAGGAACGTGGCCAGATTCAATGCGTGTGCGTGCCGCACAACCGCCTGGGGCGCCGCGGCGAACCGGCCTCCGCAGCAAGCCCAGCGATAGCAGAAGTCACGGTCCTCGCCGAAGCGCAACGCCGGGTCAAAGCCTCCAGCGTCCAGGAAGGCCTCTCGCGGCACAGCCAGATTGTTGGCCGTAAAGAACCCGCCGAGCACCTGGGTCGGGCTGTAGTGATCGTACAGGTAGTCGGACACTAGCTGGGTGGCGGCGGCGTAAATGTTATCGGAGAGAACGTTGTAGGTTTTTCCGCCCAGAACCGCACTCGGGGAATCCTCAAACCCTCGCGCGAACGCCGAGAGCCAGCCAGGATCGGGCAGACAATCGTTGTCGGTGAAGGCCAGATACCGGCCGGAGGCTCGCGAGGCGCCGAGGTTTCGCGCGGCGCCGGGACCGGCGTTCGCCTGCGTCATCAAGGAAAGGTTCGGCCCGACGCGAAACTCGTCGACGGCGGGCCCTAAAGGGATGCCGCCGCCGTCGTCCACAAGGATAACTTCAAATCGAGAAGCGGGGTAGTCCTGCAGGGTTAGCGCGGCGACCAGCGCGCGCAGAGCCTCGGGTCTCCGATATGTGGGGACGATCACGGAGCACTCGGCTGTCACCCGCCCGGCCGGTCTGTCGGCGCGAGGATTCATAGGCGTTCGACGGCCTCCAGATCTTCTGTCGTGTAGATGCCTTCCCTGCCCGAGCCGAATTTCATGAGCAGCTTCGCCGCCCGGCCTTCACCAAGCAAGGTGCCCAACCACTCGCCGGCGGTCCCGGCGCACAGGATCGCAAAGGCGGGGACAAGGCTACGGAACGCCAACCCAGGCGGCAAACCGGCACGCCGGGCATGGCCAAAGGCCCGCCCTGTGCGTATGAAAGGTAACCCTGGCCCGGCCAGGAAGTACAGCAGGCGCCTGGCCGGCCCCCAACCGGCAGCCCGGTAGTGCGCGAACACCCGCGACGCGAAGAAGTATTCGACGATCGCCGGCCACGTGTGGGAAGGGTTCATGTGCCAAGCCCGGCATTCCGTAGCCTGGCAGAGCCGCTTGCCGCCTTGCGTCCATTGGCGATGGAGCAGGCTTTCAGCCTGGAGGCAATCCGGGAGCCGCTCGCCAAGCTCGAGGAGGAGGTCCCGGCGGTAGGCCGAGTTGTTACCCGGCAGGTCGCGGAGCTTGTCTGGGTCAACCGGTGCCGCATAGGGCCCATAGAAGATCAGGAAACAGCCCCAACTCGCCAACGTAGTGGGGTTGGCGTTGCTCATAAGAGGGCCTACCACCGCATATTCAGCCTCCTGGTGACGCCGAACAAGGGTTTCGGCCCAGTTGGGCGCGGGATAAGAGTGGTTCTCGCAGAAGACAATGAGCGGCGCCCTGGCAGCGCGAACGCCGTTCGCTTTGGCGGCGCCCTCCGAGAGGAAAGGGCCGGTTTCGACGATCTGGCAAGAGCAAAAGCCGCTTAGGTCGGAGGAGGTGAGTTTGAGCAAGCCGCGCGATGGGGTGATCAGGATCAACTCGATCTCGCCCGCCACGGTCTGCCTGCGGAGGCGCTCGACCGCAAGCCTGAAGTGTCGACTGTCGCGATCGCAGATCATCGCGACCGAAAGGGCGGGTTGAGAACCGATCAACACGGCTTCAGTTCTCCCTGCGGATGCTCAAGGAAAAAGGCCTCGGCATTGGCATGGCGACCGACGTCGCCGCCCACAAATCCGGTGGCGCACTCGCCGCACCGCGGCAGGTCGCGCCAGCCGCGGCGGAATCGCTGGCGCAGGTCGCGGTAGGCCTCGCCGTACCAAACCTCGCGAAGGCTCTGGCCGGCGATCGTCCCGAGCTTAAGCTGCTCGCCCCAATCCATGAAGCAGGAGCACACGACGCCGTTCCAGTGGATGGTAGGGCAGTTCCACAAATTCCGGCAAGGGTTGCGCGCGGCACGCACCGGCTCCAGGGTTCCCGGCGTCAGCACCGGCAGTTGATATTCCGGCCGGCTGGGGACAAAGTCCGCGTCGGCCCAACGCCCGCGCATGCGGCGATCGGGCACGGCGTGGAACTTGCGCAAGGTCAGCGCGTCGACGCCCAGGGAGGCGGCGAAGTCCTCCAGTTGTTCGATCTCGTGCTCGTTGTGCCTCATCACGATGAAACGCAAGTTGACCAGCGGCGTCCGGCCGGCGGCCGACTTCTTAGCCGCGACGACGTTTCGGATCCCTTCGAGGACATCATCGAGTTTCCCTGCGGCGCGGTAGTGTTGGTAGGTATCCTGCGTGATCCCGTCGACGGAAAACACGAGCACATCCAACCCGGAGGCAATCACACGCGCCGCGTGGTCGTTGGAAGCGAACACATGCCCGTTGGTGCTCGCCACGACCTGGAGGCCCGCCTGGTGCGCATAGCGGATCATGCCGTAGGCCTCCGGGTGCAGGAACGGCTCGCCCCAATCCCAGAACAGCAGCAGCAGCGCAGAGTCGCGGACCTCGTCCACGATCCGCTGGAAAAGGGCCGGGTCCATGTCGCCGGCGGGCCGGCCCAAGCCCACGCCGACCGGACACACCCGACAATGAAGATTGCAGCGGCTGGTGGGTTCGACTTGCAGAATCGTAGGCATGCCCCAGGGGCGCTCGGGCTTGACGTGAACCGAAGCCTCCGTGCGGAGCCAGTTGAGGACTTTCTTCAACGGCAGGTTTTCCCAGGCACGCGGGATGAGGTCCACATCGAAAGCGACCTTCCGGGTCGCCAGAGCTTGTAAAGCTTGAAGGGCTCGTAAAACCATGGGCATCAGCCTGTACGGTCCGGCAGAAAGCGGCGGCGCGCAAACGGCGCGAACCATCGGAAAACCCGGTCCACGCTGCGATTTTCCCGTATCCAGCAACAGTTCCGGCAATCACAGGCCTCGGAGAGACCCTCCGCCGGTGTCCGCACCCGGGACCGGCGGCGGAAATCCCGGCAGGCAGAGCCGTTCCAAATCTCCGCGAAACTCCGCTCCCGGAGGTTGCCCATGACAACGTTGCACCGTGGACAAGGATTGACGAGGCCATCCACCCTAACGTAGCAGGTGTACCAAGGGGCGGTGCACGGGGTTTGGAGCCACGACAAACCCAGGCGCACGCGATCCAAGAAGGACCCGGCGTCATGACGGATGCCGGCAGAATCCAGGCGAGCCGCGGCGGCTCCAATCTCCGCAGCCGCCATGACTTGGTCTTCGGGACCCAGGGCTACGTCATGGATGGGGCTCCCGTAGTGGCGGCAGTAGACGAAACAGACGGAGTCGCAACCGGTCTTCAGCGCGATATCGACTCGAGGGCCGAGGTTCTTGATCGTTTCCCGGTTCAACAGCATCTGCAGGACCACCCTGGGGCTTCGCGCCCCGGCCTCACGCTTGGCCTTGACCACGGCCGTGGTCCCGCGGATGCGCTTGTCCAGCAAAGCCGGAGCGAGACCGGGATGCCACCTGGCATGTTCTTCCGCAGACACGGCCCAGTAGCTCACGTTCAGAACGTCGAGCCCGGACGCGACGATGGGCTGCGCCAAAGCGTCATCCAGGAGAATCCCATTGGCAAACATCTGCACCCGCAGCCCGGCATCCTTGAAGGCCGCAAGCAGGTCGAAGAATCGGGCGTGCAGCAACGGTTCCCCTTCGCCGGCCATGATCACTTCTCGCACCCGCAACCGTCCCAGGTCCTTCGCCAGGGAGCGTGCCATCTCCAGAGGCATCTCCTGAACGCTCCGGTCCCCTACCACGGCGTGCCCGGATTCCTCCCCGTGATAGAAGCAGCCGAGGCACATGTTGTTGCAACGCCGCGTTGTGTCGACGCCGATAAAGAACGGCCCATGATAGGCGGTCTGGCCGTCCAGCAGACCCTTCAGCAGGGCAAATAAGTTAAGGACGTTCGCCATGGTTCCTTCCGTCTCGTTCGGCGCGAAGCTGCGCCAGGCGTTTCAGGGTCGTCAAGTTCCTTCGGTCGTCGCCTTCTCGGTCGATGGGCGTTTCGAGGATGAAGGGTTTGGCGCGCAGCGTCGATAATATATCGCCGGCCGCGCGGCGATGTCAACATCCCCCAAAGAGACCGTCCCCCCTGCATCCAGACTTCCGAAACTGTCCGACGGTCAGCCCGCAACGATGGCATTCTAAAGGATTCATGTTCTCGTTCAGATACATGGGTGACACCATGAGGACGAAAATCCCCGAGCATGAGTCGATAACCTCTCCAAACAAGTTTATGAAGCAGATGGCTGGAGTGTGAAACGAGACATTTGCCAACGTCGCGCCCGCAATCGGTTCCGGCCTGGAGTAAAAAGCAAAAACCTTTTTTTATGCGGGGGCACCGACCCGTTTTCGAGAATTTTTTATTTTCTCAAACAGGAACCGGAAGACGAAGCGGATGCCCCTCATCATCCGCGTACCCAGCCAGAGGAAGCCGAGTCCCATCCCGGCGATCAGGAGCGAACCCACGATGTAAAGGACCGTATTCAGCGCCGGGTCGGACACAATAGGATAGACGTTCACCCACGGGTCGAGAAAGCCGGGGCTGAAGATCCGGACGGCCATGACCAGGGCGCTCAGCCACCCCCCCAGGATCAGGCTGAAGGCCCCGATGTAGAAGGTCATTATCAGGGCCAGGATGGTGATGATGATGCCCAAGGCGAGGCTGAGCCCGCCCAAGCCCAGGGGGACGCCGAAGAGGGCGATGAGGACGCCGGCCAGGATGTAAAAAGGAAGCTTTTTCTTCTTGCCCAACGTGACCATGGCCGACGGCATCCGGGTCGAGATGACAACGCCCGGCTCGCCCAACTTGTCAAGGACCTTGAGGATCCGGTCGACTTCGTTCCCGCTCGGATCGTTCCGGAAGGACTCGTAGATGTGGGAGTGGATCTCCTTGACGAGCTCCTCCTGATCTTGGGGAGGAAAACCCTTGAGGCCTTTCCTCAGCCGCGCCAGATAGTTATCGACGATCTGGGCGACGGGCCCGCTGAAACCGTTAGTCATGGTTCATCTCCTTTTTTACGGAAAGGACATTGAGTGCGATATCCGGAGTATCCGGCTCCGGCATTTTTTGGACATTGGCGACGATCGCGGCCAGCTTCCGGAATTCCTCTTCGAGAAGCCGGTGCGCCTCCTCCCCTTTCAAAGTCAACGTGTAGTATTTCCGGGGAGGACCCTGGCTCGATTCCATCCACTCCGACTGGATAAGGCCTTCCTTGGCCAGGCGGCCGAGGATGGGATAGATCGTCCCTTCGGTCAAATCGATGTTTTTCTCGCCCGAAATTGTCTTGACCAGGGAATAGCCGTAGTGCCGTCCGTGGCTTAAGCATCCCAGGATGGCCAACTCCAAAATCCCTTTTCTCAGCTGGGTGATTTTGTTTTCCATGTTATAACCAAATACAATGTAATACATAGTAGCTTGTTTGTCAAGCTATTTTTTAAATATTTTATTGATTTCCATCAAAATG
>Ga0315284_10005683_pt1 | contig 17737 bp, 17 predicted proteins | sample YL17G09_16_MG_FD_203696 | JGI IMG/M metagenome (GOLD analysis project Ga0315284, IMG submission 203696) | Sediment microbial communities from Yellowstone Lake, YNP, Wyoming, USA - YL17G09_16 | ecosystem: Environmental > Aquatic > Freshwater > Lake > Sediment | place: USA: Wyoming | collected...
TGCCTCGGAAGCGGATACTCCCGATGGCTTGAAGTCAAGGACCGCAAGGCCTTTTTTGGCAGTTTCCTCGGCGTAAATAACCGTTGTAATAAATAAAAAACAGATTGTTAAAAGAATATAACTTATTTTCTTTAGCATAATGCCCGTCTCCTTTTTAAAATATTTATCCCGATTTTCATAAAAATACTCTAATATATCGGAATAGATGAATAGAAAAATATCGGGATGTCGCCCCAGAATATATAAAAAATAGTACCACGAGTACAATCCCGTGGGGCTGCATTAACTTATTATAAGCAATAATCCCATTCCGAAAAAAAATATTGCCATTCCCATTTTTATTTTACTCAAATGTTTATACATAATACCCGCAAATTGCTCTGAAGTAACGCCTTTCCAGGCAAGCATGAATATTATTATCAGCGGGACGATAAACATCAGGTTATATAATAAAAGATAACCCAGGGCGCTGAAGCGGTAACCAGGAAGCTTCAGCATATAAATTATTGTGGGCAGGTAAATCTGCCCTGTACAGGCGAACTCAAATACTGAAACAAGAATACCCACGACAAACCCTGCTGTCATGAGCTTAAGCAGGCTTGAATCCTTGCCGGAAAAGTCTCCCCGCTTACCTACGATGGACTGGTGTATCTTAGCTTTTAATAATGGCGACAACTGTAATTTCATTTCTTTGGGTTTGCCCTGCCTGCATTTAATATAGTCGTAAAGGCTCATTATTCCCAGAATGAACACCATGACAACAGTTACCAGTTTTATAATGAAACGCACTATTTGCATGGAATCAGATAACATTTCAATTATTTTTGAAGCTCCAAGCCCTATCAGGGTATAACAGCTGAAAATTGCCAGAGTGAAGGATATCCCGGTGACTAAAATTTCTTTCCCGCCCCTGCCTGCAAAGGCAAGGTAGGAAATAAAAAAAATTATGGTTGCAAAAGCGCAGGGGTTAACGCCGTCCAGCAATCCCGCCGCTATTATTGGCAGCAGCCTGAGATACCGTGTGTTTTCAATAGCAGTAGAGGCGGTTGTACTGCTTATGTTTTTTTCAAAGAGCGAACTATAACCTTTTTCTTTAATGGTGCTGAATATATTTTCAAGGCGTCTTTTTATTTCCTGTTCTCCGCCAAGAATACTATTGCCAATAAGCAATGCAGGCAGTTTGTTCTCCCTGTCGTCAAGCTCTTTTTCAAGGGAGATAAACCGCTCGTAATTCTCTTTCCTGTCAAGAGAAAGAGCCGTTATGTTGATTTTAAGGCCGTATTTCTCCGCCAGCTTCGGTATTAATTCATTTTTCAGGGCCTTGCAGGTGGAACAGCCCGGCGAAGAAAACAAAGTTAATTGTATAATGCCGGCTGTTTTTAACCCAGCGGTTTTAGTAACTTCGTTATTCTCAACAGAAGCTCCTGCAGAACCTGTTCCGGCAAAGGACGCTTCAATTATATATGATATATTGGCAAATCCAGGGTCATTAGTGTCAAAATATATCCATTCAGTTACATTGCCCTGCTTGGTTTTCGTGTTAAATAAAACGGCAAGTTCAGCCTTTTGTCCCGGCTCTATTTTATACGATGGCCGGCTGAGAGTAATACAACTGCAGCCTGCCCGGACATTGGTTTCCAGCAGCTGGTCGCCGGTATTTGAAATTATTATTGAACGCTTAAGAAGCGTTCCTTCTTGGACTTTGCCGGCATCCCAGGAAATACTTGACAGTTTGATGGAAGGCTGGGCAAAAACCGTCCCAGGGAAAAACAATAAAATGAAAAAAGCAGTCAGTTTTATTTTCATTTAGGTAATAGTTGTTTGGCTTTTTCTTTATTTTCCTCAAGGTATTGGTTAATAAGCCCCCTTATGGCTTCGTCATCTGCTATCGTTTTTGTCAGTAGCGTAAAATCGTTGTTGTAGGATACCCGTTTTCCGTAATCGTCAAATGTAAGCGTGAGGCGGCCCAGCCTCTGGCCATTTTCACCGGCTTGTAATATTATAGTGTTATTTACGGTGGCAGGCGGGTCAAGCAGGGTTTGTGAATGGCCGCCTACTATGACATCTATTCCGGGCACCTGTTTTGCCAGTTTCTGGTCAACATCGTAACCTGAATGAGACAGCAGGACAACCACATCAACTTTTTCCTGGTTACGCAATACATCAATGTAGGTTTTTATTGTTTCAGAAGAACTCTTGATTTTAAGCCCCTGCGGTTTTTTATCCGCCGGATAAAAGAAATATATACCTGGCGAAATGATACTTATAATGCCAACTTTGTATTTACCGACCTTTTTTACTATAGTAGGCTTGGTAAGGTTCCAGCAGAGTTTGTCATCGCACAGCTGCGCGTTTGAACAGAGGAAAGGAAGGTCTCCGTAAGTTTGTTTTTCAATTATATCGTTCAGCCAGAAAGAACCGTTTATCAGGTCCTGGTCGCCTATTCCCAGGGCAGCATAGCTCATAAGAGCAAACATTTTAAGTATGTATTTGCCAAGCAATGGGTCGGGATAAGGTTTAAGATTGTCTCCTGAGTCAACCAGCAGTATATCTCCCGCATTTTTCCGGATGTCCTTAATTATGGTGGCTCTCCGGACCAGCCCTCCATAAGGGTTTTCCGGGCAGTTGCAGGATTCAAAATGCCCGTTGGCGCTGTTGGAATACACTATCGTAAGTTTATTTGGGAGTTCTTTTATAACGGCTTCTTTTTTCAGGGTATCTATCAGGTCTATCAGGGATGATTTAAAAGTTTCTTCCTCTCCTTCCTTAAATCCTGAATAAATCTTCTTTATAATTTTGTTCTTGCTTATAACGTACAATCTCGGGACTTTTGCCCTGCCCTGGCTGACCACGCCGTATTTTTCGCCGGCGCGGACGCCATCATTATCAATTAAAACCGGGATTTTAACATTATACTGTTTGATGTAAGGGTCAAGCGCTTTCTTGCCGCCTGCATCAAGCCCAACGAGGCGTATTTTTACTTCAGGGTCATTTATATATTTTTCATAGATTGCTGTAAGATGGGGGAGTTCTTTGAGACATGGCTTGCAGGCAGTATCAAAGAAACTGAGTAGCAGCACGCTTCTTTCCATGCCTGAACCGACAAGAGAGTCCAGAGTAGCCGTTGCACCCGTTACCGAAGACATTGAGAACTTCGGGGCATTTGCTCCGATCTCAAGTTCAGCAGAATAGCAGGTGAAAGCAACCGCCACAACAGCGAAACAGGAGAGTAATGATAATTTGTAAAATTTCTTCATAGAATAATTCCTTTCCAACCGACTATCAGAGTTCCCCCTGATGTCCCCGTGAAAACGGGGACAGTACGTGAGGGGCTGTGCCCCCACTACAATTCATTCAGCGCTCACCGTGCTTACTATCGTAGGAGTTATAAGGTCCGCTATTGCTTTAAAACAGTTTGTTTTTGCCTGTAAAAAAGCAGCACCTGGTTTTGCGACATTTTTTGAAATGGTTGTAAGAACCTGCTGTTTCTTGACATCTATAACACGCGCGTCAATTACTCCTAATACCGACTGCATGCCATAAAAAATACCATTGTCCGACGCTTCCGACTGCCCTACCACAGAAACCGATATGCCTTCCTGTGAAAGGCTTGAGTAAAAATCAGGGCTGTCAAAACTGTTGAAACCCAGGTCTGTTTTAAGCGATTGGGGGACAACCACACTGATGCCGGCTTTAGTGAGAGCTTCAATTATCATGCTTTCAAGGTCCTTGTTCCTGCCCCCGGCCTTATCCCATATTATGACGCATACTTTTGAAGCGCCGAACTGGGATGACTTGAGCGTTATTGTCAGGGTTTTTGCGTTAATAGTATCTTCAACGGCTTTTCTTTCTTTTTCCTGGACAGCGGTGTCTTTCAGCGGAAGAACGAACGGTTCCCCATCCAGGGTAATAAGTATTTTCGCCAGTCCCCCGTCAAACGTCATTTTCTGTATCTTGCAGGAACCTATGCCATCCAGCCCGGTGGTTACCGTCTTGTCAATTTCACCGCTGCCCATAGTGATTGCCGTCTTTAAAACAGCTCTTGATACCGGGGCTTTGGCTTCAGAGGTTTCATAGGCAACCTTGACAGGGATTTCTTTTCTTGAGCCTGCCGGGGCTTCGCTGAGGACTATATTTTGGGAGATATTCTTTATGGCGGCAAGCGCTTCGTTGAAGAGCGGGATGCCGGCTTGCGCGGAGAGTATTTTAATTACACTGGCATATTTATTATAAGCATCCATCACCTGGCCGCTGGCAAGCATGGTTTCGGCAGCTGTAATGAACTCTCTTGCTATTTTGGCATTCTCGGCGTCTTTTTGTTCCTTTTTCTTGCGTTCTTTTGCGATTTCGCTCTTGGAATATTTCAGGAGCAGGTATACGTCATAGTATACCTGCTCCACTTTTTTCTGGATATTATTTTCAATAACCATTTTTGTATCTTTATATTTTTCAAAATATATTTCTTTTATGCGCTGGTCCTTCAGTTCTGCAGAACCGGACTGTTGTATGTTATCCACATAACTGCTCAAATCCTTGTCGGCTTCTATTCTTGTGGTTATTTCTGTCTGCATGGCGAAGGTGAATCCTATGTTCATCATCACTTCGGACATGGCGTTTGCCAGGGCGGTTTTGACCCCGTCTTCATAAGTCGGCGCCTTTGATTTGCTTCCTATAAAATAAAGGAACTCCGATTCCTGTGGAGGCACTGTAATCCATTTTGGGGTGCTCTTCTTTGATTTGGAAATAAGCACGGGTTTTGCTAAAACAGCAGGCACAAGCAGCGTCACTAAGAGTATTGCAATAAGTACTTTTCTTGCCATTAGGTTTCCTCCTGAATTAATACGTCGCTACGTATCCCCGTATTTACGTCCAATGGAAACTACTTAATAGTCGTTACGTATTTACGTCGTTACGTTTAAAAGCATTTGTTGTTTTACGTATATACGGAAATACCGGACGACGGAACGACATTCCGACGGCAACTGCCCGTAGATCGCCCTCCTTCGGAGAGACTAAGGAGAGGCTTGCAGCAAGCCGCAGGCCGCCAACGACGAACGACCTCTTTAATTATCGTCGTCCCGTATCCCCGTATTTACGTCCACCGGAAACTACTTAATAGTCGTTACGTATTTACATTTAAAATCAAATACTTCTACGTATATACGGAACTACGTAACGACTTAACGACGGTTTCTTCTGAACGACGGAACGACATTTTATTTCCAGGCGGGCCTATGCCCGCCTGGAAGTTGCTAAAATCCTTGCTGCGCAAACCCTTTACTTTGTCGGCGAAGGTTCTTCCGCAAGCCTCTTCATTAGAGTTTCTGCGATAGCTTCTGCCTTGTCATCTTTTGAATCTTTAGCTTTCTTTGAAAGGTCAGTCAAAGCGATGTCTCTTGCTTTTTTATAATCAGCTACGCTTAATTTAACCAGCGCGTAGCAGTTGTAAAGCATATCAACTTCATTGAGCCCGATAGTTTTTTCAACTTTCTGCCAGTAATTTTCCTCCACCTGCAATCCCTGCAGGCTTGGCAGGTTGCCCATGATGCCGATGGCGTCCCGGGTGAAATCTCCAAGGTCGTCCTTGTTGACATTGCTGCCCTGTATTGAATCCGTGAACTCTGTAGTAACTTTCTGGTTGATGCCTTCAGCAACATTCTTTGTGGCTTCTCCCTTTGCCTGTCTCAGTCCCAGATTTTTATCCCGGACACTGGACTTGATTCCAGTGAAATACAGGTACCCCTTCTGTTCAACATAGGTCTGGTTTATCCACGAGGGGCCCTTTTTGTTATAACCTTCCGCCCACTCAATGACTTTTTCCGAACCGATTTTGGGAGCGCTTGCGCACCCGCCTAAAAGGTTCAGCCCTGAAACTGCGATTACTGCCAGCATAAAAAACTTTTTCATTACTTCCTCCTGTTTGGAATATATTTTTACTGCATATACCTGAACCAGTGTAGTGTCTATCGCCTCCTTTCATTTAGAAATTTATTTATTTAAAGATATTAAGCCTGAAGTGCTGCCGCTTTCAGTTTTTTCCAGGCTGATTTTGCATTCATTTTTTTCTCTGGTGAAGGAAAGTACAGCCTTTGCCGCGCCATCCTTGTAATCGGAAAATTTCAAATTATATCCGGCTTTCTTAAGCTGGGACTGGTAGAAACTGGCAACACTGTTAATTGCGGCGCCCGATAGAAACTTAAACCCGAGATACCCTTCTTTCATGATTGTTCCCATTGCAGAAGCGCCGGGATACATAGGAATATCTCCCTCGCCGTTAAATATTTTTTCCAGGCTTGAAGAGTAAGTTTCTTCATTAAAGTCATTGTTCTCTCCGGTAGAATTTACCGGCGCAGTGGATTTTACAATCTGGTCAGTTACATGGGCTGCCGCCGTGCTTGGAATAACCGCTGCAGTAGATGCCGCAGGAGCCAGTATTTTTGGCTCACCGCCTTTTAAAAGGCGGTAAAGAGCGCCGGTTTTTATCACTGAAAAATATACAAGCAACATTATCAAAGAACCTGAGACTACAGAAAAGAAAAGACCTACTTTTGCGCCATAGGGGACGCCCCGGTTGAACTTGACTGCGCTTGTGAAAGCGCCTATTATTCCATAAATATACGGCACTATCATCCAGCAGGTAAGAAATACCACTACCCCATGAACCGGCAATCCGGCATACACCAGCCCAAGCCCCGGCACCAGCCCCAGGAAAGCAGCTAACAATGGATTTTTCTTTTTAGCTTGCCGCTGGAGTTTATCTACGGTAGGCTGTTGGATATTTTCTTTTTTAAGCTGTTTCATAGTTTATTAGACAATTATATTATAAAATCTACTACAATTTTTATAATAAGTCAAGTAATATTTCTGTGAGTTTAATCACAGTGGTTATTAAATATGTATTATAAGATATTATTATAGTTATTACTATTTTGGTTCTTCTCCTTTTTGTGTGGGCGATAGTCCCCCCCAATATTTTGCTATGCAAAATAAGACATGGGGGACTACCCGCCCCATGCTTTGTTTTACAAAGTAAAACATTGGGGGGCATGACAAATAATGCTGACGTTATGCTTTAAGGAACATTTTCAACAGGGTTCTTAATAGGTGTTTGTCGTATTATGGAGCCCCACGGGTTTACACCCGTGGTACCCACTTTATTGTCTTTTGGGGCGGCATCCCGGTGTCTTACCATTCATCCATGGGTTTACACCCATGGTTTTCTGGAAATCGGGATAAACGCCTTTATTTACCCACTTGAAAAGGAGAAGACCCACTATTTTATTTATATTTATTGCGCCCGTGGCTGATAATGTCCATTATTCTGTCAAGGTCTTCAAAGGAATACCATTGGATTTGGATGCTGCCTGTTTTACATTTCTGTATTATTTGCACTTTTGTGCCGAGTATGGTTCTAAGCTTTTCTTCAAGATTAAGGAGTTCCGGAGATTTTGACTGTTTTGTCTTTTTCTTGACGGACGGGCGGGTTTTCATATTGCCTATAATTTCTTCAATCTCCCGCACGGTCAATTTTTCGGAGATGATTTTCTTCATGAGTTCAAGCTGCAGCCGGCCGTCTTTTATACCAGAGATAGACCTGGCATGGCCTGCAGATATCAGGTTTTTTGAAAGAGCTTTTTTTATTTCTTCCGGGAGATTCAGGAGCCGCAAGGTATTTGCGATCACCGACCGCTCTTTATGAACTTTTTCCGCTACCTGTTCCTGGGTAAGGTTAAAAGTTCCCATCAAATGCTGGTAGGCCTGCGCCTCTTCAAGGATGCCCAGGTTTTCCCGCTGCAGGTTTTCAATTAAAGCTATTTCAAAAATATCCTCATCCGTAGATTTTCTGACTATAGCCGGGATTTCTTTCAGGTTGGCAAGCTTTGCCGCCCTGAGCCGTCTTTCACCGGCAATGAGCCGGAAGTCGTCTTTTTCCGGGGAAACTATTATGGGCTGGATGAGGCCTTTACTGTTTATTGAATCAGCAAGTTCCTGTAGTTTTTCCTGGTTGAAATCTTTTCTTGCCTGATATTTATTTATCTTGATTCTGGCGAGGCTGATATTTATTACAGGTTGTTTTGAAGCTTCTGCAGATGTTAATAATGCGGCAATACCCTTTCCAAGTGCTTTTCTCATGTGTGGACACCCCTTATAGTTTCAATTTTATTATTTTGACTCGTATTACCCTCTTCCTGCTGGCTTCCTCTATGATGAACCTTAAGTGCTGAAAAGTGATTTCCTCTCCTTTTTTTGGTATCCTGCCGAACAGGTCAAGAATGAGGTCTCCCAGCGATGTAAAGTTTTCATAGGGCAGCTTTGCTCCAAGTTCAATCGCCACCCTCTGCAGGCTTTCTTTTGCCAGCGCAGTGAAGGTGCCGTCTTCCTGATTCTTCATTATGATGCGGCCTGTATCGTGTTCGTCGCGTATATCCCCGGTAATCTCCTCCAGCAGGTCTTCCAGGGTAATAAGCCCGGCAGGCAAACCTCTTTTATCCAGAACAATTGCGATATGCACCATGCTTTTCTTAAACTCAGCCAGCAGGTCCATCACTTTTTTATTTTCAGGAACAAAAAAACAGGGGCGCAGAAGGTTTTCCACCGACAGCAGTTCTCCTTTCTCAAGGACATTCAGAATGTCACGGGAGTAAAGTATCCCTACAATTTCATCAAGGCCATTTTTGAAAACAGGGATGCGCGAATACCCTATTTCAATTACCCTGCCTATAATTTTATTGGAAGGGGTAATGATATCCAGGCATTTCATGAACATCCTGGGAATCATGACTTCGCCGACAAGAGTGTCCCCGAAATCAAGGACTTCTTTTATCATCTGGTTTTCTTCTTTCTCTATTACTCCTTCGTCGGCGCTGATATCAAGGAAAGCGCGGATTTCCTCATCGGTGAAGACATAAATATTTTTTACTGTTTTCCCGCCGAGCAGCCGGATGAACACATTGGAAATAAAGACGAGCGTATGAATTACGGGCGACAGTATTCCCGACATTATGTACAGGGGCCGGATAAGAAACAGGGCTACCTTTCTCGGGTTCTGCCGGGCAAAAATTTTCGGGGTGATTTCACAAAATACGAGTATTATTATTGTGACAAGCCCGCTGGCGATGCCTACAAGCAGGGCCTGGTCAATTTTATAGTATTCTGCTATAGCTATTGCCAGAAGCGTTGCCGTTATGGAAGCGCAGATGTTTGCAAAAGTGTTCCCGATCAGGATTGCGGTGAGGAGCTTGTTGGGGTTTTCTATCCAGACTCGCAGAAAAGAAGCTTTTTTAGGAGCTTTTCTCATCAAAGCTTTCGTCCTGAATTTACTAAGCGACGTAAGAGAAGTCTCTATTAAAGCGAAAAAAATAGAGGCTGTGGCAAACAACAGTAATAGAATAAATTTGATATAGATAGGAAAAATCATTGTTGTTTTACTTCTCTGGCGCCATCAGCTTTTTGAGGTATAAGTGGAGGTATAAGGGGATGATTGTTATTATTGTCGCTGCTTTCACAAAGCTGGACGCCGTTTCGCGCCAGGAATTCTTTTGTCATGCTCTGATAGGCTTTTGCCCCTCGGGACTCCGGGTCGTAGAGTATTATTGGCTTGCCAAAAGAAGGCGCTTCTGCAAGCCGCACATTCCGGGGTATTACCGTATTGTAAACTTTTTCCTTGAACACCTTCCGTATTTCTTCCACTACCTGTGATGAAAGGGTGAGCCTTGTGTCAAACATCGTAAGAAGAACGCCTTCAATTTCCAGGGTTGGATTCAAATCTTCTTTTATAAGGTTTACTGTATTAATCAGTTCCGATAGCCCCTCAAGAGCATAAAATTCAGCCTGTATAGGCACCAGAATGGAAGTTGCCGTAGTAAGGGCATTAACAGTTAATAACCCGAGGGTTGGCGGACAATCAATGACTATATATTTATAAGCCCCCCTGAAGTTCTTAAACACTTTTTTCAAGCGTGTTTCACGGGCGATAGTATGGACCAGCTCAACTTCAGCGCCTATCAGGTCTCTGGTAGCAGGAATTATATCCAACCAGTCAACACCCGTAGGCATTATGGCTTTTTCTATTTTAGCGTCGTTAATGAGCAGGTCGTAGGAGCTAAGTTTGATAATGGCTTTATCTATACCGAAACCGCTGGTGCTGTTTGCCTGGGGGTCCATATCAATAAGCAGCGTTTCTTTGCCGAAAAAAGCAAGATAACTCGCCAGGTTAACAGCAGTCGTAGTCTTGCCTACTCCGCCTTTTTGATTTGCTATTGCAATTATTTTATATGAATTTTCCATAATAAATAAACTTCTTTTCCGAATCAAAATATCACAAATAACCTTTATTTATAATAAGTTTACATAAATCGGCTTGCTATTTTCCCTTGACAACAGGATAATGTTTTTCCGTCCATTCCGCAAGACCGCCTTCCATATTGTGTACATTGGTATAGCCAAGGTAGAATAGCACATTCGCGGCTTCCTTGCTGAGGCCGCATGTAATATCGGAACAATAAACGATAAGCTCTTTAGTAAAGGGTACGTTCTTCGGCAGAGTTTGTAATTTCAAACCGGGCAGGTTTATTGCATTGACGATGTGGTTTTTTTTGTAGGATTCTTTCGAAAGCACATCTATGAGCACCAAGTTCTTTTCATGTTTTACCAATAATCTGGAATAAACTTCATCAACTGAAATGATGGAAGGTCCGGTTTTTTTGCAGTTACAGTCTTTAGGTTTCGATGAGAGCTCGGAAGCACTCCGGGGCGGCAAATTTTCAGGTTTCATTTTGGCGGTTATTTTGGATTTTATTGTTGAATAATCAATCGTGTGCGGTTGTACTACACTGATTGCAGCCGCAATTGAAATACTGCCGGTATCAACGGAGGTAATCTTAAACTCGGCAGTTTTTTGCCCCTGTATCGGCGCGCCTCCGGTAGTTGAATTATCAAATTCAACGGAACTATTTTTTGAAATATACATACCTTTAACAGTGGAATTAAACACCGCCGTTTTTGACCCCGGGCTGTTTTTTAATGCCGACAACTTGCCCGTGATAATTGAATTAAAAATAGTAGGATTTGATTTTTCAGTTACAAGCCCATAGGTGTTAAAGCTTGTCAATGTGCAGTTGCTGACACAAAAAGACGGGCTGTTCAGGCAAAAAAGAGCAGGGCCAAAACTCCTGATGTTGCAGTCAGCCAGATATGAAAAAGAAGAAGCATTAATGCATGATATTGCCTTTGAACCGGAAGCTTTATTTGTATTCTCAATAGACAGGCTGATTATACCGCTGTTGTTTGCTGTTTCAATTATTGTCTGACCGGAACCTGTTATTGTGCAGGAAGTTTTATCTACACCTATAAGGTCAATATATTCCGTGCAGCGAATGGGATTTTTACCTATATCATATTTTCCCGGGAAAATTATTATTGCAGTTCTTTTTTCTTCCGAAGCTCCTTTTACTCTATTAATAGCACCCTGAATGCTTGTAATGTTGAGTGAAGAGAATGCTATATCCGGACTTAGCTCTATGCCAAAGGTTAAAAAGTTTTCATAAATGTTTTCAGCCAGCAGGCTTTCCCAGGCGATGCCATTTTTATTGACGCATTTACGGAGTTTTAAAAGAGTGGTATCATAATATACCGAGACTGCTTTACATTGCGGGCCGGTTGGCTGACCAGTTGGCGGTCCGGAAAGCCTGCCAAGCCAGCTATTTTCATTTACGGCTGAGAAAACAGGCCTTGTAAAAAGAAAAAAGAGTATTAAGACGGATAATTTTTTTATTAATGTTGATTTTGTGTATTTATTCCTCATATATTATCTCCCTGTACATACCTGCGGTAAAAATAAAATGGCTGCCCTCGGTTGACAAAGGTCGGCCTCATAAAAAAGTCTATTAATCATATATAATAAATACTGATATGTCAACATTTAAATATATATTAAACATAATGATATTATGTTACCCAACCCTGGGTAGAGCACCAGTCTAGTTTGAATGTTTCACGTGAAACAATTATTTTGAAATCAGGCAAGGGGAGGATGTGCCATGCAAATGTTTCACGTGAAACATTTAGAGAGTATAGAATGATAAGTAACGGACCAACAGGATTAAGGCTTTGACTGTTTATAAAACTTTTCAAGATAAACCATCAGGATACCAATATCTGCCGGAGTGACTCCTGAAATCCTTGAAGCCTGGCCTATAGATACGGGTTTTATCTGGATAAGTTTATGTTTTGATTCAGTCAACAATCCGGGAATTTTATTATAATCCAGACAGGCAGAAATTCTTTTTTTCTCAAAAAACAGGAATTTATTTATCTCAGAAGCCTGGTGCCTGATATACCCCTCATATTTTATTTCAATCAGGGCTTCGTTAAAAACCCTTTCAGGTGTAGCGACATAGGCGTTGTCGTAGACTCCGCCAGAGGCTTTGCCGGCAGTTTTATTTATTTTTTCTGTAGCTCCGGCTTTTATTCTTTTTTTCGCCCCGATACATCGGGGTGGCGCTAGTAAGGCTTCAACAGTCAGCTTTCCCTGCCGTATAAGCTGTGCCAGAGGTAATTTGGTTACAGGGTCTTTTTCTTTTTCAAGCCGCAATATTTCTTTTCCAACCTTTTCTTTGTAGACAAGAAATGATTTATAGTCCTTTTCGGTAATCAACCCGAATTTATAGCCATATTTCATAAGGCGCATATCAGCGTTATCAGACCTTAAAATAAGACGATATTCAGCCCTTGAAGTAAACATTCTGTAAGGGTCAAGCACACCTTTGGTTACCAAATCATCAATCAGCACTCCTATGTATCCTTCAGACCGGTCAAGTATAAAAGGTTCTTCGCCTTTTATTTTAAGACAGGCGTTTATGCCTGCCATGATTCCCTGCCCTGCGGCTTCCTCATAACCGGAGGTGCCGTTAAGCTGTCCTGCAAAAAACAGGTTTTCAACCAGTTTTGTTTCAAGATTTGGTTTCAATTGCGTTGGCGGACAAAAATCATATTCTATGGCATAACCCGGGCGCATGAGCCGGGCTTTTTCAAGGCCTTTGATAGTTTGTAGCATTTTAACCTGCACATCAAGCGGCAGGCTTGTTGAAATTCCATTGCAGTAGATTTCTTCGGTATTATAGCCTTCCGGCTCAAGGAAAATCTGATGGCGGTGCCTGTCCCTAAACCTTTTTACCTTGTCTTCTATTGAAGGGCAATACCTTGGCCCGATTCCGGTAATCTGGCCTGAAAATAAAGGAGTGCGGTGGAAGTTTTCCGCAATTATTTCATGGGTTTTTTTATTTGTGTAGGTCAGCCAGCAGGGAAGCAGGGGCTGTTTTATTTCTCTTGTAAAATGCGAAAACGGGACGGGAGGAATATCCGAAGGCTGTTTGACAATCCTTGAGAAATCAACGGTTCTGCCGTTTATCCTTGGCGGGGTGCCGGTTTTAAGCCTTTTAACTTCAAAACCATGTTTCGTCAGGGAAGCCGATAAATGTTCGGCTGAGAATTCTCCGCTGCGGCCTGCCTTGAAGGTGGTTTCTCCTATATGAATCAGGCCTTTAAGGAATGTTCCCGTTGTGATAATAACGGCTTTCCCGTAATATTGGACTGATTGCCCGCAGAGGATGCCGCGGACTTTTCCTCCGGGCCCGGATAATATAATGTCTGTCGCTTCTGCCTGTATCAGGTCAAGGTTCTTTTGTTTCTCAAGCGTATGCTTCATCGTGAACTGGTAAAGTTTTTTATCACATTGTGCCCGGGGAGACTGCACGGCAGGCCCTTTGCTCATGTTCAGAGTCCTGAATTGTATGCCTGTTCTATCGGTGTTTTTTGCCATTTCACCGCCGAGAGCGTCAATTTCCCGCACTATCTGCCCTTTGGCTACTCCGCCTATACAAGTATTACACGACATCTGCGCAATTGTATCCAGGTTGAGGGTAACCAGAAGAGTGGAAAAATTCATTCTTGAGCAGGCAAGCGCCGCTTCGCAGCCTGCGTGGCCCGCGCCTACTACAATAACATCGTATTTTTTAGGGTAAATAAACATTTATTGACCAATCCTGATATGAATATGAAGTATTCAAGTTTAAAAGTAATGCTATGTTTAATGATAAGGCAATTAATGTTTTTCTAATTGTCATAAAAGCACCCCTCGTACTATTATTATTGTTTCTGGCTAAATGTTAAAAATGGTTACATCCAGGGCATAAATTAATTGTTTGACCGAATATATTCCACCAATCAACCAGTTACTGGTTGAGAGTCAGATACCCAATAAAAATCTGATACGTTACGTGGAAAATCACTTTTTTCAAAGTACAATATATGTTGACCAGACGATATCCTTACAGATTCTGTATATTGTTCATATATAGCAATCCTGCAATAGGATATCATCAATTTTTATATTTTTAAAAAATTGATTGCTAGAAGTAGTATCTACTCTGACCTTTACATTACAGTCAGTTAAAAATACAAGTATAATTAATAATTTTGATATTCTTTTCATTTTATCATAGCCTTACTTTAATCTAATTATTTTTCTTGATTTATATATTTGGGTCTTCTCCTTTTTGTGTGGGCGATAGTCTCCCCCAATGTCCCCGTGAAAACGGGGATCGGGGAACCCATCTTCTTCTTGTCCCTTGTTGTCATTCCCGTAAGTCGTTAGCGGGAATCCAGGACTCATTAACAATCTGGATGCCCGTTTCCCCCAATATTTTGCTATGCAAAATAATACATGGGGGACTGTGTCCACGGGCATGACAGCTAATCCAGTAATGATACAATGTATATGTTTTAATTGATAAAAATACCCGGCAGGAAAAGCCCGGGTATTCTTATAATAAGACTACAAAAATCATTGTGTAGTAAATGAAAATACGCACGGTTCATTGTAATTTCCCGCTCCCATAAAGCGGTTTTTATTCCATATCTGTTCCACCGTTATTGTGTACTTTGTGGCGCTTTCAAGTTTGAACACATCATTGTACCACAGGAAAATTTGCCCGTTACCGTTTTCCAATAAAGCAATTTCAAGAATGGTCGGAATTAAGGCTGTCGCGGTGCCTGTATCAACCTGTACCAGCGCGGGGCTGATGGTGGCTGATGAACCGCTTTCTAAACTCACTCCTACATCAAAGGTAACTGAAATGGTATTGGTCGTGAAATCAACTCCCTGACCGCAGGTGGTGGATACTCCCATTACACCATCAGCAGGAGAGGTTGAGGAAACTACAGGTTTCCCGCAACCGGTCAGTCCAACTAAAATCATTACAGCACAAGTAAAAAACAGAATTTTTCTTGCCATTTTTCTTCCTCCTCCTTTTTCTATTTTGTAAGTTTCAAATTCATTTCAACGCGCTGGTCAGTATCTAATTTGCTGCTCCCTGTATCAGCGGTCGTTTTTATAATGCTTTTAAGGTTCATTGTTATCTGGGACGATATTATCCTGCTCTGTTCGTAATCGTAGAATATTTTGCCTGCCCCGTTGCCTTTTATGGTTACATCCACAACATAGTCCGGATGTTCTTGTTTGACAGGTATGGTTTCCGTGTTTATACTGACTTCTATACCGACTATAACGCAATTATGAATGCCGGTTTTTTCAAAGCCCTGCAGGGTATATGTTGATTTAAGATTGGTTTTCACAAGACTGTTTTTGATAGGCAGGCTGGAATTGGTTTCATTATTCCAGGCATCCCCCACTTTTACTGCTTTTTGTGGAAATACCGGGTTTATCTGAAGAAAGAAATTATCAAGCCTCAGGTCCTGCAGAGCGGGCGCCAGTGCCTCAAAGCCCTTGGAATTTTTAAGTTTACCGTCTTTTGAGGTGGTTGTTTTGAAACTTTTACCTGCCAGATCAAACCCCATATTAATCGGCGTCCTCATGCCCATAATCTCCTGTTCCAGTTTGAAGCTGTTATAAGTCAGGGTTTCGGTTATGGAACCGTCATTTGCGGTTTTATCAACTGTATTGGTAAAAATAAAATCCATATAGGTAATGAAGTTTTGTAATTTCAGGTCAACCGCTTTTAAGTTTATATTATTCAGCGTAAGAAAGGATTTAACATGCATTTCATAGACGCTTGAAGTTCCCTGTTTTGGGTTGTATGTCAGGGTTATTTTTACAGGTAATTTTGCCGCAACGAGCGTTATGGAAAATATAAATATTATTATATAACACAATTTTTTCATATAATAAGAGATTAACATATATATCGTATTTTTACAAGTAATATTTGTGTAAGAAAAAAGGGCTTAACTTAATACCTAATACGCAATACTGTTTTTAAGTTGTTGTTCCATTGGGCACTGGAGATTGACTTTAGGATATCGGGGCTTAAAAGGGCTGGTTTTGTCGGTATATATCTAAAAACATTGCTGGAGAAACTACTGATACATGTCCTCTTTGTTTTAATGGAAAATGTTTAATGTTCCCGGTTATAAGATATTTAACCTTGCCAGCAAGCGCGACTTCCAGGAAAGGCTCATCATCAAGGTCAGGCAATCTGGCCGGCAGGGGGAGGGCAGATACCAAATGACCGCAGGCTTGTATTACATCTAATAAATAATCTACATGATTTTTATCAAACTTGAATGTCGGGCGTGATAGCACTACCCTGTATTCATTAATGATACGGGCATCATAACAAAGTTCCAATGCTCCGGAAGCTACCATTCGCATGATTTCTCCAGGTGCGCCGTAAGCGGAAAGCAGCCCCGATACGATTACGTTGGTGTCAATAACTATTTTCATCCAGCCCTGCGCTTTTTACGTTCTGCTTCTATCTGCGTGTTAATCTCTTTCAGGGACATTTTGGACAGGCCTGACTTTTCCGAGCTGGACTGAATCATATCTACTGCCAGTATAGCTCTTGATTTGCGGATAATTGCCAGGGTTTCTTCAAGCGTTTCCGGCGATATTGAGGACAGAATGGCTATGGGCCTGCCGTTTGAAGTCAGCACCATTTCCTTCTCAATGGGCAATTTGCGCTGTATTTGCGCTGATTTGTTTCTAAAATCCCTTATTGTTAAAAAATGCATAGATGCCTCCTTTATCCTGTCACACATTATTATACACTATTGTCATACAATTGTCAACATATATTTTATGTTTTTTTGGGAATGGGAAGGGACATTAAAAACAGTATTCGGTCTTTAATGGGAAACGGTCTTTTTATCCGCCTTCGCAGAAGGCCACCCCGATGTATCGGGGTGGAGGCTTCATTTTTGTCCGGTGTGCTGGGGATTAAAATGAAACATTGGCCAGGGGAATCGGCGAGGGTGCCGGAGCCGGATAGGGCATAAAGTTTATCAGAGCCAACATAGATTGTTCCGTCTGAACCTATAGCTAAGGAGGCCCCTGCATTATATTACATCAAGGTTTTGGTATACTTCTTTTCTATGTCTGATTCTATAAATCTCAATTGTGTTTTTCTCTGTATTTATTGTATATATAACCCGATAATCTCTCACTCTGTATTTATATAATTTTTTACCATGATATTCTAATCTGGCACCTGCTAACGGGTTATTGGCTAACATTGATTCAATTCTATCTAATACCTGTTTGATAAGTTTTTTTGGAAGTGACCTGAGGTCTTTTTTTACATTATGTTCATAAAGCACTTTATACATTTAAACTTTTTCTCAGTTCTTTTGAGGAGATTAATCTCTTTTTCGGGCTGGTCATTCTCTGGTATGCTATTTTAATATCTTCAATCTCATCCACATAGGATTTTAACGCTTTTGA
>Ga0315284_10005684_pt1 | contig 17733 bp, 16 predicted proteins | sample YL17G09_16_MG_FD_203696 | JGI IMG/M metagenome (GOLD analysis project Ga0315284, IMG submission 203696) | Sediment microbial communities from Yellowstone Lake, YNP, Wyoming, USA - YL17G09_16 | ecosystem: Environmental > Aquatic > Freshwater > Lake > Sediment | place: USA: Wyoming | collected...
CTCTGTGGACTCTGTGAGGACTCCGCCTTCCTCTTCGATCAGCCCGACCAGCGTTGCGGCTTCGGACATCAGCTCCCATGTAGACAGTTTGGACATGCAGTTCTCCCTACATATGGTATCACAGAACCCGGGCCGGGGCCACGGCAAGCTGCCGCGCAGCGGTGAATGATCGAGGCCAGGTATCTGTCTCGCGTGTCTCAAGACCGCCTTGTCGAATAGCATACCTTCAACCAGGGAGAAGCCATCCAAGACCAGCAAGACAGTAGGTATTAACATCTTATAGGGAAGTAGATATTATATATACCATATAGCCCTATACGCTCTATGGGGGAGTCGCGTCTTTGGCGTCTTAGCCGTCTTGCTGTCTTGGCCGTCTTGCTGATTCGTGCCTGAACTTCTTAGCTGGTTGTCTGTCTTGTCTGTCTTGCTGTCTTGTTCGCTGCGCGGCGCTGCCGCGGTTAGGCCGGGCTTCGAAGTTTCTGACAGCCCTGTCAGTTTTTGGTAGTGCAGGTTCGCTGTACCGAATGCCGCGATTTAGGGGGAAGCACCGCGACCCAACATCCTACGGGAAAAGAAACCCACAAGAAATAGTTGCACGGCGTAGGATGCCAGCGTATACTGATTGCAGGTCAGGCGAACTTCACACATCCCCGCCGACCTGGAGTCCCACATGTCTACCTTCTTCAAAGCCCCGCACGTCGACAGCGACGTGACCTCCGTCATCAAGCTCCTCCTCGGCATCAAGAACAACCGGCCGCACGAGAACCTCTCGTCGCTCCCCGCCACCTTGCTCAACCGGCGCTACGGTCAGCCCGTCTCTCAGGTGTTCTACCGCCTGTGCCTGGTCAACACCGGCGAGATGTCGGCCGAGGCGTTTGTCGAGTGGTTCAATCACGCCTACCCGTCAGCGGCCAACGACCGCGCTGATACGGCGTGGGCGAAGGGAACCCTCGGAGACTTCATTGCCTCGAAGCGCAAGCTGATGAAGATGACTCAGGTTGATCTGGCTGCAAGCGTAGGTGTCGCCGTCAGTCAGGTCTCCCGGTGGGAGGCGGATCAGGGGCAGCCCTCGAACCAGACCTACGGCAAACTCGCCGGCGTGCTGGAGATCGAACCCTACATCCTCTGGTCGATGGCTAACGGCGGAGCTGTCCAGCCCGACGACGCGGGCAAGGCTGCGGCACCCGCCGACGACGCCGCGCTGAACTGGTCAACGATCAGCAAACCCCGCGTCATGTACGACGAGGCTCAGCGCCAGTACGAAGTGGATGTTCGCGCCTGCTACACGAAGTGGACGGAGGCCCGGGACGAAGCGCTCCTCCTGCTCAAGGCACGGCTCAAGCTCACCGATGCGTACGAAGACTCCTACCGGGATGACGAGACCGCCGAGAGCGAAGCCGATGAGTACGCAGAGAAGTGGGGCGGAGAGAACGTGCGGCCGCCTACCCCGTCCCCCTACCGTGGGGGCCCCGACGACGAGCCGTTGACCGCGTACGAACTGCGCGAGCTGCGGCACGACGAGGCCAGCGACAAGCGCGACAACGCCTTGGCCGCGTACGAGCACACCGTCCAGAAGATCCGCGGATAGCACACGACGGGTTGTTCCCGTCACCCCCCCGCCGTAGTATGTGAAAGCCTCCGCCAGTTCAGATACTGACGGAGGCCGTCTCACACATCCACCCAAGTCCCCTCGACTACCACATCTCAGGAGCTCTCATGTCTACTCTACTTCCCAATCCCGTTGCCGTCAAATCCATGGCAAAGTTCTACACAGAATCCCTTCATCTCGCGGTTGTACCTCTGCTTGGGAAGGTCCCCAACGAGAAGCGCTGGGAGGACGGACACGTCTCGACCATGTCCGAGGTCGACCGCTGCTTCAAGAAGAACCACAACATCGGCATCGTGACCGGCCGCTACGCCGCGGATGAGGACAGCCCGCAGTCCGCCGACCGCATCTGGGTTCTGGATGTGGACTGGAAGGAAGAGAAGGACGGAGTGCGCGTGGCTCCGACCTGGGGCGAAGACCGCCCCATCCGTACGCCGGACACCACGCTGGTCAAGGACGGCTACGAGGAGTTGGACAAGCTGACTGCCGAGCACGCGCTGCCTCCGACGTGGGCTGTCCGCACCGGCGGCGGCGGGATGCACTACTACTTCAAGATCCCGGTAGGCCAGACCATCCCGGGCACGGCAGGCCTCCGCCCGAACATCGACGTGCGCGCCGACCGTGGTCAGGTCGTGGCTCCCCCCTCCGTGCACCCGGAGACGGGCCTCGACTACGAGTGGTGCTGCACCGGCGACCACATTGCGGAGACGCCCGACTGGCTGCTCGACATCGTGACCGAGAAGGCGCGCAAGCAGGCCGACCGCAAGGCTGCCTCACTGGCCGCGGCTGCTGTCCGGGTGGGCAAGGCCAAGGTGGCGGGCATCGTCGCTTCTGTTAGCCCTATGCAGGAGCGCACGTACGCCTCTGTCTGCTTGCAGAAGGCAGCGGATGATGTTCGCGCCTGCGCCGAGGGTGAGCGGCACGACATGCTGTACAAGAAGGCGTTCAAGATCCGCAAGATGTATGGCGGTCGGGGCATGATCAGCGACGAGGAGATCGAAGCAGCCTTCACGGCAGCGGGCATCGAGGCCGGGCTCGACGATGCGGAGGTTGAGAAAACTGTAGCAGATGCGATGCGGGAGGGAGCGGCTCAGCAGAATGAGGCGTACGATGCGATTCCCACAACCCCTATTGACCAGGCGACTATGAACCCCGCTCCCGGTACACCTCCTCCTTCTTCCCCTCCGCCTCCTCCCCAGACTCCGCCCCCGGCTTCGCCCCCTCCTCCTCCCCCGTCCGGACCCACGCCGGCAGCAGCTGCCCCTGCTCCGACGCCGGCCACTCCGCGGGCCAGCCGCAACCCCGCCTACCCGGTTGACCTGCTCACCCTGATGGCGATGTCCCGCTTCCCCGACACGCGGACCAACGGTGTGACCGTGCGCTTCGGCGCACCGAAGCCGCTGCTCTCGAACATCTCCGTAGTGTTCCGGCAGGACCCGGCATGGGCCAACCACTTCTGGTTGAACGAGATGACCGGGCTGACCATGTACCAGGGCAAGGGCCTCGGCGTGCTGCCCCGTCAGTTCAGCGATGCCGATGCCGTGCGCGTAGTCCTGATCCTCTCCGAGCAGTACAACTTGGACGTGGGCGTCACTGCCGTCCACTCTGCTGTGCTCCTCGCGGCAGACACGAACAAGCGCAACCCCTTGGCCGACTACCTCACGGGGTTGGTGTGGGACGGCGTGCCGCGCATCGACACCTGGCTCCAGTCTTACATGGGCGTGCAGGACCTGCCGCTCTACCGCAAGATGGGGCGCAAGTGGCTGGTCGCTGCCGTCGCCCGCGCCCTGACTCCGGGCTGCAAGGCAGACGCACTGCTCATCATCAAGGGCCCGCAGAACGCAGGCAAGTCCACCGCGTTCAAGGCGCTGGCCGGAGCGGACTACTTCGATGACACGCCGTTCGAGATGGACTCGAAGGATCGCTTCGACTACCTGCGGGGCGCGTGGATCTACGAGATCGCAGAGCTGAGCAACTTCACCCGCGCCGACGCGAATGCGCTGAAGGGATTCCTCTCGAGTCAGGTGGACAAGTACCGCCCGCCGTACATGCGCGTGACCGCAGAGTTCCCCCGCCGCGTGCTGTTCTGCGGCACGACCAACGATGCGCAGTTCTTGATCGACTCGACCGGCACTCGCCGCTTCTGGGTTGCAGAGTGCAGCGATGTTGTCGACGTGGCAGGGATTGCCGCGGCGCGTGATCAGCTCTGGGCTGAAGCGGTAGCTGCCTTCGGGGCGAACGAAGAGTACTGGCTGGATCGCACCGACGATGCAGTCCGCGCCGACGACGCTGACCAGTTCAGCCTGCACGACCCGATGCTGCCTCTGTTCACGCAGTACTGCCAGAACCCCGACAACGACAAGTTCACGTGCGCTACTGTGTGGCGGGATCTCGTGGACGACAAGCGTCCGCCTTCCCTGCTGGATGCGCGTCGTGCGGCGAAGCTGCTGCACGAAATCGGAACGCACAAGCCGACGCGGTACTACACTGCGAGCGGCGTTCAGATTCGCGGGTATGTCCGCAAGGACTGAACCGTGCTATACTACTTGTAGTTGGAGAGCGCATGATCCCGAAGCCCCCGTCGCATGTGGTGTCCCTGTTCTCGGGGGCCCCCGTCAAGAACACGGGAGCTGACGCCCTGCTCCAACATATGCAGGTCAAAGCTCAGCAAAAGGCGAATCGCTTCTCGAAAGTTTTTACCGCAATCGAGGCGCGCGACATCACGACTGTGAGTTGGGAACTGCTCACGGTCGCGATCACAGAGATCGACGAGAAGGGAACCACTGTCCTCGGGCGCACCACTCTCATGGAGTTGGTGCGTCAGCTCTCTTCCAAGAACAACAACATGCTCGAGGCTGACAAGGACGCCGCACTCAAGGACGTCTCGACCTGGCTTCGGAAGAAAGCTGAGTGAGTCTGTCTCAGGCAGAGATTGCATCCATCATGGCAGACCCGGTTGAGTTCATCAGCCGGCTCACCATCGTGTCAAAGACAGGGAAGCTGATCCGCCTCCGCCCGAACGCGGTGCAGATCGAGACCATCGAAGCGCTGCGCACAGGCAAAGACGTGGTCTGCCTGAAGGCCCGTCAGCTCGGGCTGTCAACCGCAGTAGCCTCCTACTTCTTCTGGCTCTGGTACACGAGCCCCGACCCAGAGCGGTACGCGGTCCTCTCTTACAAGCTGGCGTCGGCGAAGAACCTGTTCGGGATGTGGAAGGGGTTCTACGCACGGATGCCCGCGTGGATGCGCCGGCCTCTGTCAGTTGACAGTACCACCGAGATGGTACTGGCTGACACGGGCGCGATCCTCATGGCAGCCTCGGCGCAGGGCGACGGCGGTCTGCGGTCATGGACCTGCTCTGCCATCTGGATCAGCGAGGCCGCGTTCAGCGAAGGCTACGACGAACTCAAGTCCACTGCCGTGGCATCCCTCAATGGGGGTCAGCTGATCCTCGAGAGCACTGCCAACTACCACGGCGATCCGATGTACCTCGAGCGACAGCTCATCGAGTCCGGGATGGTGGACGGCATCAATCTATTCTTCCCGTGGTTCGCGCTGCCTGAGTACAGCACTACGCCGCCTGAGGGCTGGCAACCTGACCCGTCCAGCCCGCACTCCCTCGGCCAGCAGTACTGGGCGGAGGTCAACCGCAACAAGCTGGGCACCATCCGCTTCAGGCGCGAGTATCCGGAGACACCCGACCAAGCCTACGCTGCCGTGGCCGGAGCCTGGCTCGAGGACGGACTCTTCCAAGACGTGGAGTCCATCCGTCTTGAGACTTCAGGCGGGGCACTCGCAGGTGTAGACCCTCGGGACAAGTACGCTATCGGGGTTGACGCCGGCGCAGGTACGGGCGGCGACTGGTCGACCATCGTCGTCGTGTCCGCCATGACGCGTCAGGTCGTCGATGTCCGACGCAGCAACACCATGAGCCCGACCGAGTGGTCCGAGGTGGTCGCCGACGCCAGCCGCAAATGGAACAACGCCAAGGTGTGCGTCGAGTCCAACGGTGTGTGGGGCGGCGTCATCGTGACAGAGCTACGGCACATGTCGATCCCCCAATGGACGGACGAGAAGGGCAACTACTGGACGACCAACGCAGAGTCGAAGCCCCGCATGCTCGAGGGTGTGCGCGATGCCCTGGCTCGCGGACAGATTCAACAGCTTGATAGCTGGACCATCGGTGAGCTGCGCTCCTTCAAGATCGACGAGAAGGGCAGGCCGTACGCCCCGACTGGCGGTCTGCACCACGGCGATACTGTCATCGGATTGGCGCTGGCTCTTCAGTGCTTACTCACGGTGCGGGTATCTGACAAGCCCTTCCTGCCACAATGGATCACGGACCGCAAGGTTGCCGAGGCCAGAAAGCAGGGTGCCCGCCACGATCTTCGCCGATACTGACAACCTTGTGATACCCTGAGGCCACCATGCCCCGTACCGAAAAAGACCGCATCCAGTTCCTGCGCGCCGCGTTGCAAAACCATACCGACTTCTGGGACGAAGCACGCCCTCGGATGCGTCGCTATAAGAACGCGTACATGACCAAGTTCTATGCCGACATTGACCTCGTGTCAGACACGGCGATCCGCGTCGAGACTGCCGACGCCTACGCGACCATCGAGTCCATGATGGGCAGCCTGTTCACCAAGTACCCGAGCGTCGAGGTCGGACCTGACATCACAGGCAAGGGCGATGCGGTGTTCACCAAGACCATCGCCAACGACTTCCTCAAGTCCGCGCGCACCCAGGTCGAGTCCGCGGCACGCATGGCGCTCATCTACACGAGCTCCTTCCTGAAGCTGGCCCCGCGTGAGAGCAACACGCTGCTCGGCAAGATCGCGATGCGCGCTATCCCGCCGTGGCAGATCATCGTAGATCAGGATGCCGCGGCATGGGAGGACTGCAGGTTCGTAGGCCACGTGTACTACCTGTCTGTCGACGAAGCCATCGCCAAGTTCGGCAACAAGAAGTTCGTGGGTGCACCTCAACGGGACTACTTCACAGACTACGAGCGGAACAACGACCGCTCTTACCGCAGCTACAATGGCACGTCGAACGCCGAACTTCCCAATGAGTACCTGTACATAGAGGTCGTAGAGATGTACGACCTGCTGAACAGCGAGCTGCTGTTCTGGTCGAGCCACTACAAGAACGGAGCAGAGCTGCTGAGCAAAGACGCGATCCCTGTCATGACCTTCGACGGGCGTCCTCTGCCAAACATCGTGCCCTTCTACTTCGCACGTCAGCCCGACCGCCCAATGATTGGGTACTCTGCTATGTCCCGCGTCTACGACCAATGTTTCGAGAAGAACGTTTTGCGCACGTTCTGGGCGAACGCCGTCCGCCGCGACAGCCGTCAGTTCATCTACAAGGAAGGAGCCTTCGACGACGAGGCTCTTGCCAAGATCACGAGCGGCATCGACGGGGCGATGATCCCCACCGACAACGACACACTGGCCGGTCTGATTGCCGAGGTCCCGGTTACTCCGATCAGCAGCAACCACGCAGCCTACCTGAACTACATCGAGTCAGACCTGCAGAAGGGCAGCTTGACCGCCGGCTTTACTCGCGGCGAAGCGAGCAAGGCTACGGCAACAGAGGTCACTGCGCTCATGCAGTACACCTCGAGCGAGCTGGGCAAGATGGCCCGCGACCGCGATGCCACCATCGAGCAGGCTGTCACCCTGTACATCCGCATGCTCATCCCGCTGCTCGACGACGGTGAAACTATTGTCATTGCCACTCCGTCCGGAGCCAGCGCGGCCTCTGTCGAAAAGATAGATGCAGACTGGTCGTTCTATGCAACGGACGGCGGCGGGACTCCGATGACTGACATGGTGCGCAAGCAGCAGCTGACACAGTTGCTCGCCGTTCTGCCTGGCCTCGGCGTCCCCGCCGATAAGCTGCGTGCAGAAGTCGTGCGTCTGTTCGACCTGCCCGAAGCGTTCAACGAGGCGGCTCCGCCTGCACCTGCACCGGAGGCCCCGTCCGCTGCGCCCGGTAGTGTGGTAGCCCCGCCGGAAGCAGCGCCTACCCCCTCGGCTGACACCGCTGCCGTCATCGGAGGCGTGTGATGCCCATCTACGACTTCGTGTGCAAAGAGCACGGCGAGTGGGAAGCCCTGGTCAAGTGGGCGCAGGGTTCAAAGTGTCCGGAATGCGGCGTCGCCGGCGTACAGCAGGTGTCCATGCCTGCGAAGATGACCACGCTGTGGAACGCAGGCTGGAACTCCGGACTCAGTGGCAACGGCTTCTTCAGCCCGAGCGCCGGACACCGCGTTGCGAACAAGCGCGAGGAAGAGAAGATCATGAACGCTCGCGGCTTCGTGAACGAGAAGGACGCAGGAGGCGAGGCCATGTACGACACCCTCGCCTCGCGCAAGATCGACGAGAAGAAACAACTTGATGCGACGGCGAACCTATACCGGGAGAACTTGAAGAAGTTCAACGGGGACAAGGTCATGGCCGTCACTGAAACCTTCCCCGCCAAACAAATGCTTGAACAGGCGCATGCCCATGATGCTGCCAAGGAGTCCCCATGATGATGTCCCCAGAAGAAAAGGCCAATCTTGCGTCGATGCGTTCCGAAGCCATGACCCGTCAGGGTGATGTCGAAGAGAGCGAGGACGAACTGTACTCTGCGTCTGCGCCGAAGGGTTCGTTCAGCGGCAAGGCCGCCAACGCGCTGGTCGAAGCGACCAACCGTCTGCTGCCCCTGTTCGGCATCAAGGACATGTACGACCGGTTCACTGAGCCCAAGATGTCCACCCTGCCCCCGGAGTTCATGCGCTTGCTGACCATGTTCGGCAAGGCGTTCGATGACGCCATCGAAGAAGGCGTGCTGCCCGAAGACGCGAAGATCGACCTCACCGTGATCACCGACGACAACGGACTGCAGGGCCTGGCTGGGCGCATCGGCATGGCCGCCAAGTCCGGCACCTTCAAGCGCTTCCTGACCAAGAAGGTCAAGGAGTCCGCGCCTGCTGAGGAGTCCATGGAGGAAGAAGCCCCGATGGACTCTGCCGAATCCACTGACACCCTGTTCGCAGGAAGGATGTAATCATGCTCGATACCGCAGCCACGCCCGTCGCACCTGCCGCTGAAGCCCCCGTCGAAGTTGTCCAGGCCGCCGAAGCGGAAGACATCAGCCTCGATGAGCTCATCGGTTCAGCGTATGACGATCACCCCGAACTGAAGGGCGGGCACAAAGGCCTGCCCGACTACAAGAAGATCCTCGAGCACCTGCCGGAGAACGGGCGCAAGCTCGTTGGGAATCTGCGCGCCTCGTACACGCAGAAGACGACGGAGATTGCCACGCTCCGGCAGCAGCTCGAGGCAGAGCGCGCATCCCTGGCCCGCGACCGGGAGCTGATGACCAAGTCAGAGTTCGCACAGAAGGTAGCAGAGCAGGCAGCGAAGCCGTTGGAGCACGATGCTTGGAGTGACGAGGGACTGCAGGAGCGGATCGACGTGAAGGCTGCGCAGATGATGCAGCAGATGCTCGCCCCGTTGCAGCAGGATCTCGCCACGCAGAGCCGTCAGGTCGCGCTTGACTCGTTCAAGACCAAGCACCCCGACCTGACCTCGGACGAGATGCGCATGCCCGTTGCGCGTCTGCTGATGGATCGCCCCGAGCTGCGGCTCGAGGATGCGTACTACATCGTGAAGGGACAGGTCGCAAAAGAGCAGAACACGGCAGTGAAGACTGCACAGCGCGAGACTCTGATGAAGACCTCGACCGGCAACGCCGTACGCAGCGCCGAGGCTCCGAAGTTCAAGGACGCATGGACTGCCTACCAGTGGCACAAAGCCCACGGCTCCTCGAAGTGAAGAAGGCCAGCAAGAAGGTCGTGAAGAACCCGTCGACCGGGCGCACTAAGACTGTGCGCTACGGTCAGGTCGGCGCGACTGTTTCACCTGGCACATCGCGGGGTGACAGCTACTGCGCACGGTCTGCTGGCATCAAGAAGGGGCTGAGCCCCGAGAAACAGAACGACCCCAACACCCCGAACAATCTGTCACGGAAGAAGTGGGGATGCGTGGGAAAAAAGAGTAGACGCTGAACCGCACAAAAACGTGCTATACTGCCGGCAGTGCAACTCCTCCCGACTGCCTCAGCGGAACCCCAACAGGTCACCCGTAAGAGAGAACTGGGAGAGCGGAGCCCTTCGGCCACCCGACTGACTTAGTCCTGTTCCCAAAACCATTCAGTTAGGAGGCCGACAAATGGCCATTTCAAATGAACTCCTCTCCTCGACGCTGTTCAGCATCCGGGACGGGGAAGTAGACGAACTCTTCCAGCGCGTCCCTTTCCTCGACTTCGCCAAGCGTCTTGGTGGTATCGAGTACGAAGACGGCGGCATCAAGATCCAGCGCCCGTTGGCTGTGTCCAATCACTCGACGATCACCCAGCTCGCGACCGGCTACGAGCCCGTCTCCCTCGCTGTGCAGGATGTCATGCAGCCCGCTCTGTACGAGTGGTCTGACTTCGTCGCGCCCATCGTTGTCACCAAGAAAGAAGAGCTCGAGAACGCCGGCGAGAAGGCCATCGTCAAGATCGTCGAAGCGCGTATGCGCAACGTCATGGGTCTGCTTCGCCGCGAGATCAACAAGCAGCTCGTTGCTGGTGACTCCGCTGTTCTGACCTCCCTCGGGACTCTGAACGGTGTTGCCACTGTGACCGGCTTCCTCGAGCAGGGCGCACCCACGGCGGCTGGTCAGACCAACACCGTTGGCGGTCTTGCTCGCTCGCTCGTCCCGGACGGCAACGGTCTGTTCAACCGCATCTTCAACGCGAACAACTTGTTCGGCACCGACGGTATCCGGGGCATGCAGCAGATCGCGGCCGAGACTTCTGCTCGCGCACCGATGGGTGAGATCAAACTCATCCTCACTTCGGAAGCTGGCTATGCCAACTACCGCCGCGCGTTGTTCCTGCAGGAGCGCTACATCGACGAGAAGCAGCTGAACGCGGGCTACATGAGCTTGGCGTTCGGGAATGCAGCGGTGGTGCAGGACGTGTTCATGCCTACCAACGCCACCACCGGCCTTAATCTTCAGGCAACCATGTACTTCATCAACTTCGATGGTATCAAGTTGGTCATGCACAGCGATGGCGACCTCGCGGTCAGCCCCTTCGAGTACATCCCCGGCACGACCGCTCGGTCTGCACAGATCTACTGGAAGGGTCAGCTCATCGCTGACAACTTGGCATCCTGCGCACTTCTCTTCAACGGCGAGGGCTTCTAAACATGGCAACTACCAATATCCTCCAGTACCTCGAAACTACTGGCAAGTCCGTCACGACCGGCGCCGACGTACAGCTGGGCACCAACCCGCTCAACCGCAAGCAGGAAGAGACGTTCCTCACCGAGACTGCCATCACGGCAGGTCAGCTCGTTGCGGTCGACGTCACGGCAGCCCGGATGACTCTCGACCCTACCGGCGGCAACTCGTCGGTGACTGTCATCACTGCGGACTTCAACGCAGTCGGCACCGTGCAGAAGATTGTAGTCGGCGTTGCAGCACAGGCCGTCACCGGAACCGCGACTTCGCCCCAGCCCATCCGGGTTGTGGTGCGCGGTCCGGCCACGGCGTCGAACCTCGCCACCGTTGGCTGCGCTGTCGGCGATCCTCTGGTGCTCGACACTGCCGGCGCAGCGGGCGCTTGCATGGTCAACACAGCCGCAAACATCGGTCACGTTGTTTGCTACGCGATGGAGACTGTGGCTGCGGCTGGACCTGTCAAGGTCTACGTCCTCGGCTGCGGTATCTAAGTCTGCGCCAGTAGCAACAAGTCGGGTGGTGTGGGATAATCGTCCCGCACCGCCCGCATCTGCATGGAGTCCGCGTGAACCTGACCGAAATCCGAAACAAGATCAAGTCGATCACCGATTACTCCCCGGAGTTGACCGTCTACAACGAGCAGCTGGACCTGCTTGTCGGCGATGCGTACAACGCCATCTGGACTGAGAAGCGCTGGCGCTTCGCACAGAAGACCATCTTCATGGACGTCTGGCCCGACATCGTGTCTCTCCAACCTGACGGCACCACGAAGCTGTGCATCGTTACGGACAACCGCCGACGCGTCGGCTTCACCGGCCCGATCAAAGCTCTGCTCTCGTACCCCTACGTGTGGGAAGGTCAGATCATCGAGATCAACGGACGCGACTACTTCATCGACGCCGTGACCACGGGCACCGAGATCCGCCTGCGCGAACCCTACCGAGGAACTACGAGCGCAACCAACAGCACCTGGAAACTGAAGCACCGCTTCTACGATCTTCCTGCTGATGCCGTTGAGATCCTCGGTCTGCTGCACAAGGACACCCCTGCGGTCGGGAAGATCCCTCCGTACGGTGCAATCCGGGGCATCACGGCGCGCCGCGAAGAGGACTTGAACCTCCGTGAAGACTTCACCAGCTTCTATTCACAGTGCTACATCCCCTACGGCACGAGCAACGTGCCCCCGGCAGAGACGCTCACGCTGGCATTGGGCACCGGCAGCATCACCATCGGCACCTACCTCGAGCTGTGCTGGGCCTTCGAGACGGACGGCGGCAAGAAGGTCGGAGCGTTGAGCGAGTCGGCCATCTTACAGGTCACCGGCAACTCCGCTCGCAGTATTGTGGTTACCTTCAAGACGTGGGACGGCGTGACCGTCGCGGCCCCCGGCTACGTAGACAACGTCGACCAGGTGATGAACTCGTTCGAAGGCCTGAAGAAGCGCGTCTACTTCAATCAGAACTTCAACAGAGTCACCGGCATCCGCAACCCCGGCCTGCCTGTCTGGCGTGAAGTGACCTTCGGCTCGACGGCCGCGCTGCCTGCGACTCCGTTCGTCAACACCTCCGATGATCCTGTTCGTGTCCAGGACACTGCGGGCACCTACCAGATCGAGTTCCTCAATCAGGTCAGCCCGGGCAACAAGCGCTACATCGACTACGACGGCTTGCACCTCCGCTTCCGCCCGTACCCCCGCCCCATCGGCAACGACTTCTACTACGACTACATTCCGGGCATCCCGAGTGAGCCCGTGCAAGAGGGCTACAACGACGCGAACGAGCGCCAGTTCCGCCAGTGGGAATGCCGCTACTACCGCAAGCCTGCGCGCCTCGGACTTCCGACCGACACGCCAGAGTTCCCCATCGAGTTTCACCAGCTGGTGATCTACAAGGTGCTGCACGACATCTACAGCAAGCACGACAACCTGGCTCAGGCGGGCAACTACCAGAAGAAGTACGAGAAGGAGATCCTCCGTCTACAGAAGCGCTACGTCGACAGCGTCGACACTGACATTGTGCGCGGCCAGTTCGGAATCACGGGCCGCATCTTCTCTCCGTACGATCCTGCCTCCCTCCGCCGGGTGAACTAATGCAGACTAACGCCCTCCCCGATGTCGCAGCTGCCGGCATCGATCAGCGCTACACGATTGGTCAAAACTCAGGGGAGAACGTACAGAACCACCGCTACCTGCCCGATGGCGGATGGCGTAAGGACCGGGGATGGGAGCCCTTGATCCCGTACCCTGCCACCCCGTTCATCCTGACCGCTGCAGAGCTGGCCGTCGCTCGCGCTCCGTGCCGCTTCCTCGCAACGTGGGCCCGCCACGGCGGGTCTGAAGAGTACTACATCCAAGAGCGTGCAGGCATCTTGTCTTACACCTACGGCAACGTCGGCGATGCAGTCACTTCAGAGATCGTGCTTGCACGGAACCGCCATCTGCCTCGAGTGGATGAGCCCGGTACGCAGTTCGTGCCCTTCGGCCGCTTCGCGCTTCTCCTCAACGGGCATGACGAGATGTTCAAGTGGTGGGGCCGTGCGAAGCTCGAACCCTTCGGGTTCATTCTGCCTACGCCCACGCCCTACTGCGTCGGGGTGCAGACTACCTACTCCGCCCCGGGAATCCCGGCCGAACCCGACGCATTCGTCGCCCCGACCGGGGACGGTATCAACAACAGTCTGGTGTCTATGGCCGTGCAGTTCGAGGCCGGGGACTACCTCGGACTCGGCGACCCAGACAAGGGATCAATCAACTCGTACTCGTATCGGCAGACCTACGTCACGGACACTGGCTCCGAGTCCCCGGTCAGCAATCCGGCTAACGTGAGCTGGACGGTGTACACCGACGCCACGTTCCCCGCCACGACCGAGGCTCAGCGAATCCGGTACGCTGACGCGAACGCCCGCAAGTACGGCGTAATGGTGCAGGGGCTTGAGCCCGGCCCCGACGGCACCGTCGCCCGTCGTATCTACCGCACCAAGAACAAGAAAGATGGGCTGACCGGAGCCGGCGATGTCTACTACTTCGTCTGTCAGATCAACGACAACACCACGCGGCAGTACCTCGACTGCATCCCAGACAACCAGCTTGTCGACAAAGCCCCGACCTTCGCGGACTCGGTCACGATCAGCAATAGCTACAAGTACGGCGCGGCGTGGAACGGCGCGATGTGGCTGGCTGGCGGAGACACCACGCCCACGCAGCTCATCTACTCGGCACAGGGTCTGCCGGAGCAGTTCCCGGCGTTCAACTACTTCGACGTAGGGGTACGCGACGGTGGTCACATAACGGCCTTGGTTCCCTACTATGATGTGCTCCTGGTCTTCCGTGAGAAGGCCATCGACGCCGTGTTCACGAACGCAGCGGGCGACGGGTTCACCTGCACCACGGTCAACCAGTCCATCGGCACCATCGCTACGAACACCATCCGCCTCGTGCCGGGTGTCGGCATCCTCTTCCTCAACCTCGATGGCGTGTACCTGATCACCGGCGGCCTGCGCGGCGGGGCCTCAATCGAAGTCACCAAGGTCAGCGCTCGTTTCGAGAAGGAGCTACGCCGCGTTTCGAAGAACTCTCTCTGTAGAGCAACCGCTGTGTACTCCCCTCGCGAGAAGGAGTGGTGGTGCCACTTCCCCGTGGACGGCCAGACCGAGAACACACGCGGCGTAGTCTACGCCCCGGCAGTGAACGAGTTTACGCTGCGGTCTGCCGTAGACCCGGAGTCTCCGCTTCTGGACTGGCGCTTCACGCAGCTTACTGCGGACCGAAGTGGCTACATCATCATCGGCACACGCCCATCCCCGACAAGCCAGAACCTGTACCCCGGCATGGGGTTGCAGGTCTGGACAGCTCGGCATGCGTCGGGCGACCTGATGCCCTTCGCTTCCTTCTTCGACACAACCTCGGTAGCTTATCTCCCCGCCGGCGCCCCGGTCGGCGTGTGGCAGAGCGGATGGGAGGACTTCGGCGACGACACCATCAAGAAGCGTGTACTCACCGTAGACATCGAGACGATCACCGAGGGCAACAACGAGGTCGAACTGTTGTGGGCTTCTGACTACTCGTCTGAGTTCGTCAGCGCAGGCACCGTGGCTCCGAAGATTGGTGACTACCTCAATGGCATCGGACCTGCGCAGGACGCCACCCTCACCTCGGGCCCGAACCTTGCAGTCTGGGACGTAGCGAAGTGGCAGGAGCACAAGGTGACCCGGATGCGCTGGGATGTGAACACCGGGTTGATCTCGCACTTTGCGTTCCGGTTGCAGTCGGCCAACAAACACACGTTGATCAAGTACAAGATCATGTACATCGGCGGCACTGTGAAGACTCCGAACACCAAGATGCCGGGAGCGAAGTCCTAATGGCACGCCAATACACTGTCGGACCTCAGCTTGCAGGCGACATCATCCTCGTTGACCCCCAGAACGACGAGATCAATCAGGCCGTGGGGGAGCTGAACGGGAGTCTCGACCAGAACAACATGCCGTTGGATTCGGTCGGACGTGCACAGCTTGTACCCCCGGCGTACACCAACATCGTCGGCCCTCCGGCGCAGAAGAACTACGTCTACCCATCGCAGGCGTACTACGTCGCCGAGGCGTGCAACACCTACTACATTAACGTAGAAGAATGGACGCTGGGATGGAACGCCTTCGAGTCCTCCGCCTTCGCCGCTAACCGCAGCGGGTGGGTGCTGGACTTCGTCGCGCAAGAAGGGATGCTCAAGGGGGAAGCTGTCGTTGACTTCACGCACCGTCAGTCCTACTTCTTGTTCTACTACAACTCCCTCACGACACCGGCTGCGGGTTGGATTGAAATAGTAAGAGACCAGCACAAAGGTGAGCTTGGGGTCTTTGTCAACGACGTCCTTGTTGCGCGTACCGGTCCGCTCTACATTGCACTCGGGCGGTTCACTTACACCATTCCGTATGCAACGCCGGTCAAGAGCGGACCCGTCCACATCGACGTGCGCTGGCTCATCGACTACAAGAACGAGGAGTATGTGTTTTCGTCAGGAGTAATCTACGATATCGGCGTGAATCAAGTGTTTCCAATCGGCCTCGAGCACCGCCTGCTGTGGTGCCGTAACCAGTACAGGTAAGACATGAGCATCATCACAACTACTCCTGCCCTCAATGGTGTCGTAGCTACTGCTGCGGCGGCGAACCTTACGTACACCGCCATCGCGGCGAACACTGTGTCGCTCGACAGCAACAACACTCAGACTGAGTGGGTGTCGCAAGAGCACGTCGATATCACGGCGAACGCCGCCGTGTGGACGACAGACATGGGGACGTTCTGCAACTCCGTTGGGTCGTTCACCGTGTCGTCGGAGACGCACGTCACTATCAACCTCGGCGGGACCGACCCCGTGCGGATCAACTTCGTCCCGAACCTGGTGTGGGAGCGCCCCTATGAACTGCTCCGTATCCATGCGGACATCAACTTGGACGACGTCATTGGTTACAACGAGGATCCTATCGGAGGCATTGTCCTGCCCGCGTACATGAACGCGGATAACGACACCTTCTACTTGAAGCTCTACTACCTCAACGACTCTAACGTATGGGTCGAAGTCAGCACCTGCGAGTGGGGCTACTCGGTCACCAACTACACGACGTTCGACATCACTAATGTCACCGCCGTTGCGGCTCCCGGCGTGGCTGATTACGTGAACGTTCAAGAATACGCTTTGACTCACCCGACGAAGCGCATGCGATGCAGCATCAGCGGCTTCCTGACCAACATAGCGAACGGCATCAAGGCGGTGGAGCTGCGGGCACGGGTATCTGACAATGCCACCCTGGCCGGAATCGTGCTCAAAGAAGCGACGATGGTCTGTGCTATGGTGAGAAACTAATGTCGTTCACCCCGCCCAACGTCTTCGTAGCCAACACCCCGATGACGGGGGCGGCGCTGTCTCAGAACAACACGGCTCTTCGGACGTACCTGAACGTCGGCATCGTGCAGGCTGACATCACCCTGGCCGCTGTGGACACTACGGACATCGTGCGGGGAGAGTTCTTCAACGTCACGCCCGACTTCCAGTTCACGACAGGCGACATGTACACGCAGTTTATCGACCTGCTCCGCGTGAACGAGCGGTACTTCAGCGCGCACATCAAGCCGTACGACATGCTGGGAGGCAACCCCTACCAAATCATGCCGGAGTCGGGCAAGCGCATCGTGCTCGAGCGGCCCGCCGACGTGCTGTTCAGCGTTGCCTACCTCGGCGTGGGTGACGCGAACTACCAACTTGAACAGCACCGCAACCGGAATCCCGGCTACGTCGGGCACACGGAAGGCGACGTTCTTCGTATCTCGGACATTGAACTCTGCACGAAGGGCCACAGCTTCACAGAAGACGACGGGCCGAGCTTCGTCACCGTCGACCCTACCGTGTTCCCCGGTGACGCCAACAACAGCGGCAACGTCACGGTCGGAGGGGCTAGCGTCGGAGACCCCGGCGCGGTCGGCTTCTACAGCCGTCGCTGGTACTGCCAGCGTATCGGGTTCACCAACTTGCCCGCCGGTGTCCATCACTTCTACGTAGCAATGAACCCTCGCTGCGACAGAGGCCACATCAAGGTCCTCATGTCCGAGGTCGAAGTCTTCCACCGCAAAGCTGCGTTCATCATTCAGGAATAGGAGTTCATCATGGCAGGCATCGGTTCAACCCTCGGTGGTATTGTCGGGCTGGCAGGCGGGCCCATCGGCTCCGCTATCGGCACGGTGGCCGGAGGCGTGCTCGAAGCGCTTCCCGCCATCATCAAGACGGACGCGGAGAAGGAGAACGAGAGGCGCCTCGCCGCCCTGCGGCGGCAGCAGGACCTGGGCACTCTCGG
>Ga0315284_10005686_pt1 | contig 17731 bp, 12 predicted proteins | sample YL17G09_16_MG_FD_203696 | JGI IMG/M metagenome (GOLD analysis project Ga0315284, IMG submission 203696) | Sediment microbial communities from Yellowstone Lake, YNP, Wyoming, USA - YL17G09_16 | ecosystem: Environmental > Aquatic > Freshwater > Lake > Sediment | place: USA: Wyoming | collected...
TCTATTGGCTAACACTGCACCAGCAGTACCAGCTCCCACAATAATAATATCCGCTCGGGTCGGTCCACTAATGTTTTTGTTGTAATCGCACATATCTATAATTATAATATAAATTATATATATCGAGTGTAGGTTAATATAAACATGATTTATCAAATTGTTACAATGATATGCATTGTGTATGGCATCATGTATCTGTTTCTATGTTGGGTCAGTTTATTTTTTCATAACAAAATATGGTGATGATTGATTTTATCAAGAATAAAATCAATCATAATTTAGTTGCTGTAACAAAACTCGATTTGACAAGGGAATTCTTTGTGAGTTGTTACCGGGGTATGATTAACCATCCCATTTCTCATGAAATATTCATTTGTGATCATTGTATTAACCGGGACTAATACATTGACTTTTCTGATTAAGCAAATGACCGGGTTGACGGACATCATTATTACATCATTATAACAGATCGTTACACCTGCAGGGAGTATATGATGTTGTGGAAAACTATCAGTAAGATTACCGATGCATCCACGAACAGTATCATTTATGATAGTACCATCGGGTACTTGAATTGACAAGTTTCTTGGTCCGACAATTTCAGCTTTTTCCCATTTACCATCGATCATAATTTTGATAAAGATAGTTCCAGTTTGCTTCACTGTCCATAATTTAGTAGGTAATGTTTCTGCACATTGAACTTTGATAAGATTATCAGTTTGTGAATTATTGACACGTTTTTCGGCCTTCCAAGTTTGAACGGCTATTTTTCGACGTTGTGATAATGTCAATTCTGGGTGTTTTTTACGAAGTCTTGCCATTTCAGCATTAATGAATGCATTATATGGAGTACGTAATTTCTGTCTCTCAGTTCTGTCTGTCGAAAAATGCTTGATACGTCTTCCGTAGAATGGTTTTTTTACTTGAGGTGTGTCGACTGAATTATCTTCAGATACTCCTTTTTGTAAATTTGTGATAACATGATATACAAAAATATCCCCATCAGATGTCTGTTCTGCGGATGGGTCACTAGATTGCGTTTCTGATAGTGATCCCTTAGCGCCAGCATTGATTAATAATTGAGTAATGTCTTCTTTTTTAACATCGATCGACCAATCTAATGCACTTTTGTTATTACTATCGACACAATTAACATCCGCACCAGCTTTGATTAAGATTTCTACAATGTGCTTATCTGCGTAACAAATTGCTTTAATTAATGGAGTATGTTTCATATGATTTGCTAAATTTATATTAGCACCATGCTTAATCAATAATTCGATAGTTTCAGGTGTAGAACCATTTTGATTATGACAAGCAACCATCAATGCAGACCATCCATTAATGGAGATGTTATCGAGAGATGATTTATCATTAGCTAAAATATTATCAATATATTTCAATGCGATTGGATATTTTCTTGTTTTTGATACAAGAAACATTAACTTTGTAACACCCATTAAAAATAAACCGTGTTCTAAACCCATGAATTCAAGTTCGAGATCGACTATATCACTGGCATTCTTTGCCGGCGAGGGAGTTTTTTCTGTCGGTGCTTCGTTCGGTTTCTTTTCTGACGTAGGTTCTTCAGATGATTTTTCTGTCGGTGCTTCGTTCGGTTTCTTTTCTGATGTAGGTTCTTCAGATGATTTTTCTGTAGGTGAGTTGTCCGATTTCTTTTCGGTTATAATTTCTTTAGCACCAGCATTGATTAATAATTGAGTAATGTCTTCTTTTTTAACATGGATAGACCAATTTAATGCAGTTTTATAATGGCGATCGACATAATTAACATCTGCTCCAGCCTTGATTAAGATTTTTACGATGTGCTTATCTGCATAACAAACAGCTTTCATTAACGGTGTCTGTCCAAAAGAATTTGCTAAATTTACATTAGCACCATGTTTAATCAATAATTCAACAGTTTCTGGGGTAGATTCTGCTTGATTACGACACGCAATCATCAACGCAGTCCATCCATCATCAGTGGTATTATCTAGAGTAGATTTATTATAGGTTAAGAGATTATCAATATATGCTAACGCTTCTGGATATTTTCGTGTTTTTGATACGAGTAACATTAAAGGCGTGACGTTATCGGAAATCATGTTCCTAAAATATCCAACCTGATTAGTTGTACTAATTAGATCATTAATACCTTTTAAAACGATATCAAATTCAGATAATTGTCTAGTCTCTTCTATTTCCTGTGATGGGTTATATTCCTCTAATTCTGGCATTGAATCATCATCTGATGACTCAAAATCTTCAAGCGCCACACCCCGACGTGGCAACAATCTATATGTTACCGCATCATCTCCAGTAAATTGTTTCATGTATTCAATAGATATTTTTTCATCGTCTGTTGGTTCTCTGAGGAGAACGACATCGTCGGTTGGAGGCTGTGGTGTAGCTGTTTCAATGACAGCCTCTGTTGTTTGACTAGTTGTTGTTACATTCTGTGATTCCAAAGCAGCAATCATGTTAGTAATCTGTGTGCGATTATCCTGATTGGTTTCTGCGTGGAGCAATGAATACAAGACTTCTAATACGGATGTTTGTGACATGTTTGATAGTATGTTATCTTTTATAAGATCCGTATTGCCTTTTTTTTTTCAATTTTTTTATGATAACGCCACCCTATATGCTATATATTAACTGATCAATATATAGAAATGAGCATATATTACGTTCCCCCAAATTCAAATATCGATACATTATTAACAGATTATCCAACATATAACACGTTTTATTTTGACGTTGGATCGTACTATATTACTAAAGTACTAAAAATCACTCGTCCACGAGTAAATTTTATTGGCCTACAAAAAGCATCATTAGTACATATATTCCAATCGGATCCTAATTACGATGGAATTGCTGTGAAGACCGGTGGTGATTATTTTACCATGACTAACATATCGGTCCATGTACCACATGATAACAAAATTGCACTTACTGTGGCTGGTTGTAGGAATACTACTATTCAAAATAATTACTGGTATGGTAATGCAACAACATTTTCTATTTATTATGCTGGTCCTAATGTGGCTGCAGGGGATCCTACTATCAATGCCTACAATACTAACGCCTTGGATGCGTATAACGTATTCAAATACAATGTAGTGTATTCCAAATGGTCCGGTGATGCAGTCTCATATAGTTTGCAGATTAATGGTAAATTCTCCCAGAATATCATTCGAGGAGGGAAACTAGCGGTTTACATGTGTAAACGAACCACTATCAGCAACAATTATATATATAATTCGTCATCATCTGGAATGTATGTTTCTTTGCCATCACATAATGTGGTTATTTCCAAGAATGTCATTTATGAATGCAAGGATTCGGCCATCAAAATTTGCAACCAAACAGAACATCCTATTTTTACTCCTAGTCCATACAATATCAGCCTTGTTTCGAACACATTATTTGATATAGACACTATTGGTATCGAATTGAATGATTGTGATACAGTGACTATTAAATCGAATAAACTTAGTTCAGCTGATGTAATAGGAATTTATCTGTTGCGATCTGCAAATATTAATCTTGATGGAAATAAAATGGGATATTTTCATATTGCATTTGATTTAGAATTGTCTACAAATAGCATTATCCAAAATAACATACTCTATAGTATTTATCCAAATGATACATCATTCTTAATTAAATTAAGAACTGGATCTAATAATAATTCGGTGATAAACAATGTATGTAGCGGGAAATTTTCGGAGAATCCTATTTATGTGACAAATGATTGTGTCAATAATACATTTTCTGGAAATATATTTAATACATATTATGATTATGACGACGAGATAAAGCAATTCAAGATAGTGTTGTGATGTATATGAATTAAAATACATGTATGCATATATTTTAATTAAGTCCTTGTTTGGGAGGTTACCAGAATATATATGAACGGCTACCCGAATATATATGAAAATGCATGCATTTTCACATATATTTCGGAACGGTAATTATTTTTCGTCCTATCACATGATCCCAGAAATAACAGTCGATCCAGTTTCTTCATGCACCATGGTATTGCCGATTCTACTTAGATTTATTCCATTGGTTGACTGGTGATCTTCTGGCGTTAAATTAAATGTGCTAGGATATCTAATATTTTTCGGATTCCAAATACTAGCTACACGATCCAACATTTTGATACTCAGACGGCAAAATAACTTGACCTCTGGAATGGCAATTTCTATGCATGGCAGAAAACGATACTTTTCTCGGTCAATCTGGTAGCGCATCTTCCACCAAGTATTCGTACAGACTTCATTGAACCAATATTTATTTAGAATACACATTCGTAGGATATCTGTGGGTTCGAGTGAAAGACACAAATAACGTAATATATCAATATGAATAGTTTCCATTGCTAATCAACATGAATTTATTTTTAAATATATCGTGCAATAAATATGTTTTATTGCATAGTATAACGTAATAATAGTTGTACAATATAGCTCGGACTATGTGCAATGGCGTATCGTAACAAATAGTTATCATTTTGTGAAATATTGATTCCTGGCATAGATAATATCGTTTGGATAGCAATAATATCGTTGTCTTTTACGCGATTAAGTAACATGATATACAATCCATCCATAACCAGATCTGTTTTATTACTTTCTGTCTGGATTTCAGTTAATAGATCGTGTTTTATTAAGCAGTCATGTGCTATGTGATAACATTTCTCACTTTTTAAGATATTTCCGAGGATCATTTTGTAAGATAATAGTTGTGTTTTATTCAAGTTATTAATGATAATATCTAGGATAGATGGTGTCATATTGGAATACAGTTTTAGCAAATATCCACATCCACGGAATCTTGCTGCTATTTCTGGATCATCAAATAATTCTCGTAATAGACTAGGATCAATCGTTAAAAAAATAGATAAATCAATTCGACTATCGTACGCGATAATTTTTAGAACATTTGTATGATGGGTTTCTATAGCAAACCGAAAAATGTTCATGATAATAGGATGTGTGGTTCTGGTGTCTACAAATAATACACCAAATATATCATATCGTTTTGCCTGGAGTGCCATAACAAATAGATCAATCTTATCTCCATCGAATAGGGGCACATTTTTATTAGCTAATATGCAGGAAACCAGTTCTAGTTTACCATGCTCAATTGCCAATGTTAATATTTTTGTTCCTAGGATAATTGGATCAACATGTGGTAAATTCACTATTTTGATAGCTTGTGGAATATGTCCTTCTGTAATTAATTTAGTGAGCAAATGTTCTTGCAAACAGGTATTAATACTATGACGTAAGATAGGATCATATGGTGTATTCGCTGCGATTAACAAATCGGTGACGAATGATTTAGAATCTGATGGAGAATATGATTTCTTCGGAACTTGATATCTGGATTGTCTGAACGGATCCACATTTCGATGTCCAAATTGCGAATACTCATTAACCTGTCTTTGCTCCATGTAATTATCTTTAATATCACATCCGGTAAACTGATGTCGAGACGGATAGTCTAAACAATCGCGAACGGTGCGTCGTGTTTCGTAAGATGAGTCCATTTGATGATTATCATTTTATGAAACAGACATGTATTATCATAAAAAAATCAATTTTTTTGGGATATTTAAAAGATAATTCATGATGGATATCATAATGAATGATCTTAATACACAGATTATGTTATTTTGTAAATCAGCTGAATTTAGAAAATACGTAAATGAATCCATTTCATTTGAGACATTTTTGAATAATTTGATGAATGATTTACGTATCCAAAATATGATCCAGACAGAATTAACATCTAAGATACCTAGGATGGTAAAACATGAAATCCAATCTCAAGTACCAGATATGTTGAAATACAACATGCGAGATAATATCGCATATATCGTAACGCAATTATTAAAAGAAACAATGCCTACGATTGTGAATAATGAAGCACACAATGTCATTAATCAAAAAATGACAGAATATGTGTCTAATCAATTGCCAAATTATGTGTTAAAAACATTAGCTGACCAATTACCAAGCTATTTGAATAATCATTTTCAGATGAACCAGATATTATCTACCCATATCGCATATCTGGATACACACTTACATACTTCTGCTATGGAAATAATGGATAAAGTTGTGAATGACGACAAGTATCACCAAGTTACGATAGCACATCTTGCCACATTAGACGAACGATATTATGCAGAACTATCTCGATTACAAAGATCTGCAGACAAGCAATTGGAATTTAATGATGTTACCTTTAATGATCACTTGGAAAAGTTTCAAAAACAAGTCAACCACAAGACCAATATTATTCGAGAAATTTATATAAAACATGATCTATTGGACCATAGATTGAAGAATATTGAACAAAATTACGAAAACGAGCTTATTTCTATGCGTCATGAAAACTTTGTATGGAAATTTACTGTTGGGTGTGTAGTAATTGCTGGTGGATTATTTTATTACTTCAATAAATAATTTATAATGGAATGAACTATTTCATTATAAATTTAGATGTCTGTGAAAGCAAAAAAATCTACCACCATCTTAATACCAGCATTATAGGGGTTCTTGCGATTATGAATCTGTTTCAGAACCCAATTATATACATTGACAATGCATTTGTTAACTTTCTGTTCCTCACCATATAATTCATTGATGAATGTCGGCATATTAGTGATGTTATTCCTTTTCATATATCCGGTACAATCCAATCGCAAACATTGAATTCCGTTGACAGATTTCATAAAAGTAAGCGAGTCTAAACCGTTCTTTTCTGCATTATGTGTTCTCGAAAAACAATAGAGCTTAACTAACTGTTGCATCATTTGTTCACTTGGTTTCAACAAAATGGTATTATTACTGCATTTCATTATGGTAAAATCGGTAATAATATATCTTTGCGAGACATTAAATGTATCCGATACAATATCATACATTATAATGTTATGACATGGTTGTCTCGCGACTAACTTGCATGATGAGAAATCATCAATCTCAGAAAGCATCTTTAACATTTTATTTGAATGACGAGATGGAGAATTTATGTAATTATTTAGTGAATTCTGTATCTTGGAATCTTTCTTAACAAGCTCATTTGGATGACGAGATGGAGAATTTATGTAATTATTTAGTGAATTCTGTATCTTAGAATCTTTCTTAACACATTTATTTGGATGACTTGATTGAGATTTTGCGTAATCGTTTAGATAATTATGAATTTTATCAGTAGATTCTTCACAGGCACTAATGACATCTTGTAATGCAACGTAAACATGGTCTGTTTTATAGAGAGTTTTTATTAACCATCCCATGTCATTAGAATCGACATTTTTAAAACATCCCTGAATGATTCTAGATTTACGATTTTCCATTTCATAATCATTGTTTGACAGAATTTGCGTAGGATTAATATCATTAAACACATCACTATTATGGATATTAAATCCTTTTTTGATGGTTTTATAAATACGTGCATGTAAATTATGTTTATTTTCGGTTGTTCTATCATAGAATGCTACTTTGTATTTCATACTAGTTAATGCATCCAAACAGGTCATGACCTTAGTACCATCATAAAATGATTTGATATAACTGAAATCAAATTTGGATACAATGTCTTCTGGAGATTTGGCGACTACTGGGATAATTTGGATGTCAAAGTTAAAATTATCAATGATCATGGTAATGACCGATGCTCTACGAATATAGTAGTGATCTAATAATCTGCATCTGTCTGCGAAAAATTTCAAGACTCGTTTCATATTCTCATGAATGATGCGAGTATTCTCTCCATAAACATAAATATCGATATCACTTGATCCGATCAAAGACATGTTATCCGCATCTAATAATCCATAAACAAAGCCACCAGAAATAATAGCATTCGTCCAGTCAAAATCATTAAACCACCCACTTGTTTTTGCAGAAAATCTAGCTTTAAATAAACCTAATGAGACAACCATTTCGTGTTTTCGATGCAATGTTTGATTTGGTTGTGTGTAGAACATATCTGCCAAATTCGGCGTTTCATAAAGCAATTTATCAATGTGATCATAGAGATTAAAAAATTGCTGTGTCACAAGAAGACTTTTGTACATAAGATATTGATCAAGAATACTGATCTCATTATCGAGAGTAACTTGTTCAATAGTGCAAATATTTTGCGGGATATCAAAATAATCTGATTGCAAATGGTTATACTGATTACCATTTGATTGGATATTTTGCATCCACGAAATAACGACCTGTGGATACAATCCTCCTAATATAGTGGCAATTTTGTATAATCGAAAAATGTTCTTCATACAATGTGCAATAATGATGGATGACCTATAATTATCCATATCTGCTAGTATTTTCTCTCGGTTAATCGATTTGATAGAACCTTTGATTACCACAGAAATGCCGAATAATTCCGTATATTTAGTAAGCAATGCGTGTTTTAAAATTAATGCATAACGAAAAAAATCTGTTTGGATTGCCGTTTCGAAATGTGAAAATCCAAAATACTTGTTGAGTTTCAACATTCTTTCTACCATATCGAGATTAAATAACATGGATGTTGTATTGATATTTGTTTCGGTGATGTTTGCAGTATTGCATAACGACATATTAATATCCAATTTATCTAGTATTGGTTCGGTTAGAAATTCATGCGTTTTCATACCGATATCAAATAATAATTGTAAGTCATCTCTTGATATTTCGCCATATGCATGTTCTAAATCAACTACAACATAATCCAATTTATGATCGAGCGATTTAAAATAAGTAGAATTCTGTTCAAGTTGATTTTTATCAAAATCAAATATAGTAATACTGGCAGTATGTGTTTCTATTGACTTGTATTTAATAACAACACGAAACAGTGGTGTGTTTTCTACCGTAGATCCAATATCATCACCTTTACTGTTATAGTACATTTTTTCTAAGATGGGTTTTTTGTCAACATTACCTGGAACACTAACACATATGTTATCTGTTGTTATAACTTTCGTAGATGACATTAGTATGTTATTTGATGGTAGTATTCGATAAACCGTATATTAAGGATGTTTTTTTTTCAATTTTTTAACTTATTTTACAATATATACACTGGCATTCTACTCTAGAAATATCCGGATATTTGCATACATCGAACATAGCCACACAATTATTCAATATTAATGTCATACAATCTATGCAGATTTTGGGTGTATCCCGAATAGCGGCTTTTTTATTGCAATTATTACAGAGTTGTTTCTTGCAGGCACCTGTTTCAAAATGTTTTGGACAGAGATACTTCCATTTATTATAATTCCTATCACTTCCAAAACAAATTACTGGAATACATCTAATGCAAATTTCATCTATATTTATTTTAGGATGATTTACAGTAGAAATTTCGGATATGTCATCTATTACAATGTGCTTTGGGAAATCATCTATTGGAATAAATCCATCAATCGTATTCACAAAATGCTTATTCTCAGTATGCTCAATGATAGGATAACATACTCGACAGGTATCATAGGTTCCTGTAAATATGTATTTTGTCCCGGTATCTTCTATGGTGAGATGTGTTTTTGTACTATTCATAATGTGATACTGAATATGACTATGTATTTATAACATAAATCACATTTAATATAGCATGATATATATAATGTATTACGTAATAGATCCAAAACCATACGCACGGTCATCGTGTAAAGGTCATTTTATGGTTAATGATAGATATACATTATTTGTCGCGCATCAGTTATACGATACACATGCTCAATTATTAGATCATATTTTCGATAATATATCAGTCGTGTCGGAAACTGATACGGGTGATGAAAAAATATTCGTGTGTGAAATAAAAAATGTTAAAACTTATTTAGAACTTAATATTCGTACATCAATGATACACCGTGATATTAGTTATTTATGTTATGTTAACAATGCCAATTACAAATATTTACCACCAAGATTTAATAAAATGACCGCTAGTGAAACAATATTTGATGTGAATTTTATTGATAATTTGATAAAATATTTGCATAATATCAATGCAGATTTTTTGTATTATGAAAATGATGATATTATCATTTATCCGGATATTGTTCATTGCCCAATTGATAAATCCGATGTCGATAATTTTGAAATCGCGCAAACAATGATATACGATACTGCAATATATGATTATTTCAGCAAAATACAATTTTATGTTTTTCAAAAAAATATCACTAACATAGCACATCTACTAACATTATCCAATGAGAATATTATTCAACTTTTAGAGCGCAACAAAAATATGATATATGATTTTTATAGAAAAAATGGATTAGAATGTGATGATATAATATTAAATATATATATCTCCAGAGAACTAGATTATAAATATTTTATTATAAAATGTGATATAATCAACAACATTGATGGAGCCAAATATATCAGCTTTATTGATAATTATCGATGGATGAGTTATTATGAATGTATGATGATGTTAAAACATGGATTATATGGATTTGAATTTATTTCAAAATTTTATAATACAGATAGCGGGATTGCACCAATTTGTAAAGGAGAACATTTTTATGATTTAATGACAAATATTAATAAATTACCTTCCGTACGACCTTGGCATAAAACACTTCTTGGTGGGGGAAATATATTATCGAATATGTTTCCGAATTATCAAGTCGTAAATTATTTTCATCGACCAACAGTAACAAAAGAAGCTGCGCATTGTATAAATGCAATATTAATTAAAACTGTATCAAATGAATTTTGGGAAATTATTTTTCGATCTAATTATTTTGAAAAAGCTCGTACGAATGATAATTTAGAAAAAATTATCAATAGACCATATGATTTTTCTGATAATGAATCATTTAAATCATTTATTGACTATACCACTTGGTATGGAACATGTACAATACGAAAACTGGTGAAACAAGAAATTCCATTCAGAATTTCGTTATTAGAAACCAAAAAAGATGCTGATATAATTTTACATAATTTTGTATCAGGTAGTCCCAAAATTGACAATAGTATTGTTATCGCATTCGCATTTTTAACAAAACAATTTGATAATCAAATGATATCCCATCCTAATCCATTGATTAGGGCCATTGCAACATCCCAGCGATATTTCTCACAAAATTTCTATGTCTCGCCGAAAAGAACAACCGATCGTCATGCTATGTCTATTGACGTATATCGTATTTGGTATTATCCACAAATTACTATCAAAAATTCTGATAAATTCATACAAATGTTATCTCTTATCCAATCTGATTGGACATATGATTTTTTACGGACAAATCAAGAGTGTTACCAAATGATCACCGAATCTACAAATTTTTATGATTTATATCGTGATACAACTAAATTTGTGTATAATTCTAGATATCTAACGACCGCTCATAAAATGGAAATAAAAACGTTACTCAATAAATTTATTTATTTTACATATTTTACAGAACAAGATATTTATCATGGTACATTTGATATGTTTAGTATAGACGGAATTGATAAATATATTAATCCAAACAAATTTAGACAATATTTTATTAATCCATATTTATCATGGACACATTATCCGAACCAATATGATTATAATGTATTTCATCTACATATAGCACGAATGAAACATCCAAAACATTTGGGTGAAAGCATATTGTCTGATAGAATGATCCGATATCAACTGAAAGATGATCGTGCAATCGGATTTGATTTTTTAGATCGAATCGATTTATCCCATGTCGATATCAAAATCAACTGTGATATAAAATATTCAATAAATGATGATATTGAATCAATCATTGTGAAATTGAAAAACTTCATTCTTGATAAACGACGGGAAATTTTATTAAATAACATTAATGAAAAAATATTATATCGACTTGCATGGACAATTCAAAAATATAAACATTAATTTGAAATACTATAAATTTATCATTAGTTATTATCTAATGATAAATATCAGTTGTGGCCAGAATCATAATCTTCTTATAGAGGAAAACATCGAATATAATGTTATTGCATCCAATATTGATTATCCGATTAATATTAATTCTATCGAATCTGTAGCGTTATTCGCAAACAAATATGGTTTATTATATCATCGCCAAACTGCAGTTACTTATGCATCCGGTTTATTAACTGAATTTGAAAAATTTATTGATACAAATTATGAACTGGCATTGTTATATAAACCAATTTCATCCGCGTTTGTTCCAGATTATGTATTTTGGAATGATATTTCTGAATTTATACGTGATAAAAAACACGTTTGTTTATTCAGATCTGGAATTAATCTATGCGAAGCGTTATTATATTTTAATACACAAATTAATCGTATTAATGATGTCGAATATGATATTTATCCAATCTATACTAAAACAAAACCATCAACTACAACATTCGACAAATATTCTAAAATGTTATCCAAAATATATGAAGGTGAAAAAATCAATTATCATAATACTTTAAATCTACCATCTATGTGTGAGAGATATCAAACCATTATTGATGAGTTTCAGAAAAAAAATATTGATTTGGTGGTATTTGATATTCGCACATTTGGTCCAGATACTGGAGATAATATTTGCCAAATTTATCAATTTAGTTCCCTAGTTATTGCATTGAATATTTTACAAAAAAATGGATGCTATATATTTCGATTTAATGCTTTCACAAAAAATTTTGCATATCAGATTTTTACATTCTTGTCTAAATATTTCGATAATGTTTTTGTCAATTATAATAATGTTCGAACTAGAAAAATGTTTCATGTAGTATGTACTAATTATGTAGGAAGTATCGAAAAAAATGATAATAAAATATTGTATAATGTGTTGAATACATGGAATAAACTAAATCCAAATTGTGGAGTATCCGCAAATGATAATACGATTACTAATATATTCAATTTTACACACGAACAAGAATGCATCACACAAAATACTGATGTATTAGTTCAATATATTGAAAGAATGTATGAAAAAATTAATAGAATATATAATTTTCGTCTCAAAGATATTGAACAATTATCATTACCTGAATTGATTAATTATTACAACTATAATAACGAAATTAATTTCAAAAAAAATATTCGGTTCGCCAAAGCATATGATCTACCATTGAAACATACAACCCTTGCAAAATTACAAAATATTCCGAATGAATTATCTCGATTGGAAATTTATACTTCGCCAATAAATATGGATTTAATTATGTTAAATCACGAAGATATTAATCACGAAATTAGTATTAATGATAAATTAGCTGTTAATATCCAACCATTATTATCTGTAAAAGAAAAACTAAATTTGTACAAGATTGGAATCGATACTAGGAATACTGATAAATGGACAAAACATACTAATCAATTGAATATGTCACAAGGGATTATTACCGGTATAAAAAAATCATATGGTGTTGATATTTCTAGAGGATTTGTAAAAATGTACGAAATGCTATTCTTGTATCGTATTATCCCAATGACTGATAAGTACGTAACATTCCATATCTGTGAAGCACCTGGTCATTTCATCAATGCGACACAATATTTTATCAAAACAAATTTTCCTAAGATGCATCATGAATGGCATGCATCTTCGTTAAATCCAATGGATGTACGGAATAAAACAGCACTTGGTGATGTATATGGATTTATTAAAAATTATCCAAAACATTGGCATTGGGGATATGACAATTCTGGAGATGTTACTAAAGAATCCACTATCCGACAATTTAAAGAACTTTTTCCCGAAAAAATAGATCTGTTGACATCCGATTGTGGATTTGGTGCGAAAACACGATACGAATATTATAATCAAGAAAGTGTAATGAATAAAATCAATTTATGCCAGATATTTATTGCATTATTAACACTCAAAAAAGGTGGCATTGGAATATTCAAATTTTATATCCCATTCACGAGTCACATCTCTATTTCCATTATGTATTTATTATCAAGATTTTTTAAAGACGTATCTATTTATAAACCCACCACTAGTTCCATTACAAATAATGAAATATATGTGATCGCAATGAATAAAAAATATCATGTCTCTGATAAAACATATACTACATTAATAAATTTTATCCAGAATGATGATGGTGACAAATATTTATCACCATCCATAAATAATGAGTTCATTGACCAATTAACCCATATTTCTGATATGATCACGAACAGTCAAATTGATAATTTGAAGGTCATATATCAAGCATATGATACATCAGTAGATTTAAAAAAAATAGAGAAGCTTAAATATGAGTATTATCTAAAATGGTGTCGGCATTATAATTTTATAGATATGGATAAAGATAAATTATTGAATATCAACAAGTAGTTTGATATATTTACCCGATAATAATGCACTCACTAAGAACTGATGTTTTCGTGAAATTTCTTTATTGTTATAAAAAATAGTATCCTATCATAAATTAAATGACAGGAATGATAATCGGTTTGTTTGGTATCATCATCATTTGTGCGATTACACCATGGATTGTATTTGATATTTTACAAATGTGGACACCATGGACTATTGGTGTTAGTATTTGGATAGACCTAGTGGTGATTGTATTTGCAGCATTCATGTATAAAATTTATACGAGAGATCGAGTAGCATATAGTCCATTAGAATATTATGTAGAAGATGATTTATTTGATGAGTATTCAAATAATAGCCAACAATATTCATATGTTGTTCCGGAATTACAGACAGTATATCAAAAATATTCACGATAGTATTTTTATCTAACTAATCTAGTTAAATAAAAAAATTGAATATGTCTTCAATTATAATTGATATAAATTACCATTAACGTCATTTGATTTTGGATAAGTATCATCTCATAAAAGTTTTTTACTAGGATATGTATCCGTACCCATTCTATATCTAAAATATGATATAATACATATTAAATGAATGATGGATTGCCAGGGATACCTATATCAACACCCAGAACAAGAAGATCTGTATCATGGTGTGAAACTACAAAAAATGAATTATTATTTTCTGAAATTGTTTTTTCGAAAGTATCATCCGATGATTTATTGAATATGCCCCCAATTAAATCATCTAGTAACTGGGTAGAAAATGATCCTATAAAAACATCATGTTTGGATACAGAATCCATATGTCTAGAAAAAGTATCATCCCATAAAAAATTCTTAAATTTTTTACCAATGATGCACATTCGTACACAATCGGATAAGATGTCTGCATCCCAGCGATCTCCAAAATCATCTAGTGATCCATCTCCAGAACCAAGAAAAAAATATTCTAAATTTTTTTCTTCATCTGATCCTAGAAAAACTAGCAGAAACTCTCCTAAAGAGAGTGATCAAGATGAAATTGATACAAAAAAATCATCATCTGAATCAAAAAACAAACCCAGAAAAAGTATATCGTCTGATGAATCTCATTATGCGAGTCCCAAAAAAAATACAAATGATATTATAATTACGCATTCGTCATCTGAATCAAAAAACAAACCCAGAAAAAGTATATCGTCTGATGAATCTCATTATGCGAGTCCCCAAAAAAATACAAATGATACGATAGTTAGTCAGTCATCATCGGATTTAAAAATACATTCCCAAAAAAGTACATTGATAGATGAAATAACAAACCATTATCCGAAATTATCATTAAATCAAAATTCGCAAGGAGAATATTCATTCTTTGTTAATGAGGTTAGAATTACGGTTGTCTATGATTCATTGTGTAATGGTAAACATAAATTATTCAAGATCAAACATCTTTTTAATAATTATTATGAATGTTCCGTAATAAATTCCGAATTAGTACATTCTAGTGATATTGTAATGAATGGATATGTGGGTATATATATCATTATAGATGTAGATGGTAATTACAAACTAAATGACCAAAATCCGCCTTACAATAATGTACATTTTTTAGCATATTCTAAAAAATGGGACACCGTAAAAATGACAAATTATCCTATATATATTAATTGTTGTGAATCTCGGTTAAATATATCCGAATTTATTCAAGCGTATACCAAGTTTTTTTTTCTACTTGAGAAAAAATGAATATTTAATTGTCTTAATATAAAATAAATAATCAAATCATTACCAGTCATGCTTCATAAATTCAAACTCATCTGTGCTATGGATTCCAAATTTGGAATCGCCAGAAAAAATACTATTCCATGGCGTATCCAAGAAGATATGTTATTCTTCCAAGATATTACAAAAGCTACAAAAAATGGCAAAAAAAATGTTGTCATTATGGGCAAAAATACCTGGAAAGCATTGCCAGATCAAATGCGGGGACTCCGGGATAGAATCAATATCGTAGTGTCTTCTACCATGACACCTGATGAATTAGTCAACGATAATGTGACTAACTCCGACTCGCATTTAGTCACATCATTAACAGAAGCTATGGTAGTTTGTTCATCAATTTCTATTGGTGATATCTTTATTTGTGGCGGAAGTTATATCTATCGTGAGGCCATGGCTAATCTTTCCATTGATGAATACATTATCACCGTGATTGATCATGATTATAACTGTGATGTATTTTTCCCACATAATCGCAATTTTGTATTACAAAATACTTATAAATTTTCTGTGATGGATGAAAATATCGGCCAATACGTGAAAGTTACGTTTGGTAAATCAAAAAAGTGTGAAATAGGTAATCCAGGGGAATGTGCATATTTAAGTTTATTGTACCAAATAGTCGCAAGTGGAGAATTTCGCCAAACTAGAAACTCAAATACCTGGTCTGTATTTGGAAAAAACTTAGAATTTGATCTTGAACATGGATTCCCATTATTGACAACAAAACAAATGTTTTTTAGAGGAATTTTTGAAGAATTGTTGTTCTTTTTGAAAGGCCAAACAAACACCAATATATTATCCCAAAATAATATCAAAATTTGGGAACCTAATACCAACAGAGAATTCTTGGACAAAACTGGGTTATCACAGTACGAACCAGGTGATATGGGGCCGATGTATGGATTCAATTGGCTTCATTTTGGAGCTACTTACCATGGGATGTATCATGATTATACGGACGCTGGATTCAACCAGTTGGCATATTGTCTAGATCTATTAAAAAAAGATCCATTTAGTAGACGCATTGTGATGACTACATTTAATCCGGCACAAGCCAATGAAGGTGTCCTCTATCCATGTCATGGTCTCACCATATTATTCAATACGAGCAAAACCAACGATGGTAAATTTAAATTGCATTGCATGATGACCCAGCGTTCCGCAGACGCTATCTGTGGAGTACCATTTAATATCGCATCGTATGCATTACTCGTACATATTATCTGTGAATTAATTAACAATGATGCCAGCTATCATGGGCTGAAATTTATCCCAGGACGTTTGATGATCAATATGGGTGATGTGCATATTTATGAGACACATTATTCACAAACAGTTCGTCAAATATTAAGAACACCCTATGCATTTCCCACTATGCAATTCAAACATAGTATTCATACGGTAGATGATTTGAAATATGAAGATATAGAATTCATCAACTATAAATCGCATCCAAGAATACCTGTTACAATGGTTGCATAAATTATGATTTCATAATTTATGTCACTAAGATTATATTAAAAAATAACCATAATTAGTAGAAACATGTCAAAAGCCAAATATGCATTATTAATTGGAATTAATTATTTAAAAAATCCAGATAACCGATTGAATGGTTGTATCAATGATATCAAACAAA
>Ga0315284_10005687_pt1 | contig 17730 bp, 12 predicted proteins | sample YL17G09_16_MG_FD_203696 | JGI IMG/M metagenome (GOLD analysis project Ga0315284, IMG submission 203696) | Sediment microbial communities from Yellowstone Lake, YNP, Wyoming, USA - YL17G09_16 | ecosystem: Environmental > Aquatic > Freshwater > Lake > Sediment | place: USA: Wyoming | collected...
GTCTCCATTTTTTTGGTTTTCCTCCTATTTCCCTCGCTCACTCACCTCTCTCTTTCTCTATTCCCTCTCCACCCAAACAAAACGACCGCCAGTCGGAGCTCTCGTCCCTCGCTGAGCTCACAGGAGAGCTCCGCGCTGCGCGCGCCGCATCCGAGGCGAAGCTCAGGCTCGGGAGGCGCTGGCTGAAGGATCTGAAGAGCGTCATCCTCGAGGAGATCGACGGCGACGACGGCGACGTCGACGGGGGCGGCGAGGGCGACGGGGGAGGGAGCGGCCACCCTTTCGGGGACGCGGACACCGTCGCCGGGCGCAGCTCGGGCGTCTTCTCGGACCCTGCGCTGAGCCTCTAAGAAACACGAATGAAGAGAGAAATAAACCTTTTGATTCGCACTTGTTAAAAAAGAAAAAAGAAACTCTCATTTCCACTATTTTTTGTTCTTCTTCTTTGTTCGCCTCCTCTCTTTGTCTCCTCGTTCCTCGACCTCCACCACCACGCCGGCCTCCAGCAGCGCCCCCAGAGCCTCCCGCACCGCGGAAGCGGTCTCGCCATCATCATCATCATCATCATCAAATCCGGGCAAATCGGAGACGCGAACGGCGTCGACCCCGGGGCGGGCGGAGTGGACCCCGAGCAGCAGCTCGAGCGCCGGCGCGGCCTCGAGGGCGAGCTCTATGCGGCCGCCTGCAGAGTGAGCAGCAGGCTCACCGTCTCCGGCTCCGGCGGCGTGCGCCTCGCTCTCGTTGGCCAGGCAGTGGTAGACGACGGCGCTGTCTCCCTCAACGCAGAGCCTCGCTGCCGTGCCGCCGCAGGCGGGGCGGACGAGCGACGGGAGACTTCCCTTCCGCTTCTGCTTCTGCTTCTGCTGCCTCTCTCGCGCCTTTCCGTCCGTCGACGGCGCCGGTGGCGGCGCTGTCGGCCGCATCCGCGAGAGCAGGAAGTCGGCGCCGATCCTGTCCGCCGCGGCGTCGACGGGCAGGGCAGCCACCACGGCCTGCGCGGCCTGATTGATGATTTCGAGGGCGCTCTCCCGGTTCCGGGCCCTGTGGGCGTACTCGCCTCGCGGCGCGGTCCCGCCGGGGACGACCGGTGAAGAAGCCCCCTCTCCTCCGCCGTCGGCGGCCCTCTCCGCCGCGTCCTCGCGCGCGACGCCCAGGCTCGTCGCCAGCAGGCCCCTGGGCAGCGACCTCCGAAGCTCCACGTTTCGCGCCGCGGCGAGCTCCACGGCTCGGGGCAGGGCCACGGCCAGGAGGTCGGCCCAGGTCGTGCGCTGGCAGACGGAGATCGTGAGGTGGAGCGACGGGAGCAGCGCGCCGCCGTCGAGGTCGGAGGAGGTGGAGCCATCGTCTTCTTCGTCGGAGCCTCCTCCTCTTTCCCCGTCCCTTCTTCCACCTTTTCCCTCTCCTCCTTTGCCTTGATCAGACTCGTCGTCGCCATCGCCGTCGTCGTCGTCGTCGTCGTCGTCGCCCCTTTCCCTCTCGTCTGCGACAGTCGCGGCACAGTGGACAGTCCCGCGAGGCAGATAGAGGACGTCGCCCCTCCTCAGGACGGCATCCAGCACCAAGGGGCCCAGCTCCTCCATTTTGAAATCGTCGCTCGGCCAGCGCGGCAAAACCTCGTCCTCGGTCCTGGGACCAAAGACCCTCCACCTCTTCCGGCCGCAGAGCTGCACTATGAAGACGTCGACGTCGTCGTAGTGCGGCGCGAACCCCTGGTGCCCCAGCGGAGGCGAGATGTACGCGTTGGAGCCGACGGCGCAGCCCCAGAAGCCCTCGAGCGCGGCGACGACGGAGCGCAGGGGACCGTGGTGGCGCTGCGGGTGGAGGATCCGCGCCGAGGCTCCCCGGAGCAGGGCGTCGCGGAGGTCGGCGGGGCGGACGCACGAGGCGGCAGAAGAAGGCGCCTCGGCGCCGGCGTTCAGCGTCCTGCGGACCCCGGCCCCGGGGTCGAACCGCACGACGTCGACGCCCGTCCCGAGAGGGAAGTCGTTGTCCTGCAGGAGGTCGAAGAGGTCGGCGGACGAGAAGAGCGCCTCGACGACCGCGCGTCCCTGCCGGCTGCTGGCGCGCCTCCGCACGAGGACGGGCCGCTCCTCGAAGCAGGTGTCGAAGAAGGCGCGCAGGGGGAGGGGCGCGAGAAGGGCAGAGAGCACCGCGGCCCCGGCGGCCTCGGAGCCCGGCGGCGTGCTGCCGTCTGGGCTCGCTGCCGCGGCCTCGACGACGCTTTGCACCTGCGGGGCTGGGCGGTCGTCGTCGACGAAAAAGGGCACGGGCTGCTGGGGCAGAGCAAGGTGGCTTCCGCAGTCCCCGACGGAGGGGCGATGGTGGCGGCGGTGGTCGTCGTGCAGCTGCTGCTGCTGCTGCTGCTGGTCGAGGTCGCTCTCGCTCTCGCTCTCGTCGGCGTCGGAAGAAGAGCAAGCCAAAGCCGTCGCCGCCGCCGTCGCCGCCGCCGTTGGCGGCGCTCGCATGCGCGGCGTCTTTGGAGCCGCTTTCGTCGCCATCTCCTTCCTCGCGCCCGAGGGATGCGAAGCTTCTCCTTGCGGCAGAGCCGTCCTCTTGGCAGTCTTCGTGCGCGTCATTGAAGGCTGCAGAAGTAGAACGAACTGTTCTTCTCTCTTTCCAAATGCGAGAGAGGAAAAAAGTGTCCTGGCTAGTTTTGGGCGAGCTCGATAAAACTTTTCACACAAAAAGAAAAAACCAATGCCTCTGTCGTCGGCACTCCGGAGCGTCGCCTCCGCGGCGGCAGCGGCGCAGCCAACGCCTCGAAGGCAGGGATCTCGAGCGTCAAAGAGTGACATCGCCGCGCCGAGAGGCAGGCAAAGGCCCACGCAGACGACGGAGTTGGCGACTTCATCTTCGGCAGCGGCGTCGAGCTCGTCGAGCCAACAGCGACCCGCGATTCCTCGACGGCACCGACCTCCTCCGCCGACGCCCAGGCCCGCGGCGACCAGGACCTCGGAGATACTCGCCTTCTTCGACGCCGCGTGCTACCGCGGCAAACCCCCAGCAGTCATCCTAAGCCTCGCTCGAAAGCTACGAGAGCATTTGATAAGGGAAGGGATCGAGAGTGACAGCGGCGACTACCCGAGAAAGCGCCGCCCTTCTGCCGCCGAGGCCGACGCCCTCCTCGCCTCCGCCCTGAAGATCGCCCGGATAGACCGCGCCTTCCGCGCGATGCTCTCCTTCGACGCTGCTGCTGCTCCTGGGTCATCCTTTGCCGGCGAAGAAATTGACCCGGTCGACGCGGCCCTTCGGCTCGCGGACCTGCTGCCGCCTCGCGCCGAGATAAGGCTCGCGCTCCTCGACGCCGCCGCGAAAGCCAAGGGCAAGAGGAACGCCGTCGACGTCGCCGGTGTCGCAAAGGTCGCGGAGGCGTGTTCAGCCCTCGCGAGGCGGCTCCGCAACACCGAATACAAGCTGAGTCCCGAAGTCGCCGACGATGCGGGAACGGTCGCGATGCTGGTGGCCTCGACGAGGAGTCTTCGGGCAGCGAAGAGGATGAAGGAGAGAAGGTCCGAGGAGGAGGAAGAGGGCGAAGAGGAAGGCGAAGACAGGGGCGAGGAAGAAAGCTTCGGCGACGACGACAACCACGTCACCGAAACACTGATCCGTTCTACGATCGAGCTGGCCCTCTCCCGGCGCTCTTCGTCGCCCGCCGTCCTCGCATCCGCTCTCGTCGCTCTCGTCGAACTCGGGGACGCGCCCGCCGCCTTCTCGACGTACGCCGAGTTCCGACGCCTCTGCCGCTCGGTGCCCGAGACAAGGACTTTCCACGCTCTGCTGCGGGCCGCGCGCCTCTCGCCGCGCGACGGGGCCCCAAAGGTGCGGCGGATATACGACAGGCTCCGGCGCGGGCTGCACGGACCTCGCGCGCGCCCCAGCGAGCGCACCGCGGCGGTCGCGCTCTCCGCGGCTGCCGCGGCGGGAGAGCGCGACGTGGGATGGATTCTGGGCGTGTACTCGTCGGGCGTCGAGGCCTTTGGCGGCGGCGGCGGCGGCGGCAAGGGATCGAGCAGCAACTCTTCTGCTGCTTTCGACGCTGCAGCGGCGCTCGCACTTGCAGTCAGGTCTGCTGGCGCCCCGCCGGAGGCTGTGGCGGCGGCTTTCGCCGCCGGGGCGGCGGTCAGACAGCAGCAGCAGCAGCATAACATCAGTAAAAGCAGCAGTAGCAGCAGTCTCAGCGACGGCAGCAGGCAGTCCGTCTCGTGGCTCCACGCTGAGCTGCTGCAGCTCGCCGCCGCCTCTGGAGAGCCGGAGAGGGCTGTGGCCCTGTGGGCCGCGGCAGCGGAGGACGGGGTCACGTCGTTCGTCGGTGGCGGCGGCGGAGAGAATTCTACGGAAGGAGAAGGAGAAGAGGTCGAAAAAGGAGGAGGGAGCGGAGAACCCCCTTCTTCGTCTTCTTCAACGTCTGCCAATTCGTCGTCCGTCTTCTCCCCGGCCTACCTCTTCTCGGCTCTCTTCAAGTGCGTCGCCGCCGGCGGAGGGTCCCCGGAGCTGCAACTCCTCGGGGACGCAGCCCGGGCCGATCTTCGCGGCGCCTGGCTGCGAGAGAGGAAGCGAGCCAGGCAGTCGAAGAAAGGAAGAAGGAACCGCCCTCCTCCTTCCTGCCTGACGCCCCGCGACGCGCTCGTCGCGCACAACGCCGCCCTGGCCGCGCTCGCGGCGGGGGCCCGCGTCGCCGAGGCCCGAGCGCTGCTCGACAGCATGACGACCGACAATGGAGGCGGTCCCTCCCCCGACGCCGTCTCGTTCAACTGCGTGCTCGACGCCGCCGCGCAGGCCGGCGACGTCGATGCCGCCTTTGACGTGTACCGCGCGATGATCGAGGAGGGGGAACGGAGGAGCCCGCTGCACTTCGCCCCCGGTGTCGAGTCGTACGGAGCGCTCATGCACGCGGCCGCCCGCGCGGCGTCGCCGGCCGATGCCGAGCTGGTCCTCAGGGCCATGCGAGCTGCCGGAGTCGAGGCGAGCGTGCAGGTTTTCACGTCGTATATGGCAGCGCTCGTCGCCGGCTATGGCAACAGCAACAGCGGCAGCGGCACAAACGGCAACGGCGCCAACGGATCGAAGAGACCGTCTTCTTCTGCGTCGGCTCCTCCGTCTTCTTCGACCGCCTCCGAGGCCGCCTCCGCGGTGCTCGCCCAGATGCGTGCCGAGGGCCTCTCCCCGACGGCGGTCACTTTCGGCGTCTGTCTCCAGGCCGCGGAGCAGAGCGGGGATGTCGGCGCGGCGCTCCGATTCTACTCCGACGCCTTGAGGTCCGGCGTCGCTCCGACGGACGAGTGCCACAGCAAGCTGCTGTGCGTCGCCGGTCGCCCTTCTTCGACTCCCTCGAAAGCTCTGTCGAGGGCTTCCTCGGAGAGGACGCTCAACGAGGTGGTCGGGGTCGTGCGGAGGCTCGTCGCCGGCAGCCATAGGGGAGGAGGCGGCGGGGGCACAGGTCGAGCGCCGGCAGCAACGGCGGTAACGACGGACCCTTCCGTTCGGGACGCCACGCTCAACTCCCTGGCCCGCGCCCTGGCCTCCTCGGGGCAGCTCCCGCGCGCGTCGCGGACCCTGGCGCTGCTGCGCTCGCTCGGCGGGGTCCTGGAGCCGCCGACCCTCGGGACGATGCTCCGGGCCGCAGCCGCGGGCGCCCGCCTGGACGACGCCGAGGCGTACTACGACGAGCTGCGCTCGCGTGGGGTGAGGGCCAGACGCAGGGACGCGTCGGCCTTCGTCGTGGCGCTCTGCGATGCCGGGAGGCTGGGAGACGCTCTGCGGGTCTACGCGGAGTTGACGCGTTCGGACGCGAATTTCGTGCCGTCGCCGGCAGCGTCGCCGTCGTCGCTGTTTTTCGGGGCGTCGTCGCACCCTTCGTATTCAACAGCAGCCGCAGCAGTGACGACCGCCGACAAAGACAAGAAGAAATCCCCGCGGGTCAAGCCGCGCTCCTCCGAGCGAACGCGCTCGTCTTCGCGCGAGTGGGGCTCGGCCGGCGGCGGCGGAGGCGGAGGCGGAGGCGGGGTAGGAGGGGGCGCCCCCTCCGCGGCAGCGGCGCTCGTCGCCGCCCTGGCTTCCGAGGGCGACGTCGACGCGGCGCGGTCTCTCTACCTGACGAGCGGCCTCAGGGAGGGCGCTCGGAGGGCCTTTTCGGTCGTGGCGGGCGTGCTTCCCCCCTCCCCCCGCGCCGACGCGGCGGCGCGGTCTCTCTACATTCCCCCTCCGCCGGGCATCGAGCGCGCCTGGGCGGCGCTGATCGAGGCGGCCTGCCACGCCTCGAGGCCCGAGGTCGCTCTGCTGGCGTTCGACGACTGGCGGGCCGCCGCCGACGCGGCCGACGCCGCCGGGGTGAAGCCCCTGGAGCTGAGCATTTCGCTGCTGGCGTTCCTCGAGGCCAAGTGCAGGAGCGAGGAAGGGGAGGGCGAGACCGAGTTCTCTCTGCGGGTGTTGGACGTGTGCTCGGCCATGCGCACGATGAACTACAGGGCGGCGCAGGCAGCGCTGGCCGCCCCGCCGAAGGCGTCGCACCACGTCCGAGGCTGGATCGAGGAGGAAGAGGAGGAAGAGGAAGAAGAGAGGCGGAAGAGGGGGATGAGCGTGCGGCTCGTCCCGAACGACTCGGACAGCGGAGGCGAGAGCGGGGACGAGAGGGAGGCTCCTCCGCCGCCGTCCGGGTCGGCCGCCGCCGCCGTCGCCGCGAGGCGAGCGGCGCTGGCCTCTCCCGAGGTAATTGCCTCGAGGAGGGCCGCGAAGTTGGTGGCTGCCCGCGCGGCGCTGCGCAAGAGGCTCGCCGAGAGGAGGAGGCTCTCCGCGGAGAAGGAGAAGGAGAAGGAGGTGAAAGCGGCGAAAGAGGTCGAAGGCGCGACGACGGCGGCGGCGACGGCGGCGGCGACGGCGGCGGCGGCAGCAGCGGGAGAACGAGGATGTCGGTCTCCCCTTCCTCCTCCTGCGACGGATTCGACAGGCGAGGGATCGGTGCTCGCTCGCCCGCGACCTCCTCCACCGAAGCTGGCCGCGGAGGCGGCGCTGCTGAAGCCGCGGGATCGTCCCCACGACGACGACGACTACGACGACGACGACGACAACGGCGATGAGGGCGGCGACGAAGGTCGGTTCGACTGGAGCGGCAGCGAAGGGGAAGAAGAGGACGAAGGGGAAGAACGATGATTATTCTTCTTTATTGTAAACTAGTGTAACCTGTTCTACAAAGGGGGCCTCAAACACTTGGTGGAAATGAAGTCAAAGATGACGCGCGCGGCCTCGGCCTCCGCGCCTCGAAGAGCGTGGTCGCCGCCGAGAGCGACGGCCTCTGCCTTCGACGAGCCCGGACCCCGCTCTCCCTCTTCCTCCTCCCCCTCCTCGCTCCGCCGCCGAAGCGAGGAGGGGGGGGTTGATCGCGTCTGCCTGTTGATCGCGTCTGCCAGGCGCCTCGCGTGTGCAGCCGTGTCGTATTCCTTAGGTAGGTATTGCTCCCGCAGAGACGCAATGATGAGCGTCGGGAGTGCGCTTGTCTTCCCGACGTCTCCTCCCAAAGCCCACAGCTTCTCAGAAAGTTCCGCGTCCGAGAAATCAGATGAGAAATAGTCGTCGTCGCCTCCCTTCTCGGTCAGCGAGAACCACCTCGCCGCCGAGAGCGGGGCCCCGTCCCACTCGGTCATGAAGTCGATTACGGTCGCCTCCGGGTCCTTGTCCTCTTTCATTGCCTCGCGGCACCTGTCGAGCCGCCGCTGCGCGAGGGGCGCGGCCTCGGGGTCGAGGAAGAAGCACTCGCGGTCAGAGACGGGCGCCTGAAGGACGACGCCGAGGAGCGGGGCGCGCTCGCCGGCAATGTTTCTCCCCCTCTCCCTCTCGGCGTAGCGCACAGCGTCCTGGCATCCCGTCGAGTGTCCCAGGAGCGCGATGCCGTCGACTCCTCGGTATGCCTTCAGGTGGGCGGAGAGCTCGAGGAGCTCGTCGGCGTCGCGGTCGAGGCTCGAGGTGCCCCAGCCGCGGTGGCTAGAGGACAACAGGGGTGTTATGAGGGACCACTCGACGCCCTCGTCGCTCTTTCCGTCGGCCTTGAGCAGTTCGGCGAGGTCGGGGAGGTAAGGGAGGGCGAAGAAGCCGTCGGTGAGGCCTCCAACCGCGACGACGGCGAGCTTGGTCTTCCTCTTCTTCGAGGCCGAGGCATCGGCATCGGCATCGGCGGTCTTCGCCGATGTTTCCTCGTCGACCGCAACGCCGCGTCTCTCCGCCTCGTCGCGAGATAGGTCAAACTCGAACGCGACGCAAGCGGCCGAATCGGCGTACCGAAACAGCTCCCCCTTGGAGCGCGGGAGGTCAGACATTTCGTCTATCGATTGATGGTGGAACAAGTGTTATCCGGAATAAAAAAATGTTTCTCTCTCTCTCTTTCTCTCTCTCCCTCCTCCTCGCAGCTCTTCCGATCACGCATCCAGCTTGTCGTGCACGCGAGATCTGGGGATATCGAAACGCAGCATCCCGCCGGCAGCCCCGGAAGAGCCAGTCTTCAAGACGGGAGAGAGCGGCGGCAAGAGCAGCGACGAAAGCCTCCTGGGAGAGGCTGACGGCGGCGAGGGCGCAGCAGAGGCAGAAGCGGAGGAGGAGCGGCCGCCGCCACGCCACAGAAACACCGAAGCCGCCGCAGACGCCGGCGACGACGCAAGAGCCGCGGCCACGGCGGGAGGTGCGGCCCCGTAAGTCGACGAGGTCGTCGAGAAGCCCGGGTGCTGCTTCGCAGAGCGAGGGCTGGGGCCCTTGCTCTCAGGCTCCTTTTCGACTTCTACTTCGACCTCGAAATCGCCGTCGCCTTCCGCTGCCGCTGCTGCCGACGCCACGAGAGCGTCCAGCCACGCACCGGCGCCGCTCGCGGGCAGGGCCGCGCCCCATCCCCCGCCGCCGCGGCTCAGGAGCACCGCGGCCAGACCGCGCCCCGCGGCGGTGGAGGCGTGCGGCAGCGGGCCGCCGGCGGACGGAGAAGCAGCGGAAGAAGAAACGAGGGCTCTCAGGTTCGAGCCCTGCGCGCAGAGCCACGAGCGGACGCTGCCAGAGTGCTGCGCAGCGGACTCGAGAGAGGAGGCCGGGAGGAAGACGACGCGCTGGGCGTCGAAGCCATCATCGCCGTTGCCGCCGCTGCAGCTGCTTCCTTCTCCGAGCGCAGCGACGCGAGCGACGGCGCCGCCTCTGCTGCCGGCGAGCAGAGACACTTTCCCCAGCCCCTTGCATGTTTTCTGCAGAGATTCCGCGCCGCTCCCCTTCGGGCATGCGGTCCCAAGCGGCGAGGCGGAGATGACGACGGTCGGGGCAGCGAGCAAGGAGGCGGCCGCCCGGAGGCGCGCGAGGTCGAGCCCCACGGGGACGGCCGTGGCGTCGGCGACAACGAGAGAAGGCGAAGAAGAAGAGAATGAAGAAGAAGAAGAAGAAGAAGAAGAGACAGAAAAAGGAGACGAGAGCGACAGCGCTGCTGCTGCTGCTCTTGCGGCAGCTGCGAGCTCCCCTACGCCTTCCTCGCGGGAGACGACGACGATCTCGATGTCCAGGGAGGGAGGGAGGCGCTTGAGCCCAAGAAAGGACCGCACGCGCCTCTCGCTCGCGCCGGCGGCGACGACGAGGAAGACCCGCGACGGGAGCAAAGGGAGCGAGAGCCACCTCTCGAGGGAGCAGGGCCCACCTCCGACGCCGCGGAGGGCGGGAGGGAAACAGGAGGAGAGCTTCTCCTCGCCGTCGTCAAATCCCCCGCTGCAGAAGAGGAGGGCGATCGCGGAGGAGGCCATCGTCAAATGCGTTGGTCAAAACGGGACGGGAAAAAAGGTGAAGGAAGATAAAAATGGAAGCAGGGTCGATGCGAGTGGCGGGCGAAAAGAGAGAAAGTTTTCTTCATTTTCGTTTTCGCTGCAAGAAGATAAGGAATGATCTCTTGGAAACGTGCTCCTCGCTCTCTTCTATCTCTCTCGCTTTCTTTCTCTCTCTCTCTAATTCTGATCGCTGGTCTGACACTGAGGGGGGCGTCTCGCATCGTAGCCCGACGTCCCCCGAGAAAACAGTGGGAGCAGCTGGTTCGGATCAGCCCTTGAAAAAAGAGAGAGGTTTGACGACGATGGGGGGGTCGACCCCGACCGCCTCAGCCCCGACCGTCGACCCCGTCCCGATGTTCCCCCTGCGCGTGTTCGCCGCGGCGCTGCTCTTCTTCCACGGCTCGGAGTTTGCTCTCGCGTACGCCTTCCAGAGGAGGACGCTGAGCCGGAGATGTGAGCTCGATCTCTCTTTCTTTCATCGAGAAAAGAGACCCTCTTTTTCCCTCCTCGTTCTCATCGGAAGAAAAAAACCAAAATCGAAAACGAAAAACCTTCCAGCCCTGCTCTTCTCCTGGCCCTACGCCCTGGCGATGGCCTCCGCCGTCGTCGAGTACCTGGTCGAGTCGATCCTCGTGTCTCCTCGATGGAGCCAGCGCAGCGCCGGCGCCGTCCCGCTCCTCCAGACCGCAACCACCGCGACGGGCTGCCTCCTCGTCGCCGCGGGGGAAGCCCTTCGAAAGGCCGCCATGCTCACCGCGGCCCGGGCCTTCACGCACGACCTGGCTCTCAAGAAAGAGCCGACCCACGGCCTCGTGACCTGCGGGGTCTACTCGCTGCTGAGGCACCCTGGATACGCGGGGTTCGCGCTCTGGGCCGTCGGCACGCAGCTGGTGCTTCGCAACCCCTTGTGCGCGGTCGCGTTCGCCGTGGCCGTGGCGCGGTTCATGAGGGCGAGGGTGGAGGCCGAGGAGGCACTGCTCGTGGCGTTCTTCGGGGAAGAGTACGAGAGGTATGCGAGGAGAGTCAAGAGGTGGTGGTGGAGGTGAAACGAAGGAGGAGAAGCGTGTTTGTTGCTGTTTTTTGTTTTGTTTTTTTCGTTGATAGAATTGAAAAAAAAATCGTTGTAAAGAAGAAGAAGAAGAAGAATAGCCACTCGGGATTATCAAGACTGTGAATCGACGGTGTTGTTGTTGACAAGCAGCAAGAGCCAAAGAGAAAAAACAACGGAAAATAGACGTTGAACTCTCTCTCTTGTTCTCTGTCTCTCTCTCTCTCTCTCTCTCTCTCTCTCTCTCTCTCTCTGTAGACCTCGACCAAAAAGAATTGGAAAAGAAAAACTCAACCTCTCCTCTTTCCTCTCTCACTCGCGCGCGCTCTCTCTTTCTTCTCCTTCCTTCCCCTCCCCCTCTTCTACTTCCCCGGCCCGCCCAGTCGCAGGGCCTGCAGGATCCTCCCCTCCCCGATCTTGGACGGCACCGGGTGCGTCTCGGGCTTGAACTTCCCGAGCTGCGCCTCGGAGTTGGCCTTGGCCAGAGCGACCAGGATCTTCTGCGCGGCGTCGACGTTGCCCTTCTCTCCCGCCCACGTCTTAAGCGTCGCGGACTGCAGCGCGCGCCCGTACGAGAACGTCAGCGACCAGGGCGCGTCGGGGCACTCGTCCTGCAGGGCCTGCAGGTTGACGGTGGACTCGAACTCGGACATCCCACCCGAGAGGAAGTGGACGCCGGGCACGGCCGGCGGCAGCGTCCGCTTGAGGACGCGGACGGTCCACTTGGCGACCTCGGCGGGCGACGCGGCCTTGGCGTCCAGCCCGGGCAGAATCATGTTGGGCTTGAGCAGGATGGCCCCCAGGTTGACGTTGTACTCGTTGAGCTGCCGCATCACGTGCGAGTACACCCGCTCGGAGACGTACGCGGTCTCCTCGATCGTGTAGTCCCCCGGGCCGAGCGTGACCTCGGGCTCGACGATCGGCACGAGGCCGTTGGCCTGCGCGATCTGCGCGTAGCGGGCGAGAGCGTGGCAGTTCTCGGTGACGGCCATCGAGGAGGGGCGGCCGCCGCCGACGTTGAGGACGGCGCGCCACTTGGCGAAGCGGGCGCCCTGGAGAGGTTTTGGTGGTGGCGGAGATTTGTTTTTCCGGTGTCGGTTTCGGGTGAGCTCGAGGCCGGAAACGGGAGGTGCCGTTTTTTTTCCTTCTTTCTTCGTGCTTCTCAGCCCAAACTCTTCTCACCTGCTTGTAGTAGGCCGCGCACCGCGCGCCGAGCCCGTCGAGGCCCTGTGTCGAGGTCTCGCCGTCGGTCCCCGGGAGCTGCTCGAGGCCGGTGTCGACTTTGATGCCAGGTACGATGCCTTGGTCCTGTGTTGTTGCAGAAGAAAAGGGGTTAAGGGAGAGAAAAGAAGAGCAGCAAGAACGAGGGCAAGAGGAAAGGAAAGGGTGAGTTTTTTTTGTTTCTTCTCTTCATTGATTCGAACTTCTTCGCCCTCTCTCCCCTCCTCCTCCACCTCCTCTCTCGTTCAAACTCCTAACCTTGAGCACTTTCACGAATTCGACGCCCTGCGCCGTCTTCTGGAACAGCGTTTCGTCAAACATGATCGCCCCCGAGATGTACTGCCCGAGCCCCGGCGCCGTGTACAGCAGCTCCCTCCACGACCGGCGGTTCTCCTCGGTGTTCTCGACGCCGACGGAAGCCAGGCGCTTGCCCGTGGTCGCATTGGACTCGTCCGAGGCGAGGATGCCCTTGCCGCGCTTGGCGATGTACTGCGCGGTGGCCTCGAGCTCGGCCGTGAACGGGTTGTCGAAGTTGCCGCCGTTGGTCGCGCGGAATGGCGCGACGGGCGCGGCCGAGGCGCGGACGGCGAGGGAGGAGGCGCGGCGACGGGCGGCGGTGGCCAGGGAGGCCTGCTGCTTGAGGGCGACGGAGGAGGCCATGGTGGGGAGGAGGCTTCTGTTGGTGAGAGAGAGGGGGAGGGGGGAGAGAGAGAGAGAGCGAGAGAGAAGAGGAGCAGGAAATGAGTGGCTTGATCTTCAAGGTTGAGGGTGAGAGCGAAAGAAAAAAACGGCAAACGCGAGATCGCTTGTCTTTTCGCTCTCATTGTTCTCGTTGCAATCGACGGCAAATCGTCAATCAAATCGCGCGTCTCGTCTTGAGAAAGCGCATTGTTTAATTATCTTACGCGAAAGGAAGAGAAGGGACGGACAGTCGCCAGATGTGAAGGGACGCGAATCGAAAAAGTTTTGAGCTTTTTTGGAGAGAGAGAGGGAAGAAAAGAAAGTGGTGGCCGAGAGTGAGGCGTTGGATTTCGCCACTTTATTTTGTGGCAGGAGGTCTCGGAAATCGATGGCTCAATTCGGCGTCTCTCGAGGAGCAGTGTCCAGTGTGCATCCGGCACAGCGCTCCTCGCGACCTTCGGCAGAAGTCTTCTCCCATGTAGACCGAGGCACAAGCTCCTGGAGGACGCCGAGGCGGCGGAGAGCGGCGGTGAAGACGACGACCGCCGCATCGCCGCCGTTTGAGGACCAGGGCCTGCGACGGCGACCGCCGCCTGGAGGCCGACCACCCCCGCCTCGACGGCCGCCGCCCTCGCTCTCGCTGGCCGACCTCCTCGCCGACGCCGCGGCGTGGGAGCTCGCGGCCGTGGCCGAGGCCGAGGCAAGGGCCCGGGCGGCGGCGGAGGCGGTGGCGAGAGCGACGACGGGCGGAGGCGGGAGCGGGAGGAGGGGCCGCGGCGCCGCCGACCCCCGCCGTCGCCGGCCGCCGAGTGCTGCTTCTCCCCCTTCGAGCCTCTCCGAGGAGCGACGAGAGCGGGAGCCAGGGAGAGGCGCTGCGCGAGAGCCTCGCTCCTCTCCTTCCCCGATGCAGCGGCAGCGGCAGCAGGAGGAGCAGGAGGAAGAGGAGAGGCCCCTCAGCGACGACGACGACGGCAACCAGCTCTTCCCGCCACCTCAGCCCGCGACGGCCAACAGCAGCAGCGCCTTCTTCGACCCGACAGCCAGGCTCGCGTCCAAGTTTTCCGGCGCGGCGTCGCTGGCCGGGGCGTTCCGGGAGCGCAGGAGGGAGGAGGAGGAGGACGAGGGGCAGGAAGAGGCTTTTCGGAGGAGGCGAAGGAGGCAACAGCAGCAGCAGCGGCAGCAGCTTGAAGAAGACGAAGAGGAGCGCAGGAGGAGGCTTTACGAGCAAGGGGAGCGAAGAAGCAGGATGGAGGAGGAAAAGCGGCAGCAGCGAGGACGGAGCGGCCGCGAGGGGCCGACGGCCGCGCCGGGGTGGGCGGCCGGGAGCGAGAGAGACTGGTGAAAAAGGAGAGAGGGAAAAACACGAGAGTTGCAAACCTTCGAGTCTTGGGTTTTCACTTCTTTCTCTTCGTCGGCTAACGACGATCGAAGTCTTTAAATCTTTCCCTCTTTCTCTTTCTCCTTCCATCTTTCTCCCACGAACACGAAAATCGAGACAAAATAATGGTCCCGCTCCCTCTGTGGACCCCCTGCACCGCACCGCCCGTCGCCAGGCGCCAGCTGCAGCAGACGCTGCATCATTACGATGCAGCATCGACCGCTCTGACGTCCCCGCTCCTAGCTCGGGCCGGATTCAGCGCCACCGCCGTCGGTCGCTTCATCTACTTCATCGGCGGTCGCACGGGGTAAGGAGGTGTTGTCTGTGAAAACCTATGAGAGATCAGAGGCTATCGCGCGAGGGAGAGGGGCGATACGAGAACTTATCAGCGTCGCCATCAAGATTCTTGCTCACGAGTTCGCGCTTCGCACGCTTCGCCTCGCCCCCTCGGACCCTCCCCTCAAAAACCCCGACAGCAACGACTTCCACGCCGACGTCCTCCGCTTTGACACCTCCTCGCTCAAATGGGCGAAAGGGTTCGACCCCTGTCCGGCCCCCAGGTCCCACCACGTCGCGTTCTACGTCGAGGGAGACCGCGGGCCGGGGTCGGGCGCAATCTGGGTCGCGGGCGGCCACGACGCCGACAGGGTGCTGCCGAGCGTCTTCTCGTTCGACCCGACGGCGCAGCGGTGGTCCGAGGTGACGCAGAGGCTGAAGGGCCGACCGGAGCTGCTGGCGAGGATGGCGTCGGCGGCGACTGCGGCGACGGCGCCACACGGGAAGGGGTGTGTCGTCGTTCACGGGGGCGTCGCGCCGGCGGCGAGCGCTGCGAGCGGCGCTGCTGCGGGGACGAGCGGGAGCGACGGCACCGACGCAGACGCTGCAGGAGCAGCAGCAGCAAATGCAGGAGCGGCACATGCAGCGGCAAAGGCAGCACCTGCAGCCGACAGCTGGTTGTCCGACCTGGTGCTCGTGGATCCGAAGCGCATGCTCGTCGAGAGGATCGAGGCCTCCGCGACGGAAGGCGTCGCCGGCAGCGGCGGCGTCGGGGACAGCGCGGGCGAGGCGGCCAACGGAAACGCCTCTGCCTCTCCGGTCGCTCCCTCTCTGTCCCCTTACCTCCCGCCACCGAGGGCGTATCACTCGCTGACGAGTGTGTCCGGGAGGCTCGTCGTCTTCGGAGGGAGGCTCCGGGACAACTCGCTGGCAAAGGGCAAAGATTTGGTGAGTTTGAGTTTTTTATTGTCTTTGCCGGTCGAGCTTTGAACATTCTCACTCTCCCTTCTGCTCTCTCTCTCTCTCTCTCTCTCTCTCTCTCTCTCTCTCTCTCTCTCTCTCTCTCATTCGCTCTCTCTCTCTCTCTCGAAATCCCAGGGCTGCCTCTTCGACCCGATCCGCAGAGAGTGGACGAGCCTCTCGGACGCCCTCCCGCGACCCCGCGCGCCCCCTCCCGCGCCCGCGCCGGCCTCCGCCGCGCTCCACGGTCGCGTCGCCCCCGCTCGCCCGAGGGCGTCGCACCGCGCCGCGTGCGTCGGGGACCGCGTGCTGATCTTTGGCGGCGTGGGTCAGGCAGAACAAGAAGAGGAGGAGGACGGAGAAGAAGGGGGCGGAGCGAGAGCGGCTGCGGCAGCGGAGGGAGCGACGACGCCGGCGGCGAAGGAGAAGACGCCGACTGCTCCCCGCCAGCGCGCAAAGCCGGGCGCGCGCCTGTTCCTCAACGACGTCGTCTCGCTCGTCGTCGCGCCCGATGGGACGTGCTCGTGGTCCCGCGACGACGACCCGGGCTTCGACGCGGCGGCGGTCGCGCGCGCGGCGAGGAGCGCCGTCGGTGCCGCGGCGCCGGCAGCAGCAGCAACAACGGCTACGACGACAAGGAAGCGGAAAGAACCCGCGGCGGCAGCAGAGGAAGCGCTCCTCCTCCGACGCCAGGCTCTCGCCCCCCGCCAGCGGGCGGCGCACGCGATGGTCCTCGTCCACGGCACGCTCCTCTTCGTCGCGGGGGGGTACGCCGAGCGCGAGCGAGGGGGAAGAGAGAGAGCGGTAGGAGCAGGAGGAGTCGGAGGAGCTGCGACGGCGGCTCAGCAAGCCTCTTCTTCTTCGGCCTACCCCTCCGACATGTGGCGCCTGGGCCCGCTCCCGAGCACCGCGGCGCTTGCCAGGAACTCGCTGAAGAGGGCCGAGGACGAGGCCCGCAAGTGCGCCAGGGAGGCCGAGAAGGCGAGGCGGGAGCGCGAGGAGAAGCGGCGGGCCGTTGCGGCGCAAAACGGCGTCTGGAAGACGACCAAGAGGTGGCGGCCCGTGAGTGATTTTTGTTGGTGGTGGCGTTTTTCTTTTTTCTTTCCTCTTCATCGGGTTGCTTGCGGCTTCTCTTTGCTCGTTTTTGCGCGTTTTCACGTTTTTGTTCTCACGCGGAAACAACGAAATCAATCAAAAAATCAAACTCATTTCACAGCCGCCCCCGCCAAAGTTTGCCCAGAAGCAGCCAAGCGCCCTTCCCCTTGTCAACACTGCTGCCGCCGCCCCTCCTCCCCCGCCTCATCCTCATCCGGAGTCCCCGGGCCACCTCGGCTCGGCCACGGGGGTGCACTCTCCCGGCGCGGCCCACACGGTGACCCCGGCGCGAGAGCAGCAGGAGCCGAGGCCGAGGCCGAGGCGGGGAGACTTGGACCTGCAGCTTCAGCTGCGACAACGACAAAACCAGGTCGACCTCCGAAACCCCTCCGCCGCCGCCCTCCTCGCGGCCCTGAGGGAGGCGGAGCTGGCCTTGGAGCGCGCAGCCGCTGCCGAGCGGCGGGAGCGAGAGGCGGACGCGCGGTCAGCGAGGGCCGAGGCGCAGGCCGCCGCCGACTCGGCCCGCGCCGCCGCCGAGGCCGCCGCGCGCCGCGACGCCGAGCGCTCCGCCGTCGAGCGGGAGAGGGCCCTCGGCTCCTTCAAGGGGCTCGAGGCGGCCCTTCGGGAGGCCTCGGCCGCGAAAGACCAGGCAGAGCGCGCGGCGGAGCGCGAGCAGCGGCTGCGGCTCTCGGCCGAGGCCGAGGCGTCCGCCGCCGCCGCCGCCGCGCGGCAGCAGCTCGCCATCGCCGTCGAGAGCGCCGAGGTCGCCGCCGCCGCCGCGGCGACTGCCTCCCGCCAGGCAGTCGAGGAGTCGAAGCGGGGTCGCTTAGAGGCCCTGGCACGAGCCCGCGCCTCCGAGTCCGCGCGAGCAGGCCTGCAGCAGGAGCTCGCGGCCGAGCGGCAGAGGAGCTCGGCCGACGCGGCCGAGGCGGCGCGGCGTTTGAGTGCAGCCGCGCTCGAGCGAGACAGGGCTCTGGAAGAAGCCAAGGCCGCGCGCGAGGCCGAGGCCCGCAACGCCGCCGCCTCCCGCGGCCACGTCGCGAAGCTCGAGGAAGCCGAGGACGCGCTGCGGGCAAAGGAGCGCGCCGTGATAAGCCTCAGCGGCGACAACCGGAGCCTGAGCGTGCGCCTCGCGGCAGCGGTCGACGCGGCGACGGCGGCGGCGCAGGGCTGGGCCTCGCTGGTGAGGACGCACGGGCCGACCTTCAGCGCTCTGGCTCACCTGGGGAGCGACGTCGCGGCGTTTCAGAGGGACAGTGGAGGTGGGTAGAGAGAGAGAGAGAGAGAGAGAGAGAGAG
>Ga0315284_10005688_pt1 | contig 17728 bp, 20 predicted proteins | sample YL17G09_16_MG_FD_203696 | JGI IMG/M metagenome (GOLD analysis project Ga0315284, IMG submission 203696) | Sediment microbial communities from Yellowstone Lake, YNP, Wyoming, USA - YL17G09_16 | ecosystem: Environmental > Aquatic > Freshwater > Lake > Sediment | place: USA: Wyoming | collected...
GCCCCGCGTATTTGGGCGCCGGCCGCCTGTTTTCGGCTGGTTAACTGGCTGGTTTAATGGATTATAGGACGGCTACATCTATTTATACTTCGGTTATTTTGTTATAGTTACATCACCGTAGCCATTATTTTAATGGTTATCTATTGGCTGGATCCGATAAAGCCCTGGAATCATCGTTATGGTCCCATAATTTCAGTGTAGCATACCCTGTCAAATTTTTCGGCCCTTCCGGCCCGCTCGCGGTTGAAAACAAACCAAATAAAGTTCGGACGTCATTCTCCCGCACTTGGCCTTTTCCTTCAGCGGGGCGCTAACGCGCTGTGGGAGCGCAACTTGCGGGCACCGCGGTCTTGACCTGGGTAAACAAAACCCTGCCCTGAGAATTCCAGCAGCGGCGTCCCGCCGCCAGAACGTAGCGCCGGCGTCCCGCCGGTAGGCCCTAATGGCTTGCGCTCGCCGTATGGTACCGGCGGGACGCCGGCGCTACATCCGGCGCGCGAGACGCGCGCTCGCCCTTTTCATGGTTTCTGGGTCCCGGCACGCCAGGATGGGTGACTGTTCGGAACCGAGAAGCCGCCGGCGCGGGCTTGGATCTTTCGCCCGCTTCGCGGGCTTCTCGATTCTGCGTCTTCGGCGAGGTGCTGTGCCGTTGACTCCCAGGCTTGACCGGGCATTCCAGTTGAAGTACTGTTTCCAGCGCCGGAAGTTTCTTGGAGCGGGGCCTCATGAACAACTCCGCCGCGGATTGTCGCTCGCCACTGGGGCGATTCCCTGGACCGGCTTCGGAAGCCTGTGGCAAGCGAGAGCAGCAGGATTATCCGGCCCGACCGCTCGGTCTAACAAGGCGAAGGCCACTTCAGGAATTCGAGCGAAGTCCTGGCAATGCGGGGGCTTACCGGCAAGGTCTGATGGTGGCGGTTCCGTGTTAGGCCGCCTAGCGCTTTCACCCAGGCCTCTTGACATAGGAGTTGGGCCGTCTAAGACATGGACATCGTACGCGACGCAACAGCAGATGAATTCTTTGCCTAGTTCCTCCGTCGGGATTGCGAGAAGCATCCCGGCAGGAGCTATCCTGCTTCCGCAGCGGAGCGCTCCGATGTAATGCGTCAACAGCACGAGGGCAAAACACGCCCGTGGTTTTCGACCGCGCGTTGGTTTGTCGCAAGGCTCGAACGGTCTGAGTTTGATCGACTTGTATTCCTCGACTGCACTTGGACCAGACGGGAAGGCCTCGTGCTCGCTGACGGACCGAACTATCGAATCCTGAGCCGGGTGGCTCAAAATGCGCTGTCGTCGGGTTATCTCGAAAAGACGAGCGATCCGCGACACCGCAAATACTACGCTGCGATGGCAGAGTGTCACTTCCGGCTCGAATGCACCTCGCGTCTGGCGATTTGCAGCGCTGACGCTAACGAGCTGCAGCAGAATCCGCTGGCCACATACTACTTGCTCGATGGTGTCGGTCGCGCGCTGGCATACATGCTCTTCTTGCTTAACTCCAGTGTGCCTTACGAGTCGGTTGAGGCTTTTGTGGCGGAGCGCAAATAACACGCGGCCCAACACGCCGCTCCAGCCGACGAGCGGCGCTGAAGTTAGGGCGGTTTGAAGGGTTCTCCAGCGCCGCTCGCGGCTGAGCGGCAGACCGTTGGGTCGCTTTGCAGCCGCCGAGCACATATTCCGCGACAAACCTCACGTTGACAGGACTACGCCAGAGGCGTAGTATGGCCCTGTGTTCACGTTCATCGAGTCGGCTGCTTTTGAGCGCGTGCGCGCCGTCTACCTCGATGACGACGAATACGCCGAGTTGCAGCAGTTCATGGTGCAGAACCCGGAAGCAGGGAGCATCGTTCGTGGCTCTGGCGGCGTAAGGAAACTCCGCTGGAGACGCGCGGGCGCAGGCAAGCGTGGCGGCTTGCGTGTCATCTACTTCGTGCGCTATCAGCCCAACGAGTTCTGGATGCTGGCTTTGTACGCCAAGGCCAAGCAGGAGAACGTGCCTGCCCATATTCTCAGGCAACTGAAGGAGGCCTTCCAACATGAGTAAGAAGCTCACCGGACGGGCGCTGGCCCGATTCGAGGCTGAGCGCGACATCTGGCAGGAGGTCCTGGGCGGCGTGCGCGAAATCAAGGCTGGCCGGGGCAAGCGGTTTAAGGTTGAGCCGCGCTCGCCCATCCTGGGAGCGCGCTTGAAATCCGGTCTTACACAGGCACAGTTCGCCGCGCTGCTGGGAGTCTCGAAACGCACGCTGGAGCAGTGGGAGCAGGGCCGCCGCGAACCAAGCGGGGCGGCAAAGACACTCATCAGGGTGGCAGAACTGCATCCCGAGATATTGCGTGAAATCGCGGCATGAACGGCCTTATTCGGGCCTGGCCGTATAACGCCCTTCCAGGAAACTGGTCGCCCCGACGGGCGATTACTGTCGCGAAATCCCCTCGATGACCATTGTCGAAGGTGAGATCGTTTTCAAGGGGTAAAGATGCAGATTCGCATTTTCGATTCCGCACCGGGATCGGCCATTGCGTTTCTCCACAGCCCGGCGGATAGTTTTCACGGTACTGAACACCCGCAGAGGCGGCGCGCATGTACTGCTGCCGTCTCGCCCCATGTCACTCGGTTCTGCGGAGCCAGCCCCGAAGGGGCGCCCGATGATAGCCCAGCGTTTCAACGCTGGGCGCCGGGCGGAAACAGTTCGAGTCCCGTAGGGACGACTGACCACCTTTGCCAGCCCGAATTCGGGCCAGCGAGGGTCTCAGCCGTCCCTACGGGACTGACACAACTTGCCTTGCTGACCCACCACTGAAGTGGTGGGCTATCATCAACCGCGCCTACGGCGCTCCCTTGCACAAAAGTAAGTTTGGGCGATTCGCCGGGTCGCCGCGGCGACCTAAACCAGGCAGCGGACAGGCATGGGATGCCGGCGGGACGCCGGCGGTACAAGCCTACTGGTAAGCTCGGCGCGCCTGGCGGCAAAGAGCCAGCAACTCTTCCCGCTGCGTTTCGGTGATGTTGGCAAGTCGCCGGATGCGCTCCATCTCGGCATCGATCCAGGCCCGTAAGGACTCGAGCGCCTCCGGCGCGCGGCGCGGGGTGCGGCCAAAGTAGACGGGGCTGGTGTGAGCGAAGCGGATGGTGACCGGAGATTTCTCAAAGCAGCGCGCGGCCAGCCAGCCGCCCGGCCGGACCTTGATCCGGGCCTGGCCGGAGATGCGGCGCCGATCAGCGGACGGCGCCAGTGTTTTCACCACCGCGCCATCCACCACTACTTCCGCTTTCTCCAGTTCGCCGGCCGCCAGCGCTTCCAGCTTCACGGAAACCTCATTGGCCCCCTCGATGACAGTGCCCGGCAGCTTGCCGCCCACTTTCAGGAACAGCATCGGGCCGTTGGTCACGAAGTTGCGCCCGGCCTTCTGACCGGCCCACCAGCTCTCCGGCGAGAAGCGCCCGGCAAGATACACGTAAGAGCGGTTGTAGCCCAGCGGATTGTGAAGTACGCCGTTCGCCGACCCGGCCGAGGCGGGCGCCCGCAGCCCGGCATTCAGATACAGGTAGTAGAGGTCGAAGACATAGCGCGCGAACCCCTCCGCGCCGGGATACTTGCCCACGTCGCGCGGCCGACCCCAGGCCTCGCTGTCCATCATGCTGGATTCGAGGAAATGGTTCACCGCCACCCCGATGGAGTCGGGGGCCATCAGGCCGGCAACCACCGGCGCTCCCCACCAGATGGCTTTCTCCAGGTCGATGTAGGCGCCCTTGTCGCGCGCCTCGCGCCACACCGAAATGCCGGGCGGGTACTCCCGGTTGCCCTTCATGGCATACAACCGCGGGGGAGACTTCACGCCGAAGAACAGCGCCGCGCCCCAACCGCGCTCATCCTCGCAGTTATCCACCGAATAGGCGCGGTTGGTTCCTGCGGTGTAGAGGCGGCGCTCCGGCCAGGGATCGAGATTGCTCTGGTCGTTCCAGCGGGTGATGGTGGGCGCGAAATGCAGGTCCGCGGCCTCCAGCAGCAGCGGCATCTCCGCGGGAACGCGGTGCACGTGCAAATCACCCGACCACCAGCCCCTGCCCGCCATGTCGATCCAGCGGCGCAGGCGGACGGTTCCGGGCGGAGAGGTTTCCACCGGCAGGTACTCGGTGCCTCTGCTGATCCGCACGCGCGTGGCGCCGGACGGCAGCTCGATATCCGCCTCGCGGTCCACCACCACGCCCAGCGCTGCGTTCCTGGGGTGAATCGGGGCCAACGCGGCGGAGCCGGGCATGGCCGCCGGCTTCCCGTCCGCATCCAGGACCTGAACGCGCGCGGCAACCGGGCGCCCCTTCTCATCGAGTAGGCGCAAATGCGGACGCGGGGGCTGCCCGAACAACCCTGTGGCAAACACCAGCGCCAGGAGCAAGCGGAGAACAGTCATGGCGAGCGTATGTTACCGGTTTGCGCGGATGGCCTGCGAGAGAAATCCGAGCGGGATCATTCACCACGGATGAACACGGATAAGCCGGATATCGAGGCGAACGACCAGTGTTCAGCGGGGGCGCGTCTTTCCCCGGCGTCGGATCAACGAGGACGTCGAGAGCCTTGGTCGCGCGCGGGCGAGCGTGGAGCGCCACCGCGTGCGCCCCCACGATGAGGTACCGGACGCCACGGGCATTCAACGCGGCGATGAACTCTTCGTAGTCTCGGGACGCCATCGGCACCTCGCGCTTTCAGACAACTCTCCAGAGCCTCGCCGACCGCCTCGACGCGTTGCTCCGGGCTCAAGCCTTCGTACCAGAAACGGAAGTCGGCCTCCTCCGCCTCCGACAGACGGACTTTGGCCATCGTCCACATCCTGCCCCGCGCGCGCACGATGCGTACTTGGGCACCCATTCGATGGTCAGATTAGCACGAATCCGCCGCGATGAGCCAACGCCGCGCATCACCTTCAGGGGAAAAACCGCCCACCCTTTGCCGATCCTTCAGGTTGGTGACAAAACTGTCATGGGGCCGGCTAACCTTCCTGAAACCTGCCCGGGGTCTGGCTCTGAGACCACAGCTTTTGATGGACAGATCGCACGCTGGCGTCCAAGCGCTCCGCACCCGCCACATTCCTATCTGAGCCGTGGGTGAAAGCAGTATAGTAGAGGGGATGCCAGTAACCATTCCAGACGAAGTCCTGGCCGCAGCCCGCATGAGTGAGCCGGAAATCAGGCGAGAGCTCGCGCTGACTCTGTTCCAGCAAGAACGGCTGACGCTTGGCCAAGCGCGCCGTCTCGCCGGGATGAGCCATCTCGACTTTCAGGCTCTGCTGGCCGAACGCCAGATTCCGATCCACTACGGAGTCGAGGAATTCCGCGAGGATCTTCGGACTCTACGTCAGATGAGACGCCCTTGATCGTTGTTTCCGATACCTCGCCAGTTCTGAACCTCGCTCGCATCGGCCGTTTCGAGCTCCTGGCCTTGCTCTACAAACAGGTAATCATTCCCACGGCGGTCTATGCAGAATTGACCGCTCCCAAGCGCGAGCTCCCTGTCGCGATTGACCTGGCGTCCACGCCCTGGCTGACTGTCGCGGCACCGAAAGACCATGATCGCGTGCAGGAACTCTGCGAGGATCTGGACCCTGGCGAGGCGGAGGCGATTGTTCTCGCGACGGAGTTCCACGCCGATCTATTGCTTGTCGACGAAAGACGCGGACGGCGGATCGCCGCAGCGCTGGGCCTGACGGTCACCGGCCTACTTGGCGTTCTGGCTGACGCGAAAAAGGCGGGGTTGATTGAACGGGCGAAACCAGTGCTGGATGAATTGATCCAAAAAGCCCGGTTCTGGATTGGACCCGATCTCTACAGAGAATTTCTCGCCGCGTTAGACGAGGAGTAGGAGAGTGCGGGTTCGAAGCCATGCGCAAAGGGTCATTCAGTTTTAACCTTCGCTTAGCGATGAAACCACCCGGCCGCGACCCCGGTTTCGGCAAGCAGAGCAACGCCGCCGCGCCCACCTCGATCGGCGCGTTGGGCTCGCGGCGCGACCGGATGCATTCCAGAAAGTTTTCGACGTGGGGTTCTACGGGCAGCGAGCCGCTCACCTGAATCGCCGGCTTCCGGTTCTCCGGCTGTGCCCAGGGCTCCTTGTAAAGGCGGAAACCGGCTACCTCCAACTGCAGCGTGCCGGCATCGCCCTGGAACTCGATGGACCAGCCGTTCTGGTAGGAGTTGCAGTAATCCAGCGTCCAGGTCACCATGTGCCGCGGGTACTCGAACACGGCGCAGAACACGTCCGGCATCTCCGAGCCGATGGTCTTGTTGGTTTGCCCGAAGCAGACCGCGGAAAGCGGGGCGGAAGTGCCGGTGAACCACTGCGCCACGTCCATCAGGTGGGTGCCCTGGTCGGTAATGGGACCTCCCGCGTAGTCCCAAAAGAACCGCCAGTAGCGGAACCGGCGCGGCTCCAACTCGCGTTTTGGCGTCGGCCGGCCCGCGGTCCTGCGCCGTGCCGCGGAGGCGTGGCAGCAGGCCGGCGGCCGCGAGAGCAAAGAGGTCGCGACGGGTCATAGGGTCCTCCCTTCGAAGACCGTGGAACAGAGCCGTCCCGCCTTGCCGGATCCCTGGTGAATCATCCGGATCAGACACTCTACTGCTGCGGCGAGGCGCCCAGAAAACCGTCGGCGAAAAAGACCGGCTTGTAGCCGCGGCGCGTCACCCACTCGATGGCCCGCTCCACGCGCTGCCGGTAGTCCGGCTCGTAGGCCCGATACTCGGCGTAGAAATACTGCTCATGAATGATCAGCTCCAGCACCTCGGATTCATGCGGGTCGGAAGCGATGCGCTCCAACTCTGCCGCGACCTTGTCCGGAGTGAAGTGGTTGATGACAATGTCGTGGTGCAGGAAGAGGATGTCCTGTTCGGTGTCCTTCCAGTAATCGCGGCCGAGGACCCGGTGCAGTTGCGGAATCGAGAGGTAATAACCGACGTAAAGCAGATCGTCCCGGAAGGTATCGGCTCCGAGCAGCACGCGGACCCCTTCTTCCCTGAGGGCCTTGGCGGAGGCGCGATTGGCGGCCGCCCAGTGAATCGTGGTCACCGGGCTGAGCAATTGTTTCCCGGCGAAGCGCTCGATTTCCCTGCTCACCAGGCGGTAGTCCTCCCGCATCTGCTCCGGGGAGGCCTGGAGGTACGGTCGTGCCGGATCATTGGCCCTGGCGTGGAAAGTCAGGCGTATCCAGTCGGTGTTGCGCTGCCACTCGGAGCGAAACTTGTCCGGCATTTGCGAGAGATTGAATCCCGCGGTCTCGTAGTAGATATTGAAGTGGACCTTGGTGTCGTACTTTTGGTGCATGTCCCGCCACAGCGCCATGTATGGATTTTCGAAGATCGATTTATACCTGTTCGCATTCCGGGCGATATCGCGCAGGAACCAGATGTTGTCGTCGGTCGAGAAACGGTAACGCGGGAACGAGTCGCGGTCCCATAGCACGGTCACGGCGTCGCGCTGCCCGCCGGCCGTGTCCGCAAGCACCTTGCTTTCCCGCTCGCGCAGCACAACGGATGTCTCAAACCGTCCATCCTTCACCGCAACGGGCCGGCCGTTGACACGGACATCGCCCGCGCCGCGACTGGTCCCGCGCACCGGGATACGCAGCCCGCCCTCGGCTTTCTCCCCGTCGTGGCGATTGACGATCGTGCCGTCAGCGGGCCAGGTAATCCGAAGCGGGCCGCCGGGCTCCCAGAGCATGCGCTGAGCCCGGCGTGCCGTCCGGACCTTGTAGAGCGCGCCGGCTTGCGCCTCGCTGACGAAAAGGCGGTCCATCTCGTAGCCGCCGAAAGCGACACCGGTGACTCGCGGGCCGGGAATGGGGATGCTGTCAACGGGTCTGCCTGCAAGATTGAGCACGGACACTTTGCCGCCGCCATCGCGCGCCACGTACAGATTCCCGCCTTCGTCGATGGCCATGCCGGCAGCCTGGCCCGGATCCGTTAAGGCGGCGAACTGGGTCTTCTCTTTGCCGTCCAGGCTGAGCCGCCAAATCCTGTTGCCGGAATCGGAAACAAGGATCTGCCGGCTGTCATTGGAAATCACAATCGCCTTGGGATGGGCCACTTCAGTGCTGAGCGTTGCCAGGTCGCCGCCCGGAGTGAGCCGGTAGATGCGCGAAGCCTCGGAATCCGTGAGGTAAATGTTTCCATCCGGCCCCACGGCCACCCCTTCGGGTGAGGCGAGGTTCTCGACGAGGATCTTCATCGCCCCCCAGGGCTTCACCTGGAAGACGCCTCGGATTTGCTTGTCCGCGACGTAGAGATCCCCGGAAGCATCGAATGCCAGGCCCGCGGGTTGGCCCGCGGTCTCAGCCAGTGTTCGGGAGGCGTCACGGTTCAGGATGCGGACAATTCCTCCGCCGGCGCCGGCGATTGAAACGAACGGACTCCCTTGCGGGCTGACCGCCAATCCTTCCACGGGCGAAAGCCCGCGATGCAGCAGGACAGCCGAACGCCCTCCCGTGGGCTCGGGTTGCTGTGGCACTCTGCTTCCATAACACAGCCAGATTGAGCAAACGAGCGCCGTACCGGCAGCGCCTACGAACGCATTCCTCATAGTTGGTCAGTCCCCCTGCTGAACCGAATTTCCGAAATCCCCAACGCCGTCGCACGCTGGCACTGTGGTGAGACTCCGTCAAAGCAGGAAGTGACACAAGCAAAAAGTGACAGGGCGGCGGCTCCGCGTTCATTACGTTGAACACCGCCCGACAAGGTCGCGCACGTGATGGCCACGGAGCGTTTCGCGGCCCCTGGCTATGGGTGGACGCGGCACCTGGGGGACTACATGTCCTTCTGCTCATCGTCGTGACATCGCCGCTGCATCGCTCGATCGGAGCGGCCGCGTTTCGCGGTTTTTTCCGTACAATAGGCGTATGCCTCACCTTATCAAGGTGCCGTTGGTGCTCGCGCCCCAACCGGAGGGTGGTTTTACAGTTACCAGTCCTGTCCTCCCAGAGATGATAACGGAAGGCGATACCGCGGAGGAGGCCTTGGAGAATGTTCGTGATGCACTGGCGGCCACGATAGAGATCTACGAAGACCTGGGCAAACCGTTCCCTGCGGAGCGTCGATGAGAACATCTTTGCATCAGGGCGCCTGGTTCAGTACGGATCAGCGGATCTCGCGCGACACTTCAATCATGTGAAACAGCGTGTCTTCATTGGAAGTATTCACGAGCATCAGATCCGTCGAATGCGGACAACGGTTGCCGAAGTACGCGTCGTTCAACACAGCCGTCGCTTCCTTCCACCGGCCTGTTCCGGCGTTGCGGACGCCGATCGCAATCTTCTCCTTCTCAGCGACGGAATCGTACTTGAGGACCCATGAGCCTTTGCCCGAATCCAAATAGATGACCCGCACTGTGACCGGGTAGTGGGCGTCCAGCGGCTGGCCCGAGAAGAAGGGGTCCAGGATGTCGAAATACATCGCGTTCTTGCCGCGGGCCACATCGAAGCCCCTGGCGAAGCGCCCGTACGGCTGGTCCTTGGGTCCCTGGCGCCAGTAGCCCTGGCTTGTGCCGTTGGGGTCATGCTGCGTGATGTACCGCTGATAATTACCGGACTCAATGTTCCACCCGACGTCATTCATCTGCTTGGCATCCCGGTTTTGCATGACCATGGCCATGCCCTTTTCCGGGTCGCCTTGAACGGCGCCGTAAGGCGCGAAGGCCCGCGCGATTCTCAAGGTACGCTCGAGTCCCTGCCGGCGCTCATCGGCGCTGCCGCGCCAGTTGCCCGGGCCAAAATCATCGTCGGGGAAACGCCTGAAGTCGGAGGCCTCCAGGCCGTCGCGCAGCGCGCACCAGGCGCCGGGGCTGCGCGCCGCGTCTTTGTGGCCGCCGTATTTCGCGTAGAAGCGGAAGCCCTCGTGAAAGCTGGGGTTGGTGAACGCCTCGGTCTGGTGCTGGAAGATGTCCAGCCCGAAGTGAAGTCCCCACAGGTTGAGCCAGTACATGTTCCAGACCGGGGCCTCCTGGAACCAGCCTTTGAACATCTCGTCCATTTCTGAGCGCACGCGCAGCAGCCTTCCGCTTTCGGGGTGGTTGATGAGCGGGTCGAAGAACTCCATCATGAACTTCTCGTCGTTGAGTTGGTAGCCGTGCCCCGGGTTGCCGGCCTTACGCCAGGCATCCGGCAGGTTTTGGTTCAGCCACTCGTTGTATTGGGCACGGTTGCCGGAGTTGATGAGCAAGTGGACGACGGGCCGCTTGGGCCGGTACAGGCTATCGAAGAGCTTCCACGTCTCGAACTTGAAGGCCCGCCACTGGGCCTCCGGCAGCTCGTATCTCTTGTCCAGCGGTTCGCCCTTGTAACCGCCCTCGTCTCCGGTGGTTCCTTCGGCGGTCTGGATGCAGACGACCCTGTTGCGGACCTCGGCCGGCAGGGTATCAATGTGCGCTGCCACTTCACGGATCATGCGCTGGTAGTAGCGCTTGTAATCTTCGTTCAGGTAGAACGGGTAGGTCCACTTGTGAAGCTGGCCGCGCGGGTTGTAGGTCGGCGTGGTCTTCACCTCCGGCACTCCGGCGCTGTAGATCCACCGCGGAGAGTCCGGCCCCACGAAGACGATGAACTGGATGTACAAGCCGGCATGGGCGTATTCGGCGAAGGTCTTGTCGAAAAAGGGCCAGTCGAACTTGCCGCCGGCAGGCTCCAGTTGGCTCCACGGGATCCCTGCAAACACCCCCTTGATCCAGGGGCACTGTTTCTTCAGTTCCGCGGCGCCGCGGCCGCCCCGCCACCACACGCCGAACATATCCGGGTTGTCGCCGCCCGGTTCCTTGCCGCTCGTGGATGCGGCGAGCATCAACACTGCGCTCAACGCCAGTGCCAGCACGCGATTCATGTTGTCCTCTCGTCTACCATGGCAAAGCTCGGATATGCCGCTACCGCCGTGCTACCAGCTCTACCGCAGCCTCCACGGCAATTGCCGCGCGAGCAGGCCGGGGCCGACGGATCGCTCACAAGCTGGAAGCCTGTGCCACCTGCCCCCTGGCCGCACGCCCGTATCAACCGGGATCCAGGCAACAGCTATTACCGTTCACCTGCGGCCGGCGCTCGTGGGCGGCGTCCTTTTTCGCACCAGGCTCAGCGCGTTCAACAGCAGCGGATTCTGCGGCGTGGTTTCACCCTTGGTATTGCGGAAGCCGGAGGCGGCCTTGAGGCGAACCTCCTTAATCGTCTTGCCCAGGCGCGGATTTGGCCCTTCCAGCGCAAATGCAATTCGCTGCGCCTGTTTCGGGAGCCGCTTCCTGCCGCGCCGCCGCGGGCCGGACACTACCCGGCCTGCTTTTCGGCCAGATCGCCGATCACAGGCAGCTTCCATTTCTTGTTCTGGGCCGCCTGAACTATCAGCAGCACCCAGAGCACACAGGCTGCCGGCCACAACACCACATACAGCAGCGGCCCGATCAGGGGAATAAAGGCCAGCACGATGCTCAACAGGAGCACCGCGGCGCTGAAGAAGATCGACTGAAAGGCGTGGAAACGGATGAAGGGATCGTGGTTGTAAGGCTCCAGAATAAGGAACACCACGCCGGTAATGATCCCCGCCACATAGCACAACAGGCCGGCCACATTGCGGCCGAGGCCGCCAACTGCGGCGCCGGGCGTGTAGCCCGGATCCACGGGGAGCACGCTCCCTGGTTCCTTTCCGCACTGTGCGCAAAAACGAGCCCCTTCGGCCATGGCCGCGCCACAGTTGCTACAGAATGCCATAAAGTTTCTCCTGCAGCCGCAGGCTAGCACACCGCCGAAAAAAAATCACGTAGCACCGGGGGCTGGTCCCTGGCATGCCCGAATCGGGCATGCCGGGCGCCAGGCCCGGCGCTGCTTCCTGAACAAGGCGGCCTATGGCCTGCCCCCGTGTTCCCAACCTCCGGGGCGGAGCTTCAGGCGGCGGCCACGCGAACCCACCAGCCATGCGCCGCGGCCGCTGGTGATGCGGCCGATGCACGTCAGTGCAACACCGGCAATCGAGCGCGGCAGGCGGCCGGCCCCGGCTTCCGGCACGGTGAACAGCAGTTCGTAATCCTCGCCGCCGTGGAGCGCCTGCTGGAGTGTGCCGGCCAGCGGCAGGCGATCGATGTCCACTTCGGCGCCCACGCCGCTCTCCCGGATCAGCCGATTAAGGTCCGTCGATAGGCCGTCGCTGAGGTCCATCATGGCCGTGATCAGGCGATGGCTGCGCAGATGCTTGCCCAACGCCAGGCGCGGATGAATGGGAGGAGGCCGCCGGCCGGAATCCAGTGCGGCGGCCAGCGCGCCCAACCGGCCCGATACGAACAGCAGATCGCCGGGACGGGCACCCGACCGCAGCGCCGCGGTTCCCTTCGGCGCCGTCCCGAGAATGATCACGTCGGCCAGCAGCGCGCCGCTCCCCGACGAACCCGTGTCTCCGCCTGCCAGCGCGACATGGAAGGAACGGGCGGCAGCGGCGAAGCCGCGCAAGAAGCCGCGCACCCAGGAGGCGGAAGGCTGGAGGCCGGAAGCCGAAGGAACGGCCAGCGAGAGAAATGCGAAGCGCGGCTCCCCGCCCATGGCCGCAATATCGCTCAAAGCCCGGCAGAGAGCCCTGCGGCCGGCTGCCGCAGCCGGCAGCCACCGGCGGCGGAAATGGACCCCTTCCACGAACAGGTCGGTGGTGACCAGCAACTCCTGGCCGCGGGGCACCTCGAGCACCGCCGCATCATCGCCGATTCCGACGCGCATGCCCGGGGCGGCGGCGCTGCCCAGGCGCCGGACCAGCTCCACAAGCTCAGTCTCGCTCCATCCCTTCATGCGGCCTCGACCCGGGGGTTCGGGTTGCTCGTCAGCAGAGCCTTCTTCTTCCGACCGACGAGGAAGAATGGCCCAGGAGGGAAGTGGAAGTCAATCACCGGTCGGCCCCCAGGTAGCACCGCCGGGCTGCCTAATCCGCGGGTTACTTCGGGTAGGGGTGGTGATGAAGGATGGTGAAGGCGCGGTAAATCTGCTCGAGCAACACGACGCGGGCCAGCTCGTGCGGCATGGTCAGGCGGGAAAGGGAAAGCAATTCGCAATCGGCGCGCAGCTTGCCGGGCAAACCCTCGGCGCCGCCCACCAGGAAAACCACTTCGCGGACGCCGCTGTCGCGCCATTGCTGGATGCGTCCGGCGAAAGCGGCGGAGTCGATCTCGCGGCCCGCGGGATCGAGCGCCACCAACAGCGCGCCCGGGAACTTCACGCGCGCCCCCCCGGCCTCGCGTAATTCCCGCAGCGCGAAATCGCAAAAGTGCGCGATGCGGGCGGCGTAGTCGGCCGCTGCCTGGTTCAGCGCGCGGCTGCGCGGCCGGCCCACATATGCCACTCGGAGTTTCATCGGAGGCTGCAGGCTGCAGGCCACAGGCTGCAGGCCAGTGGCTGGCACGCGCCAGCCTGCAGCCTGTAGTCTGTGGCCTGTAGCCTAATCCAGGTGGTATCGCTTGCGCTTCTCCAGCAGCGTCTTGCGGCTGATGCCCAGGATTTGCGCCGCCCGCGTCTTCTTGCCTCGCGTATAGTCCAGCACTTCGGCGATGTACTGACGCTCCATCTCCTGGAGCGTCGTTTTCGTCTCTTTCCTTTCCCGGCCGCCAAGGTGAGCGGGGAGGAGATCGGCGCCGATCTCCTGCCCGGGCGCAAAGATGGCGGCCCGCTCCAGCATGTTCTTCAGCTCCCGGACGTTCCCCGGAAAATCGTAGGCTTCCAGGGCGGCGGCGGCGCCCGGAGACAGCGACTGCTTCGGCAGCCGGTGCAGCGCGCAGATGTTCTCCAGCAGATGGCGGGCCAGCGGCAGAATGTCGGCCCGCCGGTTGCGCAGCGGCGGGACGACAATCGGGAAGACGTTCAAACGGTAGTACAAGTCCTCCCGCAGATGGCGGAGCGCGACGGCCCGCTCCAGGTCGGCATTGGTCAGGGCAATCAGGCGGGCGCTGATCTGCAACGTCTCGGATCCGCCCAGCCGCTCGAACTTCTTCTCCTCGATCACCCGCAGCAGCTTGGCCTGCGCGGCCACGGTGAGCGCCGCCACCTCGTCCAGCACGATGGTGCCGTTACCGGCCAGTTCCAGGCGGCCGCGCTTGAGCGACTCGGCGCCGGTGAAGGCGCCGCGCTCATGGCCGAACAGCTCGCTCTCCACCAGCTCGGCCGGGAGGCTGGCGCAGTCGATCTTCAGAAACGGCTGATCGCGGGCCGGGCTCAGGTAGTGGATCAGTTGGGCGAGTTGGTCCTTGCCCGTGCCGCTCTCGCCGCGGATCAACACCGTGGCCGCGGTCCCGGCCACCTTGCGGGCCAGCTCCATGACCTTCAGCGAGTGGGGATCGACCGCGGTCCACAACTTGAGCACCACGGGATCGAGGGCGGGCTGCGGGGCGGGCATCAGCACCTCCTCCCGGCTGGCTGCAGACTGTAGGCTGTAGGCTGTGGGCCGTGGGATCTACGCTGTAACAAGAGGGACCCTGGCGGCCGCACCGCTTGCGCCCACAGCCGCCAGCCCGCAGCCCACGGCCGAATTGGATGGAGGGCGCTCCTCATGGCGCTTCCGGTTCGACGGGCAGCCGGCGGGCCGCCCGCCACAGGCGCTCCAAATCGTAATACAAACGCGCCTTCTCGGAAAAGATATGAACGACAAAATCGAAGTAGTCCATCAGCACCCATTCGGCCTGGCTGTAGCCCTCGATATGGTGGGCCGGCGTCCCCTGGCGCTTCAGCCGCAACTCGATCTCGTCGCTGATGGCCTGGACGTGCTTGGAGTTTGCCCCGGAGAACAGCAAAAAGTAATCGGTGAACGAGCAGACACCTTTCACTTCCAGCGCCGCCGGCTCGATGGCCTTTTTGGCGTGTGCCGCTTCGATGACGGTTTGTAGTTCCTTGATCATTCCTCCTTCATTCCTCGGGCCTGGCGAGACGGGCACGGCACTCGGAACCCGGCTGCTGCACGGCCGTAGAGATGCTGTTGCGCAATATACACGGCAACGGCCTCGGGCACCAGCCCCGCCAGGCTCTGGCGGCGGCGTGCCCGGAGGCGGATGTCGGTGGCCGACACCGGCTCGGAAACGCCGGCCAGCACCCAGGCGCCGCCGCCGCGCAACCTGAATTCCTCGACTTGCAGCGGCGGAACGCCTCGCCGCGCCCCTGCCTCCGCGGCGCGGTGCCAGCGGAGCATGCCGGCCGGAAACACCTGCGCCACCAGCTCCAGCGGAAAACCCGGACGGCTGACGATGATGAATTCGGCCGCCGTCAACAGCGCGCGCCATTGATGCCAGGTGCGCAGCTCCAGGAAAGCATCCGCGCCGATGAGGAAGAACAGCCGGTCGCCGGGTTTCAGCCGGCGGCGGAACCGGCGAACCGTGGTGATCGAATAATTCGGCGCCTGGTCCGACGGGGCCTCGGCCAGCGAGGGAACAAACGCCGGCTCCCCGGCGCACGCCAGCGCCACCATGGCATAGCGGTGTTCGAAAGCGGTCAGGCGTTCGCCGGGCCGGTGCGGCGGGTGGCCGGCGGGCACGAAGCAGACCCGGTCCAGCCCGAACCAGTCGCGCGCCGCTTCCGCCGCGGCCAAATGCCCGCAGTGGATGGGGTCAAACGTTCCGCCGAAAATCGCAATGTTCATAGTTAAGAGCTAAGAGTTAAGAGTTAAGAGTTAAAGGCGGGCCCGAGCCGTGGTCAACTCATAACTCTTAACTCATAACTCTTAACTCGCCTCCTCGCTCGTCTCTCGACTGCGCAAGGAATTCAGTTTGTCGGCCAGGGCCAGCTTCAGGGCCTCGACCCCTGCGCCGGTCACCGCCGAAACGGCATACAGCTCCAGGCCGCGCCCGGCGCAAAAGGCGCGCAGCGCTTCGAGCCGCGACGGGTCCTCGATGACGTCGAGTTTCGATGCGATGATGACCATGGGCTTGGCGGCCAGCGCGGCATCAAACTGGGCCAGTTCCGACTGGATGACATGGAAATCGCTGACCGGTTCGCGCCCGCTGCTTTCGCTGAGGTCGATCAGGTGGGCCAGCAGGCGGGTGCGCACGATGTGCCGCAGAAACTGCGTGCCCAGCCCCGCGCCGTGGTGCGCGCCCTCGATCAACCCCGGAATGTCGGCCACCACGTAGCTCCGCTCATCCGGCGTGGTCACCACGCCGAGGTTCGGCTCCAGCGTGGTAAACGGGTAGTCGGCGATTTTGGGACGGGCGGCCGAAATGCGGGAGATCAGCGTCGATTTGCCGACGTTGGGGAAGCCCACCAGGCCGACGTCGGCAAGCAGCTTCAGTTCCAGCCGCAGCCAGCGCTCCCGGCCCGGGAAGCCCAACTCGTGTTCGCGCGGCGCCTGGTGCGTGGAAGTGGCGAAGTGGGCGTTGCCGCGGCCCCCGCGGCCGCCGCGGGCCACCAGGAGGCGCTCGCCGGGCTGGGTGAAGTCGTGGACCTTCTCGCCGCCCTTGTCGTCGTACACCACGGTGCCCACCGGCACCCGCAGCACCACCTCCTGGCCGCGCCGCCCGCTGCGATTGCTGCCCTCGCCGTGCCGGCCGCGTTCGGCCTTGTGTTCGGGATTGAAGCGGAAATGAATCAGGGTATTGTGCTGCTGGCTGGCTTCCATCCAAACGTCGCCGCCGCCGCCGCCGTCTCCGCCGCTGGGACCGCCCCGCGGCACGTACTTCTCGCGCCGGAAAGCAACACACCCATTGCCGCCGTCTCCGGCTTTGACACGGATGTGTGCCTCATCGATGAACATGGGGATGGAATGCGGAGTGCGGAATTCGGAATGCGAAGTGAAAATGGGCTTGGCAATCCGCATTCCGCACTCCGCACTTCTTATGCCAGGAGCCGCACGTGCACGAACTTGCCGGCGCGTCCGCGCTCCATGAACTCGACGCGCCCGCTGACTTTTGCAAACAGCGTGTCGTCCTTGCCCCAGCCCACGTTCTCGCCGGGCTTGATACGGGTGCCCCGCTGGCGAACGATGATGGAGCCGCCGGGCACCACCTGGCCGCCAAACACCTTCACGCCCAGCCGCTGCGCCCGCGAGTCGCGCCCGTTGCGGGAGCTGCCAAGACCTTTTTTATGTGCCATAACTGGTTTCTCTTCGTTCGCCGGGCGGCCATAAAGGCCGCCCCTACATCAGGATTTCGTTGATCTGAACGCGGGTCAATTGCTGCCGGTGTCCGGTCAGGCGCTTGTACTGCTTTTTGCGCTTGAACTTGAAGACCTTGATCTTCTCCCCGCGTGCCGCGCCCAGGATCACGCCCGTCACCCGCGCCGCGGCATCCTTGCCGGCACGCATCGGCTCATTGTCGGCGGCCACGGCCAGCGCCGGAAACTCCACGCCCTGGCCCTGTTCGCCGCCCAGTTTCTCCACCTCAATCACATCCCCCGGCGCGACTTTATACTGCTTGCCGCCTGTTTTTATGATCGCATACATACTTCGGCGTCTTCCTCCTGGACTGGAAACAAACAATTATATCGGAAAAGCGGCCCCTCTCGCCAGCCCCCTGTCGTGGGGAACGCCGTTTTTACAGATTGCACATTCGGCTCCCCTCAAAATCCGCAATCCGAGAGCCGCAATCCGCAATTCATTTCCGCCGCATCCACCAATAGACGGGGAGGCCGGCGGCCACCGTCAGCAGGCCCAGCAGCGACTCCCAGGGCCGGCCCCGCACCGTGAAGATCCCCATCCACACCGAGGCGGCGACGTACAGCGCGGGCACGAACGGGTACCCCGGAACGCGGTAGGGGCGCG
>Ga0315284_10005690_pt1 | contig 17726 bp, 20 predicted proteins | sample YL17G09_16_MG_FD_203696 | JGI IMG/M metagenome (GOLD analysis project Ga0315284, IMG submission 203696) | Sediment microbial communities from Yellowstone Lake, YNP, Wyoming, USA - YL17G09_16 | ecosystem: Environmental > Aquatic > Freshwater > Lake > Sediment | place: USA: Wyoming | collected...
CCGAATTGGCGCAGGCTACAAAGCTGGAGCCGAACGTCGTTCTCTGGCACGTGATGGCGATGAAGAAATACGGCCGCGTGGTGGAAGTCGAGCAGAAGGGCGACTACTTCACCTACGCGATGACCGGGAAGGAGTGAGCGATGGGCACCCGTGTCGACCCCAAGTTCAAGAATGAGCTGATCAACTTCGGCGCGCTCGATATCGAGAAGTGCTTCAACTGCGGCAACTGCACGGCGATTTGTGGACACGCCGACGAGCAGCGCAGCTTGCCGCGGTCGACGATGCGCCAGCTCCAGCTGGGCCTCAAGCGCGAGCTCATGACCTCGCTCGAGCCCTGGATCTGTTACTACTGCGGCGACTGCTCGCGCACCTGCCCGCGCCTGGCGAACCCCGCCGAGAACATGATGGCTGTCCGGCGCTGGCTGACGGCGCACTACGACTTCACCGGGCTGTTCCGCAAGATCTATTCCTCCCGCGCCTGGGAATTCGGCATGATCGCCCTGGCGGTGGTCGCGGTCCTCTTCCTGATCGCCATTAGCGGAGCTTTCACCCCGGAGCGGATGCCCACCGATCCGATTTCGATCAACACGTTCCTGCCGGTGGAGTGGGTTCACTATGCGGACTGGGTCCTCGCGCTGATCCTCCTCTTCTTCATGGCGACCAGCGCGTTCCGCATGTGGCGCCTGGTGCTGAGCGAAAGAGGCATGCCGCCTGTGCCGTTCTCGCTGTACGTGCGCCAGATTTGGGTGTTCTTCCTGCACATGTTCACCCAGAAGTCCTGGCGCCAGTGCGAGGGAGCCACGCGCTGGTTCAAGCACCTGCTGCTGTTCACCGGCTACGCGACAATGTTCCTGCTGATCGTGGTGTTCCTACCGTGGTTCCAGATGGACGGGCCGCACGACTGGCACTGGAGCAGCTTGTTCGGCTACTACGCGGCAGGCGTGCTGTTGTACGTCTCGGGTGACGCAATCCTGAGCCGGCTGCGCAAGACGGAGGAGATTCACAAGCACTCGCACCGGACCGACTGGACGTTCCTCATCCTGCTGTTCCTGGTGGCCGTGACCGGGATGATCCTCCACGCGGTCCGGCTCCTCAATTCGCCGCTCTCCTACTACGCGTACGTAGTCCACCTCGCCTGCGCGGTGCCGATCTACTTCTCCGCCTTCGCCAAGTGGTCGCATCTCGTCTACCGGCCGCTCGCGATGTTCCTGATCGACGTGCGCGAGAAGGCCATGGCTGCGCGGCAAGCGCAAGTCTCCGTCACGCCGGTCAGGGCGCTCGCCTCGTAGTAGATTGCGGGCCGGCCTGGTCCACGGCGCTGAGGTGGCAGGGCTGCAGCTGAATGCGCCCCCAAGTGCAAGCGCCGCGCAGTTTTCCGGCAGGCGCCTTCCAGCGCATAGGATTATCCGATGAGCCGCTGCGCCGTGCTGGGCCTGGGAAACCCGCTTCTTAGCGACGATGCCGTTGGCCTGCGCGTGGCTGACGAGTTGTCGCGCCTGCTGGCCGCTGACCCCATCCCCGGCGTGGACGTGCTGCAGTCGGCGCGCGGCGGCTTCGAGTTGATCGACCTGCTGCAGGGCTACGAGCGGGCGGTGATCATCGACGCGCTGGACATCCCCGAGGGCGAGCCGGGCCGCGTGCGCCGCCTCGGCATGGAGGAGTTCGCCGGCAGCGCGCGCCTGGTTGGGGCGCATGAAGTAAGCCTCAGCACCGCCTTCGAGTTGGCGCGGCGCCTGAGCATCCCCATGCCCAGCGAGGTGGAAGTCATCGGCATCGAGGTCGAGGACTCGCGCACCTTCAGCGAGCAGCTCACACCGGCGGTCAACGCGGTCGTCGCCCCGCTCGCCGCTGAGATTCACGCCACGCTCAAGAGCCTGCGGTAGGCAGGGCTTCAGCCCCGCGACCTAGCAGATGCGGGGCAGGAGCGTGCCCAGCGGCATGTCCACGACGCGCGTGCCGCCGGAGGGCGTGCGGAACAGCACCAGCGGCCGACGCGGCCGGCGCGGGTCGGGATGCTCCGGATCGAACCGCCCACCTACTTCGCCGATGATCACCGCGTCGCGCCCGTAGTGATGAGCGCGCATCGCAGCGACGATGCTCTCAGCGTTGTGCGCGTCCACCGCCGCCAGCAGCTTGCCCTCGTTGGCCAGCACCGCGGGCTCGAAGCCCAGCACGCGCGCCGCCGCCCGCACGGCGGGCCGGATGGGCAGCCGCTCCTCATGCACCACCATGTCCGCCTGGGCGCCCAGGGCGTACTCGTTGAGCACTGCCGCCAGCCCGCCGCGCGTCAGATCGCGCATCGCGAACACCGCCTCGGGGCCAGCCGCTTCGAGCATCGCTTCCACCAGCCCGTTCAGCGGCGCGCAGTCGCTCTCCACGTCCACTTCGAACTGCATCCCCTCGCGGCTGCATATCACGGCGATGGCGTGATCGCCCAAGGGGCCGCTGACGATCAGCGCCTGCCCGGGAGCGATACGATGCGCGCCCAGGTCCCTGCCAGATGGGCGGATGCCCACTCCCGCCGTCGTGGCGAACACGCAGTCGGCCTTGCCGCGCTCGACGACCTTCGTGTCGCCGGTGACCACTTGCACGCCGGCCTCCTCCGCCCGCCGGGCGACTGACTCCAGCACCGTGTCCAGGTCGTCGCGGCTGAACCCTTCCTCGATGATCAGCGCCAGCGATAGCCACCGCGGGATTGCGCCCATCACCGCCAGGTCGTTCACCGTGCCGCAGACTGCCAGGCTGCCAACGTCGCCGCCGGGGAAGCGCCACGGCGACACAACGTAGCTGTCAGTCGTGAACACCAGCGACTCGCCGGCCCCGATCGCGCAGTCCAGTACTGCGCTGTCTTCGAGCGGGTCGAGGGCGGGGTTGCTCAGCCGTGCCCGGATTGTCTCGATCAGCCTGCGCTGCTCCTGCCCGCCGCCACCGGCGTCGAGCTTGACTCGTTCCGCCGTCACTGCGCCTCCCAGCCCCGGAAGCGATAGAACGCGCGGCAGGCGCCCTCCTGGCTCACCATGCAGGCCCCGAGCGGGTCCTCCGGCGTGCACGCCGCAGCGAAGCACTCGCACTCATCGGGTCGGATGCGGCCGGCGAGCACCTCCCCGCAGCGGCAGGCGGCGAGCCGCTGACTGGGCGGGGGCGGGGTGAAGCCGGGGAAGTGCAGGCGTGCATCGAAGCGCCGGTACTCCCCGCGCAGCGCCAGGCCGCTCAGGGGTATCTCGCCGAGCCCGCGCCACAGCGCGGCCTGAGGCTCGAAGACTTCGGCGATCAGCGCCAGCGCATGGGGATTGCCCTCCTCGCGTACCACGCGGCTGTAGGCGTTGTGCACCTCCGCCCGGCCCTCGGCCACCTGCTGGGCGAGCGCGATCACCGCCCCCAAGATGTCCACGGGCTCGAAGCCGGCGATGGCGCAGGGCTTGTGCCACTGCTTAGCGATCGGCAAGTAGGCGCGCGCACCGATGACGACGCTGACGTGGCCGGGACAGAGAAAGCCGTCCAGTCCCGGCTCCGCCGCCAGCAACGCCAGCGGCGCAGGGATCGTCTTGTTGCAGGGGTAGACATGGAAGTTGGCTAGGCCGTCGTCGCGGGCCTCCTTGAGCGCATAGGCCACAGCCGGGGCGGTCGTCTCGAAGCCGACGGCGAGGAACACCACCTGCCGCTCGCCCATCTGGCGGGCCAGCTCCACCGCGTCCAGCGGCGAGTAGAGCACGCGCACGTCCGCCCCCCCGGCGCGAGTCTCCGACAGGCTGGACTTGGTGCCGGGCACGCGCATCATGTCGCCGAAGGTGCAGAAGACTGCGCCGGGCGCCGTGGCAATGTGAAGCGCGTGGTCCAGGTCCTCCTGCGCGGTGACGCACACCGGGCAGCCCGGCCCGCTGACCAGCTCGATGCCGAGCCGGCCAAGCAGCGGCCTCAGCCCCGTCTCGAAGAGCGCCATGGTGTGCGTGCCGCAGACCTCCATCAGGCGCAGCGGGCGCTTCACCAGCGGCTCAAGCTCGCGCAGCAGCGACGCGACGAGCGTGGGGTCGGCGAAGCGCGACAGAATCTCAGTCTCACTCATCTGAGGTATCCGATGAGGGCGCATCCTCGGGCACAGCATCGCCGAACACCTCGCGGATCATGGCGATGGTCTGCTGGGCCTCCTCGAAGTCAATGGTCTCGATGGCCATCCCGGCGTGGACGAGCACGTAGTCCCCCACTCGCACACCGGGAACCAGGGCGGTGCCGATGCGCCGGTGGACGCCGCCGAAGTCCACGCGCGCGAAGGCGCCGTCAAGCTCTTCGACCAGGGCCGGAACCGCCAGACACATGTGGGATAGCGCCTCCTTGGCGGGTGAGTGCCGCCAGCCGATTCTACCAGCCAGCGTGGGATCATAACGTCGCCAAAGGCCGCGCGGCCGCGGGCAGGCTCACTCGCCGCTCAGGCCGGTGACGAGAAACTGGCTCCCCCCGGTGATGCGCAGCGCCAGCGCGCCGCAGCTCGGGCAGACGTGTAGGTAGTCCTGGGCGACACCTTTGTAGCTGCACGCCTCGCACTCCGCCTCGCCGTCGGCGACGTCGATGCGCAGCTCCGCGGCGGCCGTGATCGGGTTCGTGCTGCGCAGCATCTCCCAGGCGAACGTCAGCGCGTCGATGCTTACACCCGCGAGGCGGCCGACCTCCAGCCGCACCTCGTGGATGCACGATACGCCGCCGTCCCGTGCCGCCTGAACGGCGATGGCCTGGACGTCGGTGGCCAGCGAGAACTCGTGCACGGGGGGAATACTACACTAGTAGCACCTCGATACAGGTAGACCATGGCGGGGAGGCGCGAATGCCAGTTGACATAGTCGTGATGAAAGCGGTGAGCGAGGAGAACGAGCGGCATGCCGCGGCGGTGCGCGCGCAGCTTGATGCCCACGGTGTGCTGGCGATCAACATGATGAGCAGTCCGGGCAGCGGCAAGACGGCGTTGCTCGAAGCGGCGATCGGCGCGCTGCGTGGCGAGCTGCGCATCGCGGTGGTGGAGGGGGACGTGTTCACGGCGTTGGACGCCGAGCGCATCCAGCGGCTGGGGGTGCCGGTGGTGCAGTTGAACACCGAGGGTAGCTGCCACCTCACGGCGCACATGATCGAGGCGGTGCTGCCGAGACTCGATCTCGAATCGGTGGACCTGCTCGCCATCGAGAACATCGGTAACCTGATCTGCCCAGCGGCCTATGTTCTTGGCGAGCACTGCCGCGTGGGGTGCCTGTCGGTGGCGGAGGGCTCGGACAAGGCGGACAAGTATCCCCGGCTCTTCAGTTTGAGCCATCTCAACGTGATCACTAAAGTCGATCTTGTGCCGCATGTGGACTTCGACGTCAAAGCGGTGGAGGAGAAGCTCCGGCAGCTCAACCCGGAGGTGCCGGTGCTGGTGACCAGCGTGCGCACGGGGGAAGGGATCGACGCGTGGTGCGATTGGCTGAGAAGCCAGGTCGCATCGCTGCGCAGCGCTTAGCCGCGCCGCGTTAGGCAGCGCTTACTGCGGCGGGGGGGGCGAGCCCTCCATGACGGGGGGTGAGTCATGGGCCACGACCGTGCCCAACTTCTCGGCGATAGCCGCGAGCTGCAGGCTCTGGTACTCGATGTGCTTGAGCAGCACGTCGATAACCTCGGAGCTGTGCTTGTTCACCTGGAAGTCGTTTTCAGCGCGGAGCTGCGTGTGCCGGTCTTGCAGGTTCTGGGCCACCATGATCAGCGGCATGAGAAAGATCTGTATCAGGTTGGACATGAACAGCCAGAGCACGAACGCCGTGGGCCGGTCGAACTGCAGCGGGTGTGGAGCGAGCAAGTTCCAGCTAAGCCAGAAGATTGTCCACAAGACGATGGCGAAAAAGAAGGTCGGCGTGCCGACGTGATCGGAGATGAAGATCGCCAATCTCTCAACGCGGGTGAGGCTCTCGGCGTGCTCGGCGTTGACGTCGCGTAACGGGCGGGGCCGGGCGAGGATCTCAACAACGCTTGGCAGGCGCGGCCTTGCTGCGGATGTGCTCATCATGCTGTTCTCCAGTGCTAGGAACCCGGCTTGCGCGGGTGGTAGTGCATGATACTGCTGGTCCGCTGCCATGGCGAGAGAGAATCCAGGCGGCGTTTAGGCTTGCCTGCCTACGCCGGGGGGTAGATCACTGTTTGGCCGGAGTAGTCGTCTGATTGGTGAAGTGCAATGGAGATGGTGAGTCCTGAAGACGTCATAGGCGCGCAGAGCGCCGGCTTTGCCGAGGAGCTCTACGCTGAGTTCCTGCGCGATCCGGCGCTTGTCCCGCCTGGCTGGCGGAAGTACTTCGCCAGTCTCCAGCCGCGCGGGACCGACGCCGTGCTCGCACCGTCGTTTCATGCAGCGAGCATCTTCAACCCGCTGGGCGTAGCGCCGAACGGCAACGGCCAAGTGGCGGCGGAGGTCGCCTCCCGCCAGGACCGTGTCGATCAGCTCGTGCGGGCCTACCGGGTCTCCGGCCACCTGGAGGCGAAGGTCGACCCGCTGGGCATCCCCCGCCCGCCAATCCCCTGGCTCGACCCGGCGTGCTACGGCCTCACCGCCGAGGACATGGCGCGCAGCTTCTCCAGCACGACCATCGCCGGCCCGCCGCAGCTCAAGCTGCGGGAGATCATCGAGCGGCTGCGGCACACCTACTGCGGGTCGATCGGCGTGCAGTACATGCACATCGACGACACGCACATCAAAGACTGGCTGCAGGAGCGCATGGAAAGCACGGAGAACCGGCTGGCCTTGTCGCACGACGAGCAGCTCAGCATCCTGCGCAAGCTCACCGACGCCGTCGTGTTCGAGGACTTCATCCAGAAGAAGTATCTCGGGGCCAAGCGCTTCTCGCTGGAGGGGGCGGAGAGCCTGATTCCGCTGCTGCAGTTGGCGATTGAGAAGGCGGGCGAGCAGCGCGTGAACGGCATCGTGATCGGCATGGCGCACCGCGGGCGGCTCAACGTGCTGGCCAACATCATCGGCAAGGGCGCGGCGGAGGTCTTCCGCGAGTTCGAGGACAGCGAGGCGGATACCGACGGGCACCGCGGCGACGTGAAGTATCACCTGGGCTACAGCACGAAGTGGCGCACCGCCTCCGGGCACGTGATCCATGTGTCGCTGTGCTTCAACCCGAGCCACCTGGAATTCGTCAACCCGATGGCGCTGGGGCGGGTGCGCGCCAACCTCGACCGCCACGGCCGTCGCGGAAGCGGGATGGCGATCCTCATCCACGGCGACGCCTCCTTCGCGGGGCAGGGCATCGTGCAGGAAGTGCTCAACCTAAGCCAGCTACGCGGCTACACCACGAACGGCACGATTCACGTGATCCTCAACAATCAGCTCGGGTTCACGACCGATCCTGCTGATGGCCGGTCGACGCTCTACGCCAGCGGCGTGGCGCGGATGCTGCAGGTGCCGATCTTCCACGTCAACGGCGAGGACCCGGAGGCGGTGGACCACGTGATCGATCTGGCGATGGACTTCCGCAGCGAGTTCCAGCGCGACGTGGTGATCGACATGTACTGCTACCGCAGGCGCGGGCACAACGAAGGCGACGAGCCGTCGTTCACCCAGCCGCTGATGTACAAGGCGATCGCCCAGCGCAAGAGCGTTCGCGACGGCTACGTCGAGCACCTGCTGCGCCTCGGCGAGGTGGCCACGGAACAGGCCGACGAGATCGGCGTGGAGAGCCGGGCGCGGCTGGAGCGTGAGCTCAGCCTGGCGCGGGAGGGCGAGCATGGGCTTGCCCCCGCTCCGCCGGGTGAGCGGTGGGTGGAGTACCAGGGCGGACCCGAGAAGGACGCGGCGGAGGTTGCCACCGGTGTGCCGGCCGAGCGCCTGAGCAGCCTGCTGGAGAGCCTGGCGCGGCTGCCCGAGGGGTTCACGCCGCACCCGAAGATCACGCGGCTGCTTGAGCAGCGGCGGGCGATGGCGCGTGGCGAGGCGCCGCTGGACTGGGCTACGGCGGAGCAGCTAGCATTCGCAACGCTCGCCACGGAGGGCGTCCGTGTGCGCCTGTCCGGCCAGGACAGCGAGCGCGGCACATTCAGCCAACGCCACAGCGTGCTGCATGACTATGAGACCGGCGCCACTTACGAGCCGCTGAAGCATCTGGCTGCGGGGCAGGCGGCGGTGGAGGTGTTCAACAGCCCGCTGAGTGAAGCCGGCGTGCTGGGGTTCGAGTACGGCTACAGCCTGGACTGCCCGGAGGGCCTGGTGCTGTGGGAGGCGCAGTTCGGCGACTTCTGCAACGTCGCCCAGCCGATCATCGACCAGTTCATCGCCAGCGCCGAGGAGAAGTGGAGCTATCTCAGCGGGCTGGTGCTACTGCTGCCGCATGGATTCGAGGGCATGGGCTCCGAGCACTCCAGCGCGCGCCTGGAGCGGTTCCTGCAGCTCGCCTGCTGCGACAACATCCAGGTTGTGAACCTCACCACGCCGGCGCAGTACTTCCACGCCCTGCGGCGGCAGGCGCTGCGCAAGTGGCGCAAGCCGCTGGTGGTGATGGCGCCGAAGAGCCTGCTCCGGCACCCGTGCGCCGTCTCGACGCTTGCAGACTTGGAGCTGGGCAGCTTCCGGCGTGTTCTCTACGACGCGCAGCAGACGGACGCTGCGGCGATCCGGCGCGTGCTCTTGTGCAGCGGGAAGTTGTTCTACGAGCTGGACGAGGCGCGCACGGAACGGCAGCGCGGCGACGTGGCGATCCTGCGCCTGGAGCAGCTCTATCCATTGCCTGAGGGGCTGCTGGCTGAGGCGCTGGAGCGCTACGCCGACGGCACGCCGGTGTGGTGGGTGCAGGAGGAGCCGGAGAACATGGGTGCCTGGCACTACCTCAAGTTGAAGTTCGCCGACAAGCTCTTCGGGGGATTGCCGTTGCACGGCATCTGCCGGGCGGCGGCGTCCAGCCCGGCGACAGGCTCGCTCAGCGTCCACCGCCGCGAGCAGCAGGAGCTGATCAATCGCGCGTTCGACGGGCTCTAGGCTCTACAATAGCCTGATGCGCTGCGCGATGAGAGTGGCCAGGGACGGCGGCGAGTGAAGGAATGAGGCATGGCGGTTGAGCTGCGGGTGCCGGAGGTCGGGGAGTCGATCACCGAGGTGGTGATCGCCGCCTGGCACAAGACGGAGGGGCAGGCGGTGCAGGTGGACGAGACTGTGGCGGAGCTGGAGACCGACAAGGCCACGCTCGAACTGCCCGCGCCCGTCGCGGGCGTGCTGAGCAAGACCCTGAAGGCGCAGGGCGAGACGGCGAAGGTCGGCGAAGTGATCGCTTTGATCGAGGCCGCCGCCGGGCCGGCCTTACCGGAAGCCGGGCTTGGCAGTCCAGAGACTGCGACTGCGCCCGCCGCCGTTCACAGCATCCCAGAAGCTGCGTCGTCTACTTTCGCTGGCCCACCGCGCGTGATGCCTGCTGCGGCGCGGTTGCTGGCCGAGCGCGGCATACCCGCCCGGGAGGTGGAGCCCACGGGGCCCGGCGGGCGGATGCTCAAGGAGGACGTGTTGCGCCATGCCCCGACGCCGAGTCAGCCGCCGCCGCCCGCTCAACCTCCCGGCAAGGCAGTGGCAGGCCCGCATGTAGCGGGTGCTCCAGCAGTTCATCCGGGTCAGGCCCCTGCCGCGCTCCCGCCCCCCGCGATGGAGCAGGTCGTGCCGATGAGCCCGATCCGCCGCCGCATCGCCGAGCGGCTGGTGGAGGCGCAGCACAATGCGGCGCTGCTCACCTCGTTCAACGAGGTCGACATGTCGCAGGTCATCGCCCTGCGGCGCGAGCACCAGGACGCATTCCGCGAGCGCTTCGGAGTGAAGCTGGGGTTCATGTCGTTCTTCGTCAAGGCGGTGATCGAAGCGCTGAAGCTGGTGCCGCAGGCGAACGCCGAGGTCCGCGGCACGGACATCGTGTACAAGAACTACTACGACATCGGCATCGCCGTGGGGGGGGGCAAGGGCCTGGTCGTGCCGGTGCTGCGCCACGCCGACCGCCTGAGCTTCGCCGAGGTCGAGCTGGCCATCGCCGATTTCGCCGCGCGCGGGAAGGTCAACAAGATCGACTTGTCCGAGCTCAAGGGCGGCACGTTCACCATCAGCAACGGCGGCGTCTACGGCAGCCTTTTGTCCACGCCGATCGTCAACCCGCCGCAGAGCGCGGTGCTGGGGCTGCACGTGATCCAGGACCGCGCGGTGGTGTGCGACGGGCAAGTCGTAGTGCGCCCGATGATGTACGTCGCGCTGACCTATGACCACCGCCTCATCGACGGCCGCGAGTCGGTGGCGTTCCTCACGCGGGTGAAGGAGCTGATCGAGGAACCGGCGCGGATGCTGCTGGAGATGTGACATGGAGAGGCATGAGCACGACTTGGTGATCATCGGAGCGGGGCCGGGGGGCTACGTCGCGGCGATCCGCGCCTCGCAGTTGGGGATGAACGTGGCCTGCGTGGAGCTGGAGCCGCGGCTGGGCGGCACGTGCCTGCGCGTCGGCTGCATCCCGAGCAAGGCGCTGCTGGAGTCGAGCCTGCTCTACTACCAGGCGCGCAACAGCTTCGGCGAGCACGGCATCCAGGTCGGCGAGGTGGGGCTGGATCTGGCGGCGATGATGCGGCGCAAGGACGAGGTGGTCAGCCAGCTCACGAGCGGGGTGGAGGGGCTGTTCAAGAAGAACTGCGTGACGCGCTACTTGGGGCGCGGGCGGCTGGACGGCCCTGACCGGGTGATCGTCGAGGTGGGGGAGGGGGTGGTAGAGCTGCTGGCGCCGCGGATCATCATCGCCACCGGCTCACGCTCGGCGGATCTCCGCGGCGTCGAGCTCGACGGCGATCTCATCGGCACGAGCACTGAGGCGCTGTGCTATCCCGAGGTGCCAGGGCACCTAGTTGTCATCGGCGCGGGCGTGATCGGCATGGAGCTGGGCAGCGTCTGGCTGCGGCTGGGCAGCCGCGTGACCGTGCTGGAGTACCTCGACCGCATCCTGCCCGGCGTGGACAGCGAGGTCGCGCGCGAGGCGCACCGGGTGTTCAAGAAGCAGGGCTTCGGGTTTCACCTCGGAGCGCGGGTCACCAGCGCGCGCGTCGAGGGGCGCGGCGCCAAGCTTAGCTGCGTCGTGGAGCGCGAGGGGGGGGAGGAGGTGCAGGCCGACCGCGTGCTGCTCGTCGTGGGCCGCGCGCCTTACATCGAAGGGCTGAACCTGGAGAGCGTGGGGGTGGCGACTGACGAGCGCGGGCGGATTCGCGTGGATGAGCGCTGCTCGACCGCTGCGCCGGGAATCTACGCCATCGGCGATGTGATCGCCGGGCCGATGCTGGCGCACAGGGCGGAGGATGAAGGCGTGGCCTGCGCCGAGCACATGGCCAGCGGCTACGGCCACGTGGACTACGGCGTCATGCCGGCGGTGGTGTACACCGAGCCGGAAATTGGTGCCGTGGGCAAGACCGAGGACGAGCTCATCGCAGCGGGGATGAAGGCGGGGGCAGACTACCGCAAGGGCGTGTTTCTGTTCCGCGCCAACGGCCGGGCGCGGGCGATGGGCCATATCGAGGGGCGCGTGAAGATCCTTGCCGATGCGGGCAGCGATCGGGTGCTCGGCGTGCACATCATCGGGCCCTACGCCGGGGAGCTGATCGCCGAGGCGGCGATGGCGATGCAGTCCGGCGCGAGCAGCGAAGACATCGCGCGCACGTGCCACGCCCATCCTACGCTAAGCGAGGCGGTCAAAGAAGCGGCGCTGGCCGTGGACGGCCGGGCGATTCACGCCTGAGCTTCAAAGCTGATGCTCCCGCCGGCCCCGTCGGCGCTGATCACGTAATGCTCGCCCTCGGCGGTGATCACCACGTCATAGGGGAACAGGTCCTCGCAGTCGTAGAACACCCCGCAGCGCGGGCAGACCGCCCGGCACTGGCGCTCGTACATGTACTGCCCGCAGTTGGGGCAGATGTTGTAACAGACCATCGTTCACCTCAACCCAAAGGTGCCGCCGGGCATTCTAGCACAGCGTCGGCCCTATTCCTGCGGCAGATCCGCGGGGCGGGTGAGAGGCTGGCGGAGGCAACTGCGAAGCTGGTTCGCCGCCCGCGCTTCCTACGGTCTGACCATGCTCCACTCCGGTTTCCGCGGTTTGCAGTTACTATATGCACGTTCGAAGCGGAAGACCGGCCATCGCGCCGGTCGTGAAGAGTCACTGCCCTCGGCGTTGCGCGACCGGGGTGGCAGCCGGTGCGCGTGGCGGAGGGCAGCTCATGGGAAGTGAGGTCGTTCATTTCCCAGGGGGTGCGAAGTGGCGAGCAAAGGCAGGGCCTGTCCGGCCTGCGGCGAGGTGATGGTGTACCGCCTTGGGGAACTTTCGTGCCCGGGGTGTGGGCACGTGGAGGAAGCGGCGCGGGATGTGCGCCAGCGGTTGTGGGAGCAGGAGCCGCGCCGTCCATTCACGCCGTCGAGCGCAACCAAGCGCCCGCTCGCGATGCCGGGCCCCTTCCCCCGCGGGGCGCCCCTGCAGTACAGCTTAGAGGACATGCTGCTGCGCACGCAGCTGATAAGCCGGAAGCCGACGATGGAGCCGCTGGCGGAGAAGCGCGTCCTGGTGCTCGTGGCGTTTCTGCTCAGTGCCGCGTGGCTTGTTCTAATTGTCTACCTGCCGTACCTGGACCCGCTCTACCGTGCGCTGCCCGTGGTCTTCTTCCTCTTCGGGGTGCTGGTGATCTCGCCACTCATCTATGCGGTCGTGCTGGGCAAGCTCCTGTGGATGAAGTGGGCGCTGCTCATCTGGAACTCCGTCGTGGTGGTGTCAAGCGTCGGGCTGCTGATCGCCTACGGCATGGGTTGGATCTACTTGGCGTTGTCGAGGCTGGAGATGTTCGAGCCCATTGTGGCGACGACGCTGAAGGTGGCGTTTCTGGCCCATCTCGCCTACACCCTGTGGTTGGCGAGCATACTGCAGCGGGACATCCAAAGGATCTACTTCGGATGATCGGGGAAGCGTGATGCCGGAGAGGACGAAGCCGTGTCCGAAGTGCGGCGGGACGATGAGCTTACGCCTGGGAGAGTACCAGTGCGGGTCTTGCGAGCACACTGAACCGGCTGGCCCGCCACCCCAGGAGGAGCGCCAGGGGGGTGGACGCCAGCCGTCGCAGTGGGAATCGCGGGCGAGCCGGGCGGTGGGCCGCGCCTCATCGACGCTGCCTGCGGGCTCACCCTGGGAGCACGGGCCGATCCAGCCCCCCGCTATGCCGCCTCCACCACCGCCCCCGGGGCCGGGACAGCCGTCGCACACCCAGTACGGCTACAGCACCTGGGAGGCGGGCTACCGCGACTTGTACGAAGGCCCAGCCAGGGGGCGAAGCGGCGACCCCCTTCAAGGCGAGAAGAGCCTGTACTTCGGTATCGTCGCCGGGTTCGCGGGACTGCGTTTGCTGGCCATAATAACAGCGGCGATCGCGGGAAGCTCGGCCGGCGCCTCTTCTCCCGCAGGACCAGGGCAACCCGTCGCGGTTGTCTTTGTTGACATCGCTGCAGAGCTGGGCTCCCTGTGGTTGATCTGGTTCGCACTCTACAGCACTCAGCTCTGGGCGAAGTGGGGCTGCATGGGCTGCGCGGCGCTGTCGATCATAAGCAGCCTCATCATACTGCTGAGCGCAAGCACGATCATCTCGGAGGCGCGGCTGGGGCCGGTCGCAGGTACGGTGACCTCAGGGCTTTGGTTCTTCGTGCTTCTCGCGCTGGCATTCCAGGGCTGGTTCATCTTAATCCTCTTCCGAGACGTCCAGCAGCTTCAACAGAGGTGAGAGGCCGGCGATGACACGCGAGAGCCCCACCTGCCCGAAATGCGGCGCCGTAATGGACTTCCGGCTTGGCGAGTACGAATGCCCCGCCTGCGGGTACATCGCGCCGAAGCAGCCCACCCCGGCGCCCGCGCCGTCCGCCGAGCCGCCGGACTACGGGGGCGTTCACCGGGCGCGGCTGCTCACGCCGCCCCCGCCGTCGGCGCCGCCTCCGCCGTTGTTCTCCACCCTGAGCGCGCGGGTCGACGAGCCTGATAACTCTGGGCGCAGCCTTGGCGGCGAGAAGCTTACCTTCGTCACGGTCTTCACCGTGCTCAATCTAGCCGTGGGGATTGGCATGTCGCTCCTGTCGGGGGTGGGCGCGGGCGGTCTGGGCGCGGCGGCCGGCAACGTAGTGGGCGGGATCGTGAGTACGGTCGTTGGCACGGCGTTCTCCGCGCTGTGCATAGGGTTCGTGCTGTACTACGATGCGGATTGCGTGCGCCAGGCTTGCCTGTTCTGTGCTGGCATCAGCGGCGTGCTGCTGGCGATCTCGATTGTCGCGGCGCTCTATTTCGCCCAGGTCGTTCCGGCCCTTTTGGCGCTGCCCGACGCGGTCCTCGCCCTCTGGCTGGCGAGCATCCTCTACCGCGACCGCCGCAGCGAGGAATAGCAGCCTGACCAGCCCCATTCCCCGCGGTATCATGTGTGCGCGGGTGGAGGAGTGGTGGCGGCGCGTCGAGGCGCCGTTCCGCGTTCCTCGCCTGGCAATGGCTCGGGGATGAGAAGCAGCTCGGGCAGGCAGGTTGCTGGTCCGGGCGAGCGAAGCGAGGCGGTGCTCAGGTGATTTCATCGCTGGAGGTGTGAGATGCCGGAGAAGACCAGGCCCTGCCCGCAGTGCGGCGGGACGATGAGCTTTCGCTTGGGCGAGTATCAGTGCGGCTCATGCAGTTACTCCGAGTCGGGTGCGGCGCCGCCGGAGGAGCGTCGGGGCCCCCAGCTGCCACCGTCGCAATGGGAATCCCGCGTTAGCCGCAGTACACGGGGCACCCGAACGCCGTCCGCGCCTGCCGCGCCTGGAGGTGTCAAACCCGTCGCGGCCCCTACCCCTTGGACGTCCCACGACGCGCAGGAGGAGCCGACGGTGACCACCAGTGGGTTTACGAGCTGGGAGGCGGGCTTCCACGAGATGTACGAGGGCAAGCCCGGGAAGCGGGGTAAGCGCAGCGGGTGCTTCGCGGCGCTGAGCCTGATAACGGTGCTGGTCCTTTCGGCCGCCGGGCTGCTGATGGTCTGCCTCGGGTAGCGGACGCCGCCCGCGATTCGCGCGGGAGGGTCTCCGCGGTGCGGCTATACTGTGGCGATGATTGAGCGTTGGCCGGAGGAGATCTACTCCTACATCACGGAGCATACTCAGTTCGACGATGCGCTGCTGCGCGAGATGGAGAAGCGCGCAGAGGGCGATGGCTTCCCGATCATCGGCCCGCTCGTCGGCCCGTGGCTGTACTTCTTCAGTGTGGTCTCCCGCGCGAGCCGCATCTACGAGATGGGCAGCGGCTACGGCTACAGCACGTGGTACTTCGCCCGCGCGCTGGCCGACATGGGCGGCGGAACGGTGACGCACGTGGTGTGGGATGAGGAGCTCTCCCACGAAGCGCGGGGATGGCTGGAACGCGCCGGGTTGCTGCCCTACTGCGAGTTCATCGTGAGCGAGGCGGTGCTGGCGCTCAGCGGCGAAAAGCCTGGATTCGACCTGGTGTTCCTCGATATCGACAAGGAGGCCTACCCGTCGGCGCTGGAGGTCATCGAGCGCAAGCTCAAGCCCGGCGGGCTGCTGCTGGTGGACAATGTGCTGCGCAGCGGCACGGTTGTGCACACCGAAGGGCTCAACGCGGCCAGCCAGGCGGTGTGCCGGTTCAATGACCTACTGCGCGACAGCCCCCGCTGGGACTACCTGATCAACCCGCTACGTGACGGCCTGGGCGTGGCGCGCCTGCGGGAGTAGCGGGGAGGCATGCTCGCTGCGGGGCGCGCCATGAGCCCTGATGCCCGGCGATTCTACAGGCGCTATTACCTGCTGACGCGGTTCCTGCCCGCCTACGTCCTGGCGCTGCTAAGCTACATTGTGGCCTGGCTGCTTGGCCCGCGCTCGCCGCTGTTCGGCCCACTCAGCGGCAGCGCGTTCATCGGCGCAGGAGCTTTCGTCTTCGTTGGGTTGAGCCAGCTTCTCGCCTGGCTCGGGTTTCAGATCAGCGGAGTACCAGCCGCGCGCGTGCCGCCCACCGAGCTGGACGCGGCGAAGGTGCGGGATGCCAGCGCCGGGCTCCCCGGGGCGGCTGTTGTGGGGCCTGTCGAGGTGGTCGAACTCGGCCTGGTGCCATATGCAGCGAGCGGCGGGACGCCTGTCCGCCAGCTTTGGCTGAGCACGCACACACTGCGGACAGCTCCACCCCAGGTGCTGCGGGCGCTGCTCGCCCACGAGGCCGGCCACAGCGCTGCAGGCGGGCTAGGCTGCGCGTGGCAGGATTTGATGTGGCTGCTTGCTTATCCCGTGGTCTACGTCCTCAGCGCGGTGCCGCTGCTCATCCTGGTCGCCCTGGCGCTGCAGGTGAGTCTGTGGTTGCGGCTGGACTACGCCCTGCGGCTTCGGCGTGAAGCGTCCGCAGATCGTTGGGCGGGGGCGGTGATTGGACGCCGGATCTACGCCGAGGGCATCGAGCGGTACCTGCGCGACCTGGACGTCTCCGCGGGTGCTCCCCTGCGCCGGACGCGGCTTGCAGGGCTGGGGCTTACGCCGGGCGAGATCGACGAGATACTTGATGGCTAGGAGGCGTCTACGATGCCACTTGAGCCTGCACACGGTCTGCGATGCGCTGGACCTCCGTGAGTGCCCAATGCACCAGCTCCCGCTCGAATCCCTCGGCGTCCATGCCAGCTTTGCGGGCGAGGTGCTTGAGGTGCTGCCGGCGGTTGATCAGGACCCGTCCGTTGCCGAGCAGCACCCCGTCCATGGCCAGCCACCGTGGGTATCCTTCGACCGGGGCGGACAACCGGAGGTCGAACTGAAACACGCGCGATGGGCTGCCGCCCTGCCCCAGGCGGAACTCCCGCGCCACCCAACCGTTGTGTTGAACTTCCGTCATTTGAGCAAGCACCTGATTCGGTCCAGCCGTCTAGCAGACGCTGTGATAGATGATCCCTTGCGGGTACGCACCACCCTAGGCGCCGGGGCGCCTCCGATGCCGTCAGGCCCGCTTCCTATGCCCGGCGCAACTCGGTTTCGCGCGTACGCGTAAGGACCCAGGACGTGAGCAGGTCCAGTACATCCTGCGGGTTTGCGCCAGCCTCGGCCACGAGTACCCTCAGGTCGTCCATCCGGTTGAACATCACGCGTCCCGCGTTGAGCACGACGCCATCGCCGCGCCACAGACACTCGGGCTGATTGTGGCTGCCTGTGAAGGCGATCTCGTAGTTAAAGACGCGCGCGGCACCGTTCCGTTCACCGACTGCGAAGCCCATGACATCCCATCCCATCTTGCGCTCCTTTCCTGGCGACTTCCCGATCACCGCACCCCGCCCTGTGGGTTGGAAGAACAACAGCCAGCGTTCGCCCAAAGCCACCGATATAGACACGCCGATCGAGGATCTTGTTGCATTGCGGCGACCGAAATGAGTCCGCTGGGTTGATGAGGTGCTGTCCGGGTGATGCTGCGCGTTCAATCGCTCGTCAGGCGGTGCCGGCAGCGAGAGAGGCCCGGGGAATGCTGGTGGCTAGTAAGGCTGGCCGGGCCAGAGATCCACTTTCACCAACCCGACTGACATCAGCACGAGGTCGAGCGCCATGTCAAACGGTACGTTATCGAAACTCAGGGAGAGATTGCCGGTGCCCTCGCGCGGAGTGGGAGGCGAGTAATTACCAGCTCCACGGTAGCCGCCGCCGCCGGTCCCGCCTCCGCCCGACCCGCCGCCGGACGCCCCGC
>Ga0315284_10005692_pt1 | contig 17723 bp, 13 predicted proteins | sample YL17G09_16_MG_FD_203696 | JGI IMG/M metagenome (GOLD analysis project Ga0315284, IMG submission 203696) | Sediment microbial communities from Yellowstone Lake, YNP, Wyoming, USA - YL17G09_16 | ecosystem: Environmental > Aquatic > Freshwater > Lake > Sediment | place: USA: Wyoming | collected...
TGGGTATTACTTATCTCGTCATATCTATAGTTGCTACAAATAGTTTCGTCGAAATCAGAAGCGATAACGACCTCCCTATTTGTAGGAATTAGAAATGGTAATATTGTATCAAATTCCTGTAAAGATATTTCTCGTCCTTTTAGAAGATTAAGACTTTCAGTCAGCATAATTTATCTTTCTAAACCGTGATGAGATGACCGCTCTGTGGTTAAACCTTCTCTTCTAACGATGTTTTTTAATTCAGCGGCAGCCTCTGTTTTTGCCTCCGGGTCTTCGGTCAGAGTATTTAACTCTGTGAGAATATTCCCGATTTCCTTCCTATGATTTACTACTTCTTGGAGATCAATGTGTTCTCTGAAGTATCTTGAGGCCCAAAGAAGAGGGTTTTTGGTATGAATTAATCCGCCAGCGCTTAAATCTACCCTTCCTGAAGGAATAAACTTACCCTCGGCTACCATTTGTTTTATCTGCGTTGTGGAAAGACGCTCCGGGAAAATGGTGTCCATGACCTCGCGTCTATTAAGGGTTGATCTGACAATTTCTGAGTCCGGACCTTCTTTATCGATTAGTTGGAGGATATCAAGACCCATTCCAAAAGCTCCAAGCAAATTTTGGTGTTGATGCAAATCCTTTAAATGCCATCCGTCTTCTTCCGGAGTTCTTAATTCATGACCCCAGATAGCTTTTGATCCCCTTGATTCAAGTTCCTGTACCGCTCCTTTAATTCCTTTTTCGGGACTGAGCATACCGGTATTCGCAATAAGGAATGCATGCGTTGTTGTTTCGGGATTCAGTTTCCAGAGCTCCGTGGTTTTGAGACTTGTCCAGCCCGTAAATGTTGTATCATCGACAATGAGTGTTTTTTCCCAGTTCAATCCGAGTCTGGTGGCTTCTATTTCCCCGGGATTCATGCTTACCGTGTAGCCGGAAGTCTCGAGATTCGGTGAAGAGACTACCCGGACTCTGCTAAGAGAAAAACCTTCAACTATAGGGGTATTGGAGAAAAGATCATGTAATGACGGAAGAAGCCATCCTGTGAGATCCATAACCGTCGTGAATTTTTGCCCCTTTAGCTCATGGAAAATCCGTGTTAATCCTTCAATAGGATTGGGTAATATGTGTTCGAATTTTGGACTTCCAATTAATTGAACAAGTTCGTTTTCCAGTGAAATAACCCTTCCCCACTCTGAAGGTTTACTGTGTGCGATGCTTTCATCAAGCATCCAATGTATTCTAGGTTTAGTATCTGTCATATTTTAAAAACAAAAAACCCTCGCTTAATTCCGATGATTGTATCAGAACTATGCAAGGGCCTTTTAACTTCTTTCAAGGCGGTACCACCTCGCTTTATACTTTTTAAGCGCTCCGTCCTTCTGTTTCATTCAAGATGACACGCTTTTTGGCTTTTACGGGCCTACCCGTATCAGATTTTATCTGATCAGCTCTGCAGGGTAATTCGTTAAGTTGAACTTGCGAGATCTTGCACCAACCGTCCCGTCTCTATTTACCGTTCAAATTAACTACTTCACTGCTTCTTAGCTTTTTGCTGTGAAATAAATATTAAGTGATTTGGTGCAGAAGAGTCAAGGTTTTAAAAAGGGGTTGTCGTTTTTGGAAACGAATCCTTTTCTAATTTGACATCTTCTGCACCGATAGTTACATGCCGAGTACGGGAATCGAACCCGTCTAGACGGTTTTACAGACCGTTGCCTGGCCACTAGGCTAACTCGGCGCTCTGATTCAAAACCAGGCTGTTTCCCGCAAGCGAGAGAGTCGGTTTTAACCTTGCAGGATTGTATATCAGGTGCTTGCCTTAGTCAAATTTGTTTGTTTTTTCATTAGTTGTTAGAATGAAGCAAAATGAAACATATATTTTCAATTGCCGGTACAAATATTTTGTTTGAATTTGAAAATAAGTTTGAGGTTGTTACAAATTCTGACAAGAAATTGTGTCGTTTAAGTTTGGTTAAAAAACTTCCTTGCGGGTTCGTACCCTTGCACGGAGTTTTGCTCAAAGGCAAAGACTTTAGTGTTCTAATTACAGGTGCACACGGGTCAGGAAAAACCAGTCTGGCGTCCCAACTTACCAAGATGGGTTTTGAAATTTTAGCTAATGATTTTGTGATTTGTTGGGTTAGGAATAATAAAATTTTGGCAGGGGATTTAAATTATTTGAGTGTAAATAAATCGAGGAAGGCCGTAAGAGTTGATTACTTAGTTTGTTTGACTCCGTTAGATTATCGGGACAGATTCATAGCCAACTCTACGGAGTTCGCATATTTTTACAAGACCACATTAAAAGAAATGAGTCCTACCCAGATACGTTCTGTAATGAAAACCCTGGCATTTAGGAGTCTCTATAAAATTCACTTTTGCCTTGGCAATAGACAGAATATTGGAAGAACTACGTCGTCGTTGACCCAGGTCTTTGAAAGAGGACATGCCCTTAGCAGGATTGGTATTGTTGGAATGGGGACAATTGGTCAATCGCTTTCTAACCTCCTCATTGGTGAAAAATGGATAGATGAACTACATTTATATACGAAGACCTTCAGAAAACTAATTGGCATAGAAATGGACCTTAAGAGTGCAGGCCAAGATACTAAAATTAAGATTCATAAATCATTGAAGAATCTGGTCTCGAATGTTGACGTTCTCGTTCTTTGTTTTAAGGTCAAAAATGAGGGAATTAATTGTTTCGCTGGCGAAAGATTACAAAAGGTGCTTCCTCACGCAGAGTTAATAAGAAAAATTGCAAATCTTCTACGGACGGTAACTTTTAAAGGGAGAGTTCTGGTGGTTTCAAACCCTGTGGATTTACTATCGGGGGCAATCTACACGTTTTCTAATTTATCATCGGGTGGAAGGGTCGATTGGCGAGGCCTTTTTTCCGATCAAGTATTTGGGGTTGGTCTGGGTTTAGATTATCAACGGTTAAACGTTTTGAAAAGTACCCCGACTCCTGGATTAGAAGTCTTAGGTGAGCATGGGGACCATCTTTTTTTAGCTAGAAGAAATGGAAAGTATATAAAATATTATGAGAATAAAGAGTTGCTTTCGGCGATTAATAGCTACTCGCCAAATATTAGGGAATATGTTGAGAGAACTGTTTTTGGTCCAACAAATGAGATTGTTAGAGTCCTAAGAGTTTTAAAATCCCATGAAGGTTTGCTTCGAGTTTCCACTAAAATGGCGAGTGAAAATTTCGCCGGTAATCTTGTCAATTGTAAAAACGGGTTCCTCGTTAATAATTATCTATTTGACAAGGATATTTCCAATTCCTTTGAACGATATTTTTTGGAGGTGCAGAAAATAAAGACACTTATCTTTTCACAAGTGTTAGAATGAGATGATGTGGAGAGATAGAAGATTTTATAGACGGTCGGTTGTAAGAAGCCGGAAGTTAGTTCGTTTGGCCAGATTCGCTTTTATTGGTGCAATCGCTTTTTTTGTCTTTCTTTTCTTTGTTCTCCCCCTTTTGGCTTTTAAACTTCCCTCTCCCGATAAAATTGTCAGGACTCAAGGCTTTTCCACCAAAATTTTAGATCGAGACGGCAATGCTCTTTACGACGTATATTTAAAACAAAATCGGACGCCTGTCGATCTGAAGGATATGCCTTTGTATTTGCGTCAAGCCACGATTTCTATCGAGGACAAAAATTTCTATAAACATTCTGGAATTGATCCGGTGGGAATTGTAAGGGGATTTCTTAGAGTTTTTACGGCAGGACGCGCAGCTGGAGGGTCTACTCTGACTCAACAACTTGTTAAGAATGTCCTTTTGACAAACGACAGAACTATCGTTCGGAAAGTTAAGGAATTTGTGCTGGCAGTTCAAATCGAGAGGAAGTATACAAAAGATCAAATTCTTCAAATGTATCTGAATGAATCGCCTTATGGGGGAACCTCGTGGGGGGTCGAAGTTGCCAGTGAGACTTATTTTGGCAAAAAAGTTGCCGACCTTAATTTGGTTGAAAGCGCAATTCTGGCCGGGCTTCCCCAAAGCCCTTCAAAATATTCGCCTTACTCGTCCACCCCAAAGGCTTATATCACTCGGACAAAGGATGTTTTAAGAAGGATGAGAGAGGACGGAAATATTACAAAAGATCAGGAAAAGCAGGCTGTTGGTCAGCTTGACAGTGTGGTATTTCAACCTCGGGGAGGGAATTTTAAAGCCCCCCATTTTGTCCAGTATGTACAAAAAATTCTTGAGGACAGATACGGCGTTTCTTCGGTTGAACAAGGAGGGTTGACGGTTACCACAACCTTGGAGCTTGATCTTCAGGAAAAAGCCCAAGCGGTAGTTAGCGAAGAAATTGCCAAAGTTGAAAAGCAACACATAACAAACGGGGCTGCGGTGGTACTTAATCCCGAGACGGGGGAGGTACTGGCCATGGTCGGATCCAAGGATTTTAATGCGCAGGATTATGACGGACAGGTTAATGTAACCACGGCCCTTAGGCAACCCGGAAGCTCCTTTAAACCTTTCACCTACGTCACCGCTTTTAAGGAGGGTTTTAGTGCTTCCACTTTACTAATGGATGTTCCCACAACTTTCCCCGGGGGGAAAGATCTGCCGGAGTATAACCCTGTTAATTATGACGGGAAGTATAGAGGGCCGATTCAGGTACGATACGCTCTTGCCAATTCGATTAATATCGCTGCTGTTAAAATGCTGGCAAAAGTCGGGGTAAGAGACGTGCTCTCAACCGCAACAGATTTGGGGATAACCACTCTTCCCCCCACCACTGAAACTCTGAATCGTGTAGGTTTGTCCCTGACCCTTGGAGGAGGAGAGATAAAACTAATTGACATAACCGATGCGTTTTCAGCCTTTGTGAATAAGGGATTCAGAGTTGACCCGGTTTCGATTTTAAAGGTAACAGACGTAAACGGGAAAGTATTGGAAGAAAATACCCCGCAAAAGGGTAAAAGAGTTTTGACAGAGGAGGCGGCATTTTTGATTGACAGTATTCTTTCCGACAATAAGGCAAGGAGTGATATTTTTGGACCCAACTCTCATCTAAACATACCAAACGTTATGGCCAAAACCGGAACGACAAATGACAAAAGGGACAATTGGACCATAGGGGGAAATAGTAACGTCATGGTCGGAGTTTGGGTCGGGAATAATGATAACACCCCGATGCTTAATGTTGCCTCGGGAACAAGTGGAGCGTCTCCGATTTGGAGAAGGATTGTTCAAGAGGCACTTAAAGGGAAGCCAAGCGTAACGTTTGCAGTACCGGGGAACGTTGTCCGGCAGGATGTTGATGCGGTTTCGGGTTATATCGCCCATGACGGATTTCCAAGCCGGTCTGAATATTTTATAAAAGGTACAGAACCGGCAACGGATTCTGTTCATGTCATGCTTAAGCTTTGTAAAAGCGACGGCAAACTGGCTCTTCCTGGCCAGATATCTTCCGGAGATTTTGACAGTAAGGAGTTCTTTGTCTTTAAAGAGTCGGACCCGACGGCCGGCCCCGGCGGAGCCAATAAGTGGCAGGAAGGTATAAATAACTGGCTAAGTGGTCAGGGGGATTCAAGGTATCACCCTCCGACCGACTATTGCGGTAGCGGTAATCCGGTTAGTGTCCAGTTTGTGACTCCGTCTGACCAATCGACTGTTGGGAGCAACGTCACAATCAAGTTTACTGCGGATTCGACAAACGATATAAAGTCTGCCGATCTTTATATTGACGGAACCAAAGCCACAGGTTTTACCTCTATCCCTTACGAGTATTCGACAACTCTGGGCGATGGGATACATACTCTTCGTGCTGTGGCAAAAGACTCAGCAGAAAAGGAATCAGATAGAACTATTACGATAGGGGTAAATACCGCCTGGAATGCGGCGCCGAGTCCGACACCCTAAACCTTACACCTTGGTTTGTCCTCCGAATTTCCCCTTAACTTTTTGAAGAATACTTTTTCTTATTTTCTCCACTTCTAGATTTGTCAAAGTTTTCTTTGGATCCTGATACCAAATTCTGAAGGTATACGAGTCTCTAAAAATGTCTCGAAGCTCGATATTTGTGATTAGCGGTTGGTGATTAGTGATTTGACGAATCACTTCACCGATTCTGGTTTTTTCTGGGAAGATTAAAGTAAGATCTTCAACCTGCGGAGGATTTTCGGGAACAACCCTGAACCTTTTCAGACGTTCGTGCTTTTGCAATGATGCAATATCAAACTCGAATGCAAAAATATCTTCTTTTATTTCAAGTCCGCTTAATATTTTCGGAGAAATTCCCCCGAATTCTCCGATGATGTCACCACCCATTTTAATAATCCCTGCTTTTGACGGATGGAAATAAGGTTTATCCGAATCAAATTCTATTTCGAGCTCTTTTATGTTTAATTTTTCAAAGATGAGATCAATCGCCCCTTTAAACTCCCTGAATGATACCCCCTTCGTAACTCCCGAAAGCTTGTAACTTTCACCGGGATATATTTTATCAGTCTCAAAAAGTTTGACGCGCTCTTCAGTATTCATTTTGGTTCCCGTAATAAGACCGGGAATGAGGGTTGGACGCATATATTCGTAGTCAAGACTTACGGGGTTAATAATTTTTGCGCAATTTTCTTTTTTGATCTCGAACATGTCCAAAATTTGGGAGGAAACAAGTGATAGCGTCATTACTTCCGAAAACCCTGATGAAGTCATTAGGTTTTTAAGATTCAGTATAAAGCTGTCGTCGAAATAATAGGGGATTTTTGCTGCTGCTACTTGCCCTATCGGTATGGTTCTGGGGAATTTGTTATATCCATAGATTCTGGCGACCTCCTCAACCAAATCCTCCTCAATCTTTAGGTCGGCGCGGTAAGTGGGAATAGTGCAGTCAACTCCTTTCACCGATTTTTTCGGAGCCAAATTCAATATTGCTAATATTCGGACAACTTCCTTGGGGTCTATTTTAATTCCCAGGATTTGGTTCAACTTGTCAAAAGTAAGGGTTAATTCCCAAGGTTCAAATCTTTCTTTCTTTAAGTCAACCAGCTCAGACGCTATTTCACCCCCGGCCGTCTCAAGAATCAGGCTAAGCGCCCGTTTGATTGCATCCGTTACACCACCCTTGTCCGGCCCCCTTTCATAAATTGCCGACGCTTCGCTTCTAAGACCCAGCGCTTGGGAGGCTCTTCGTACAAGAACGGGGTTATTTATGGTTACATGCAAGAATATATTCTTGGTAGCGTCTTTATCGCTTTGAGCGTCTCTTATTCCCGAGTTTAGTCCTCCTTTGATTCCGGCCAAATCAATTATTCTTTTTGCATCTTTGATAATAATTGCGTTTTTGGGGAGTCTATAGTTTAAGTTATCAACCGAAGTGAAGTCTTCGCCCCCCTTTGCCAACTGGGGAGTCATTATCTGTCCGAAAATATCATCATAATCAAATGCATGCATCGGAATTCCAAGCTCATACATAACATAATTGGTTATATCGATAATGTTATTTATTGGCGAATGTCCCATAAACTTAATTCTTTCCTGAATCCATTTTGGGGAAGGAGCTATTTTTACCCCTTTGATAACTATTCCCGTCCATCTTTCAAAAAGGTTGAAATTCGGGACCAAATCAATCGGAAAGTTAGCGGCTTTTTTAGGCAAGTTAATTTCCTTAGCCTTTTTTAGTTTTAATCCTTGAATTGCAGCAACCTCGCGGGCAACACCAATAATGCTCATCCAGTCGGGACGATTTGCTGTCACCTCCACATTAAGTATTATCTCGTCACCAACTTTTTTGTATGACTCGCAGGTTAGACCAGCCTCTGTCATTTTCCACATAAGGTCCTTGAGGGGAAATTTGATTTCTACAAAGTCTTTAAGCCAACTAATAGGTATTAACATATTTCTTCCACCCTCCAGGTGGAATACGATCGCCACCTGGTATATATAACCAATTTATATAAATAATTTAGAACTGACTCAGGATTCGCATATCCGGAGTTGTTAAAGTTCTTAAGTCTTTGATTTGATAACGCAAATTTACTATTCGGGACAGTCCGATGGCAAAAGCAAAACCGTTCCACTTTTTAACGTCAATTCCGGCGGCTTTCAGGACGTTTGGATGGATCATTCCTGCCGGCATTATTTCGCTCCAGCCGGAATTTTTGCAAAAAGAACAACCCTTACCTCCACAAATAGTACAGTTCATGTAAGTATCAACACCCGGTTCGACAAATGGAAAATTAGTTGTAGCAAATCTAAGTTTTACTTCATTTCCAAAAAGTTCTTTTAAAACATAATCTATCGTGCCGAATAAATCTGTCAAATGCACATCCTTATCAACTATAAAACCCTCAACTTGCCAGAATTCAAACCCGTGTGATGCGTCAACCTGCTCGTAACGGAAGTTGCGGCCGGGTGCCAAAACTCTAAACGGAGGTTTCATTCTTTCCATTACCCTTCCCTGCATAGCTGAAGTTTGAGTTCTCAGAATCTTCCCATTTTCGAGGTAGAAAGTCATTTGGGTATCGCGTGAGGGATGGTCCTTGGGGAAATTGAGAGCTTCGAAGTTATAATAGTCAGTTTCGATTTCCGGTCCGTTAGCAATTTGGTAACCGAGATAGTTAAAAACCTTTTTTACGTCGGCCAAAACTTGGGTTAAAGGATGGAGCTGTCCCACATTCGGTTTTTTACCGGGAATACTTAGATCAAACCACTCCCTTTTTTCGGTTAGACTTTTGATAAGCTCGTGTTTTTTGTTCGATAAAAGATTTTCTATTGCGATTTTACTTTCATTGAGCGTCATTCCGAATTCTTTCCTTTTTTCGGGCGGGATATCCTTAATCTTTTTAACAAGAAGGGTAAATTTTCCGTTTCTGCCAAGATAGGAGGCGCGGATTTCCTCAAGCTCCTTTGCATCCGCAGCAGAAGTAATTTGGGCAATGGCTTGATTTTTGGTATTGATTATTTCTTCCTGCATACACTTATTGTAAACGAAAAAAACCTCCTTTTCTTGGAGGTTTTTAAAATACGAACTTTTACCTCCAAGCTAATCTTTGGGGGTAAATCCTGCTTCTTTGACAATCTTTTTGAAAGTTTCCGGGTCTTCGATGGCGATGGCCGAAAGGATTTTGCGGTCTATTTCGATTTTTTCTTTTTTGAGACCTGCAATAAACTTTGAATAAGAAATTCCTTCAAGCCTCACTCCCGCATTAACTCTGGCAATCCAGAGGCTTCTCAAATCTCTCTTTTTGAGTTTTCGTCCCGCAAAAGCGTAAGCGCCGGCATGCAAAACTGCTTCCTTTGCAGTTTGAATTCTGGAATGGCGGGCTTGCCTGAAACCTTTGGCTCTGGCAAGTATTTTTCTATGACGCCTTGCTGAAATTGATTTAACTCTCATATGTGTTGGTGATTAGTGATTGGTAAATAGTAGTTCGTGACTATTTTCCAGTCGCTTTGTGTATCTTCTTGGCGTAAAAACCGGTTAGCTCGATTGTCTTTTTCAGATTTCTAAGCCGTTTCGCCGTCTTTCCGGCTTTCAAATGTCGCCTAAAGCTTTGGCGACGCATGATTTTACCATGTTTAGTAATTTTTAACCTATTTGTCAGTGATTTTCTTGATTTCATTTTTGGCATGATTCGATTCGTTTTACTCACTCACCACTATAGTTTTTCCCTTTTTACTCTTCGCGGTCTGCGAGATCACCGTTATCAGATGTTTTCCTAAGAATTTGGGAGGCATATCGGTAACAACAGTATCTCCAAATTCATCCAATATCTTTTCGATTACCTTATATCCGGTATTCTTGACCCTCATTTGCGGACCCTTAAAAACGACCACTACCCTGACCTTGTTCTTATCCGCAAAAAACTCTTTGATCCGTTCAATCCTGGTTTTAAAGTCGTTTTCAGCAATAAACGGACTGAATCTGATCTCCTTGACTTCCCCACCCTTAACTTTCTTATCTTGTTCCCTGGCTTTTTTCTCCTCCGCGTACCTAAATTTACCGAAATCGACGATTTTCGCAACGGGTGGGGTCGCATTCGGGGCAATTTCGACTAGGGTAAGACCTTCTTTTTTAGCTTTGGTAATAGCCTCATCTCTTCTTAATACTCCGATCAGTTTTCCATCACCCGCGATCACGCGAAGCTCGGGAGCCCTAATCTGATAATCTGTCCGCCAAAAAAGTTTCTGTTTTCCCAACTTTGTTACGAATGAATTGTACTTAAAATATGAGCCTTTGACAAGGTAGAGTTAATTGATGACTTTTTCGTCGATTTCCTTGCGGATGTCCTTAATAAAGCGTTCGAGAGGGAACGCTCCAAAGTCTTTGCCTGATCTGCCTCTTTGGGAAACTGTTCTGTCCTTCATTTCGTTATCACCCACGATCAACATGTAAGCAACTTTTTCTAATTGTGCATCGCGGATTTTGGCCTGGAGCCTCTCGTTTCTATCATCAAGTTCAGCCCGAATTCCCGCGGCTCTTAATTTATTAAGTACTTCTGTGCCGTAGGCAAGATGCCTTTCAGTGATTGGTAGGACCTTAACCTGAACCGGGGTAAGCCAGGTTGGAAAGTTACCTCCGAAGTGCTCGATAAGAACCATTAGGAATCTTTCCGAGGATCCAAGTATTGCCCGGTGAAGCATTACCGGACGTTTTTCCCTTCCATCCGTGTCAATGTAAGTTAAGTTAAATCTTTCCGGCAAAAAATAATCGATTTGCAAGGTTGAAAGCTGCCATTCGCGTCCCAAGGAATCTTTTGCGATAAGATCCATTTTTGGAGCATAGAAAACTGCCTCTCCAGGACCGTCGGTATATTCAATTTTGTTACGTTTCATAATTTCCTCTGCCCATTTTTCTGTTTTATCCCAGATTTTAGGGTCTCCAATGTATTTTTCGGGGTGTTCCAGATCACGGGTTGATAGCCTGTATTTATAAGTAAGCCTAAAAGTTTTCATAATTTCCTTTATCATTTCTAAAGCTCGGTCTACCTCTTCGTCTATCTGATCTTCCCTGCAGAAAATATGGCAGTCGTCTTGAGAAAACGCTCTGACACGCGCGAGACCGGAAAGTTCGCCCGGCTTTTCGTCTCGATAGAGCATGGCAAAATCAGTGAGTCGTATCGGCAGATCTCTATAGCTTCTGGGTTTTGAAGCGTAAATTTGTGTGTGTTGCGGACAATTCATGGGTTTTAGGAAAAACTCTTCCTTGGTGTAATTTGACACAACCCTAAACATCGAATCTTTGTATTTATCGTAGTGCCCCGATGTCTTAAAAAGATCTGCCTTGGCCATTTGTGGAGTCCAAACTTGCATGTAACCTTGAGCCGTCTGAACAGATTCAACATATTCATTAACAAGTAGTCTTAAAAGCGCGCCCTTGGGTGTATATAGCGGAAGTCCAGCCCCGACCAGATCAGAAAAAGTGAACAAATCAAGTTCCTTGCCTAATTTACGATGGTCGCGTTTTTTTGCTTCCTCTTGCCTTGTTAGATAATCATCAAGCTCCTTTTGGGTTGGGAAAACAGTGCCATAAATCCTTGTAAGCATTTTATTTTTCTCACTCCCCCGCCAGTAAGCCCCGGCGACGGATAGAAGTTTGAAATATTTGATTTGTTCATTGGGCTTGTCGACATGTCCACCCAGACATAAATCCCAGTAGCCTCCTGATTTATAGAAGGTTAATTTCTCTTTTCCGCCCTCTCCAAATTCCTCAATTAGCTCATGTTTAAATTCGTTCCCGGGATATTCTTTTTTGGCGGCTTCGGCTGTCAGTTCGTGTTTTTCGAAACTTGACCAGTTTTTGACCAAATCGCGCATTTTTTTCTCGATTTTTGGAAAGTCGTCTTCCGAGATTTTTATTTCTCCGAAGTCAAAATCAAAATAGAAACCGTTTTCTATCGAAGGTCCGATTGTTCTTTTGGTTTTTGGCCAAATTTCCATTACAGCGGCAGCTAAAAGGTGAGCGCAGGAATGACGAAGTTTGTCCAGCATATGGATATATTACTACCTTGATCAATACGTGTGAAGTGTCTTTACCGTACTTTTTATAACAGATTCAATTCTATTGAATCTGATATGTCAATTACCCGATTTTGGGTATTTGTCATCAACCTGAGCTTTTACCCAGGAATAGTGAACTTTAACGGCATCTGCAAGTTTCCATTTTGGTCTCCAGCCGGTTGAGCGAATTTTTGTATTGCTAAAATTTCTCGAATGTACACCCCTAGGATCTTCGACATGTTTTATTTTTAGGTTTTTACCCGAGGCTGCTATTACATCTTCGGCTAATTCATTTACCGTTACATACTCATTACTGCCAATGTTTGTTGGCGTATCGATATTTGATTTAACTAAGGCTCTGATCCCGGCAATTAAATCTTCGATATACGTAAAACAGCGGACACTTTTCCCGTCACCCCAAACTTCTAAGACTCCCGGATCCTTAGCCATAGCAGCTTTTCTGCAAAGATCATCGGCTGCTTTTGGTTTTAGACCCTCCCAGGTTCCCTCCGGACCAAAAGTTGTATGGAATCTTGCTATCCTAGCCTTTAGGCCGTATCTTCGGGCATATGCCAAGAGTAATCTTTCGGAATAAAGCTTCTCCCAACCGTATTCGTTTTCCGGAAAGGCTGGGTAGACGTCCTCCTCTTTAATTATTTCTGCCCCGACCCGCATATCTTTATAAACACATACCGAGGAGGAATAAAAATATTTTTTAACTTTGGCTTTAACTGCTTCGTCAACCATGTAGGCATTAATAAGAACGTTGTTGTACATCATTTCGGTTTCTCTGGGAACCATGTAGCCTGCTCCGCCTCTGTCTGCTGCGAGCTGATAAACTTCATCAAATCCACCCCCGATTTTGAGAGCCTTGGCGCAATTTTTCTTTTCGCGAAGGTCTAAAAGTAAAAACTCATTGGCTGCAGTTTTACTAAATTCGGGTCTTTTCATATCGACCCCACGCACGAAGTAGCCCTCTTTTTTAAGTTGACGGACAAGGTGGGTTCCTATAAACCCGCCCGCTCCGCAAACCAGTGCTTTTTTCATTTTCTTAAAAGTTTTGCCTGTTTTCTGGCTTCAACTTCATCCAGAATAACTTTTCGTATTCTAATACTTTTTGGCGTAACTTCAACGAGTTCCGTGTCGTCAATATATTCCAAAGCTTCCTCAAGATTCATTACGCGGGGGGTGTTAAAATGTTCCATTGACCCATCCCCTTTACTTCGCATGTTGCTTAAATGCTTTTCTTTGCAAACATTGATTCTTAAATCTCCTGCTTTGGTATGTTGGCCAACAACCTCTCCTTTATACACTTTAACTGACGGACCATAAAAAAGTTCCCCCTGGTCTTGGACCTGGGTCATGCCATAAAGTCTGGTTTCCCCGCTTTCGTGCGCAACCAGGCTTCCTCGCTCTCTTTCTCTGATAAATCCGTCATCCGGTAAAAATTCAAAAAACGCAGCATTTATTATTCCAAGGCCTTTAGTGTCCATAATAAATTCGCTTCTAAATCCGATTAGTTCCTTTGTGGCAATGCTAAACTCCAAATAGGTAATGCCTTCAGTAGTTTCCATATTATCCATTTTGGCGTGTCTGGAACCCATTTTCTGAATAACTACTCCTGAATACTGCTCCGGAACCTCAATATAAACTTTTTCATAAGGTGTCATGTTCTTTCCGTCTATCACTTTGTTTACGACATGAGGCCTTGATACCTGAAACTCATAACCTTCGCGGCGCATGCGCTCGATAAAAATTGCCAAGTGAAGCTCTCCGCGGCCGAACACGGTCCATGTACCGTCAGTATTGTCCTCAACTCTTAAGGCTACATCGGTTTCGAGTTCTTTGTAAAGTCTGGACCTTATCTGGCTTGAAGTTTTGAATTCTCCATCGTGCCCGCCAAACGGAGAGTTATTAACCATGAAAACCATTTTAACGGTGGGCTCTTCAATATCAAGAAGCGGAAGCGCGACCGGACTTAATGGATCCGCAATAGTTTCACCGATATTTACATCCGGAATTCCTGTTATGGACACAATATCTCCGGCCATCGCTTCCGATTCCTCAATTTTAGCAAGACCCTTAAAAGTGGAAAGAGAAGTTATTTTATATTTATTGATTTGCCCTTCGCGGTCTATGTGAGAAATATCCTGCCCGTTTTTTATACTTCCCGAGTGAATTTTACCGATAGCAATTCTGCCCTTGTAGTTGTCCCTGCCAATGTTACTGACAAGCATTTGTAGGGGCTTATCCGTATTGATTTTTGGAGCCGGTATATATTTTAAAATCGCCTCAAAAACTGGAGAAATATTGGTCATCTTAGTCAGATCAGTAGTTAACCCCGCTTTTCCGTCCCGGCCGGAAGCAAAAACTACGGGGAAAAGTGCCGTTTCTTCTTTTGCACCAAGTTCTAAAAATAAATCAAAGGTCCTGTCGTGTACCCAGTCAGGCCTGGCTCCTTTTTTATCGATTTTATTGACAATAACGATGATTTTTAAGCCAAGTTTTAGCGCTTCCCTGAGGACAAATCTGGTTTGGGGCATGGGGCCTTCCTTGGCATCGACCAAAAGCAGGGCTCCGTCTGCCATGGAAAGAACGCGTTCGACTTCTCCCCCAAAATCGGCATGACCAGGAGTGTCTATAATATTGATTTTTACGCCCCTGTATTCAACAGAAGCATTTTTACTAAAAATCGTAATTCCTCGTTCTCTTTCAAGTTCATTGCTATCAAGAATTTGTTCCTGATCCGAAATCTCCTTTTTCATTTCCGTGTGTGATTGGTGCAAAAGAGCGTCCACGAGAGTAGTTTTTCCGTGGTCAACGTGAGCAATGATAGCAACGTTTCTGATTTCCATAATTTAAGGACAATATAATCTCCACTTATTTGGAGTTAGAAGCCTATGACATCTTTGAGATGACATGTCAGCGTTCAATTCAGGCCCGATTACTCGGGGTTTTCTTGAATGCTGTCATAATGTAATTATACTCCTAGGAACTTGATTTAGCGAGTGGACTCGGCGGGAATCGAACCCGCTACTCTTCCATGCCATGGAAGCATGTTACCGGTATACCACGAGCCCCAATTTGACCTCAAATTATAACATGTTTATACTCAATAGATGAACTTAATCCACGTCTTCCTTCTCTCTCTGACTGAAGGACTAACAGAATTTTTGCCAATTTCTTCTACCGGGCACATGATTTTGGTTAGTAAACTTCTGGGAATCACTGAGACGAATTTTGTCAAAACTTTTGAGATTGTAATTCAGTTGGGAGCTATTATGGCGATCGTTGTCCTCTATTTCAAAAAGCTGGTGACAAGGGGGGCCCTTGTCAAAAAGCTCGCTGTTGCTTTTATTCCAACGGCTATTGTGGGACTTACTCTTTACCCGCTTATTAAAGAGGTTTTGCTCGGCAGCAGTGCAATTACCCTTAATGCCCTTTTTTGGGGAGGCATTGTCCTTATTTGTGTTGAGTGGTTCCTAAAGAGGAAGAAGACGGTTGTGAAAAATTCTGGCAAGATTACGTACAAACAAGCCCTTATTATCGGCACTTTTCAGTCTGCTTCGGTTATTCCCGGAGTTTCTCGTGCTGCGGCCACAATAGTCGGAGGACTTTTAACAGGATTGGACCGTAAGACGGCAACAGAATTCTCTTTTCTTTTGGCGGTTCCCACAATGTTTGCTGCAACCGGGCTTGATCTTTACAAATCGCGCAACATGATTGCCCAAGGAGGATCCTTGACACTATTTGTCGGTACGATTTTTTCCTTCTTCTTTGCGGCTCTGGCCGTAAAATTTCTGATAAACTATGTCAAAAAGCATGACTTCACTGTTTTTGGCGTCTATCGTATTATCCTCGCAGCCGTTTTTTGGTTTTTTGTAAAATAGAAGAAATCCTAACATGGCTTAATGATGATGCAAGAGTAGACGAGGCTCTGCGAAGGTTAACTGGTAATTTAGAGCTTAGTTATTCAATTGTCTCTGCTACCAATCATGGCTATTGAAGCTAAAAGATTTGAATTTGGAAACCTAATGTCTGATATGATCAGATCAAATCTAAGTCCTCTAAATCCGGAGTTATTTCAAGCGATTAATGAATCTAGGCAAAGAGAAATTGAACAAATCGAACAAGCTTTGGCCGAAAACCATATTGTTTTGATTACCGGAAGTGGCAGATTTGGGAAAACTGCCCTTTCAAGATTTTTGCTAAGCGAAAATCATTTATCAAAAGCGAAACTAAAAAGAGATGTTGCTTGGGTTCCGTCTGGTGGTTTTTTATATATTGACACTGGAGGAGCAACTTTAGAAGACTTTTTACCTGGTTCAAATAAAAACTTAAGCGTTTGTAGAGTTTGTTTAGATGAGGCTTTAACTTTGGGTCCTTTATCAATCACTCCAGTTATCGGTACGATAATCAATCAAGCTCAAAAAATCCAAGGTTTCTCAAAAATCGAATTGATTTTTAACGGAGTTGTTGGTTCAGAAGCAGATTTCAAAAGAGTTGTAAAAACCTTTCCTGACAATGTGAAATTTACAAGAGTAAATTTAAGGCCTTATTTGATGATTTAGTGAACGTTTTCGAAAAAGTCGGCTCTAACACTCCGCCGAGGGCGGATCAAAGAAAAACAAGAGGTATTTTGTTGTGTAATGATCTTGGAAGTGAATAAAATAAAGTATATCCATTGAAAACCCTTTTAAGGATTATTCATCAAAATTGGGCGAGATATTAAAATCACACTGGAGTTTTCTCTTCCCTGGGCTCAAAAGATTTGAAAGGGAGTTTGCAGAGATCTGTGACCAACTTGATCAAATGAATACTAGTGTCAAGCGAATTGAGGAGAAAATCGACAGTGAACCGATTCCCCCAAATCCTGAAACTGCGCCTCCAGAAGAAATCGAAGCTTACAAGGAAGCAGTAAGGGAAGCCGGAAACATGCCTCCTCAAAAAAACTGTGACCCCAATGGGATTTGAACCCATATCCTCACCTTGAAAGGGTGATGTCCTAACCGTTAGACTATAGGGCCTTGGATGGCCGGAGTGCTATAGCACTGAGCGTAGTCGAAGTGTGAGGTAGTTTGTGGACTCGCCCCGGATCGAACGGGGGACCTTTTCAATGTCAATGAAACGCTCTAACCAGCTGAGCTACGAGTCCAATAAGTAAGCATTATAGCAAGAAGAGGCCTGGCTATAAAGGTTTGCTTTCCAAAAGGCTCCTGCCAAATTTAAGAGGGCCAATTCTTCTAACCCTAAAGCGATCAACTCTGGATCCAGGTGGGACAGAACCCCCCTCTTCATATGTGAATTCTGATAATTTGTCACCTAATTCGCTATTAAGCGTCTGGAGAGTAGGAGACTCAGCGGACACAATTAAAACCCCGTCGGGAGATACCACTTCAGCTTCGTACTGCATTCTGATTATTTCGGGCATATATTAAATTAACCCGCGGACCTCTGCAGATAGTGGTCAGGGGAAAGAAGGAAGGAGCTACCCTTTTTCTTATACATTGACCAGTAATTTTTCTTTTCTGCCCGCTTGTTGGATGACGTTAGCCATGTGGACGCTTCGTCAATTTTCTTTCTGAATGACTGTAAAAATTCCAAAACTTTTTCAAAAAATACTACATGATAAACGCCGGGATTTACTGGCACTTCGACCATTGCAATTTCGGCTTGGGTGGCAAGATTGCCCGTACTTACGGCAAGTTTTCCTATTTCGACCGTGATTGCCTGGAGTTGAATCTTGAGTTCCTGCATTTTTTCCTGAGAAAGC
>Ga0315284_10005693_pt1 | contig 17722 bp, 17 predicted proteins | sample YL17G09_16_MG_FD_203696 | JGI IMG/M metagenome (GOLD analysis project Ga0315284, IMG submission 203696) | Sediment microbial communities from Yellowstone Lake, YNP, Wyoming, USA - YL17G09_16 | ecosystem: Environmental > Aquatic > Freshwater > Lake > Sediment | place: USA: Wyoming | collected...
GCGGCGATGGATGACGGCGACGTTGCCATTGTGGGTAAAGGTGAAGCCGGTTTGGGTGTAGCCGGGGATGAAGTGCAACTTGCCAGCAGCGCCAGAAGCATAGCTGATGCTATCCCCGCTACAATGGATTTCCGCAAGAGACGCGAGACTTTCAACAATATATGCACCTTCTTATCACCGGGAGGTTAAAGAGAGCCTCAGCCATCTGGCTGCGACCTGAATTATGAACGCAAACAAAGAGAACTATTTTCATGTTAACCCAGCTTATTGATTTTGAAGTCCTTGTCTGTAAAGTACCATTCCATCAAGTAGCCGATGCCGATAAACAAAGGCAACGATACCAGCGTTCTGGCTAAGGTAAACTGGATGCCCAAATAACCGATTTCAATGCCGAGCATCGGAATTTTTAACGTAGAAAAAGCCCCCAGATAGATGAATATGTTTCTAATACTGGCCCCTTTGTGGTAGAGCATATAGGCTACGGGGAATGCCCCGTATAGCGGTCCCGCCTGAAGCATCGCCAGAATAATTGCCAGCACTATGCCTTTGACTCCCGACTCCCGCCCGATGTGCTTTTCAATTTTTTCTTTGGGCACCCAAACATCGAACAGTCCCACGATGATAAAAAGAAACGGGATAAAGGTAATCATCTCGATGAAGGACTGGGTAAAATTGGTAACGACTGTCTTCCCCGGCTGAAATCCAAAAGCGAGGGACAACAGGGTAATAATGGCGAAAGCCAGGAGGAAAATATACTGCTGGTATTTCTTTAAGTTTTTCCTCATAAAATCATACCCACGACTAAGCCAATAATAATGGCGGCGACGAAATTCAGGGCATTTCTCGAGACCGCTACTGTTTTGCCGAAATATTTAATCTCCAGGGGCAGGGTGACTATCCCTACCATCATCAGAGTGGTCATAAAAGTGGCGACAACGGTATAGGAAGCTCCCTGCTGAATGAGGCTGGCCGCAATCGGATATGAAATAAATCCCGGAATCAAGGCAATAGAGCCGACCACAGCCGCCGTTAAGAAACCCAGAACGCCGGAGCCCTCTCCTAAGTAGTTGCTGATGATACTCGGTGGGATAATATAAAGCAGCAGACTGATTAGAATCAGGATATTTAAAAAGGGGATAACAACGGTTCTAAACATTTTCCATCCCTTCTTAAACCCGGATATGGTCTTTTTTCTGTTACAAATAAACGAAACCAAGGATAGAGTCAGGCAAACGGCAATATAAATAACAGCATTATTAATCACAGATGGCTATACCCCGGTCCTTTAGATTGTGAAGTTCTCGCCAGTGATTCTCTGGTACGCTGCGAGACAAGTTCGACCTCTCTTGGTGAAATCTGAAACTGGTGCACCTTCTCGACACCCGCCTCAGTGACACATATCCAGTCGGTCACCGCCAAACCGGCGTGCTCAATTGCTTTCTTGGCACAGGCTACTTGGCAGCCATCCAGCGCTACTATTCTCTTTGCCCCCCTGGCCGACTCCACCATGCCATCGATATGTGCAGCGATGCCAGCCAGACAGTAGATACGACCTATGCCTTCTTCATCAAGCTTTACTGCCACCTGGTTGCTAATCTGACCACAGTTTGAACCTCCGGAGCAGGGTAAAAAGATAATTTCTTCAGCACGACACTCACATGTAAAAGCGGTGTTTTCTTGAGGCTTACTGTCTACCATCACACATCCTCCTGTTCCTATTCTTTGGCCAGGGCGGTAGTAATGAAGGTGTTGACCTCCGCCTTTGTGGGCACCCTCCCGGAGCAGACCAGCTTCTCATCAATTACCAGCCCCGGGGTGGTCAGAATGGGGTACACCATTATCTTCTTGATATCTTTGACCTCTTCAAGAGTGGCATCTATTCCCAGTTCCTTTATTACTTCCTTTGTTGTTGCTTCTAGCTGGTGGCACCTCGCACAGCCCGGTCCCAGAATTTTGATTTTCATGTGTTATCCTCCTTAGTCTTATTGCGTTATCAGTCCAAAGAGATAGCCAGTGATGGTAGCCATAACCACTACCAAGCCAACATAAACCAGCATTTTTTGTGTTCCCATGATTTTTCTGAGCACCAGCATAGCCGGTAGCGATAGAGATGGACCAGCCAAAAGTAACGCTAGAGCTGGTCCCTTGCCCATACCTAAGTCCATGAAAGCTTTGACGATAGGGACCTCGGTAAGCGTGGCAAAATACATTACAGCGCCCGCGAAAGAGGCAACGAAGTTGGCAAAAATGCTATTGCCACCGACATAAGCCGTGACTGCGGACTCCGGGATAACTACTTTGAGAATACCAGCAACAAACACACCCACCAGAAGCCAGGGGATAATGAGTCGAGTAAAATGTAAGGTCTCCTTCAGCCACTGCACTATCTCACCCCGCTTAAACCAGCGCCACAAGATTACAACCAGGGCAACCAGAAATATGCCAGTGGCAATCCAGTTCTTGGAAGCCGCAAAGACCAGGATACCCACTAATACCGCCAGGAAGATGACCTGCTGCCAGATGCTCTTGCCCGGTGGGTCGGCAGCGAGCATGGCAAAAGCCTGCGCATCAGACTGCGACTTTTCTTTGCGGTAAATAAATGCCATAAGCAGTCCAACAACAACTGAGAAGGCTATGGCACCAATGGCGCGGGCCAGCCCCATATCGTAACCAAGAAGCTTGGCTGAATAGACAATGGCCAGGACATTGATGGCTGGACCCGAAAACAGAAAGGCGATTGCCGGGCCCAAGCCAGCACCTCTCTTATATATACCGGCAAACAGCGGTAGCACAGTACATGAACAAACAGCAAGTACCGCACCTGAGACAGAAGCTACGCTATACGACACAGGCTTCCTCGCCTGGGGACCAAAGTACTGGAGAATCGCCGCCTGTGAGACAAATGCTGCGATAGCTCCAGCTATGAACAAGGCTGGTATGAGACAAGTGAGCACATGTGCCGATAGGTATTCCAGTAAGCCATTGAGCCCACCCCAGAAAAGATTAATGAGTATTTCCATCCTTCTCCCCGGCTAAATAAGGTGCTGTTTCACAACGTTTCTGGATACATCGTATGCCGATACGCTCCGCTTTTTTCAGCCGCTCTTTATCTAGCGCCGCGATTTTATTGTTCTCCAGTGCCTTTCTCACCGCTTCTACCAGATCGGGGAGGTAGTCCGCCATTCCTTTCTCATCTATGGAATAGAGCGACCACAGCCCATCTCTCCTTTGTTTCAGGAAGCCGGCATCATATAGTTCGTTCAAGTTACGGGAGGCACGGGTCTGGGAAATCTCCAGCGCCTGCATTACCTCGCAAACACAGCACTCACGTTCCAGCAGCAGTTTGAGGATTCTCAGCCGCGTCTCGTCTGATAACGCCTTGAAGGATTTAACTACATCTCTCATAGCATTATATTCCTATATGCGCATTTACACTTACAGTTTAGCGCACCACTCAGACTTTGTAAAGCGATTGTTTGCCGGTGGCTGTGTCGTCTTCGAAAGTAGGAAGCCTGGACCACAATGTCATTCCGGTCCGCCTGAGGCGGAGAATCCAGGGGGTGGGAGAACGGGCAAGGTCTGGATCCCGTATTAAATACGGGACGGGTCAAGCCCGACTATGACAAAGAGAAGAGGGCGCTATTTTCGTAGCAATGACGCTCGGCGAGGCGTCGGAACTCCTCCGATGTAGCCATCCAGAGGAGGCAACTCCTAAGGAGACCGCCAGCATGGCTATTATGTGTCGGAAACAACGAAGGGCGGAGTGCACTACCAACTCCGCCCCTGCGCAAAGTCGTCCAACTCAGGTACTGACAATTGCCTATTTGGCTTTAGCCATCGCTGGTTGTGGCTTGACCACCGCCTGGAACCACTTGTTGACTATATCCCAGTTGACGATGTTCCAGAAAGCCTCGACAAATTTAGCCCGGTCGTTCTTGTAGTCCAGATAGTAGGCATGCTCCCACACGTCCAGAGCCATCAGCAAGGGATACCCGACGGGGAAATTGACGTTGTGTTTTTCTACCTGCATGATACCGACTCTATCCGTGCCATCGCAGTAGGTCATAACCGCCCATCCCGAACCCTCCACGCTGACCGCCGCCTGGGTAAACTCCTTTTTGAACCGCTCGAAACTCCCGAAATCCGAAGCTATGGCATCGGCGAGCACACCGCCCGGCTTACCACCGCCCCCCTTGCCGACGGGAGCCAGGTTCTGCCAGAACGTGGAGTGCAATTCATGTCCACCCAGATGGAAGGAAAGTTCCTTTAAGATAGCTTTCATATCCAGGTCGGTACCTTCCTTGCGCGCCTTGTCGAATTTCTCCATTATGGCATTGGCGCCATTGACATACGCCTGATGATGCCGCTGGTGATGAATCATTAGCTGGGTCTCCGAGATATACGGCGATAAATCCTTGTAACCGTAGGGCAATTTGGGTAACTCATAAAATTTAGCCATTTTCCCTCCTGTAGCTAACAATTATGTGTCATGCGGGGTATATTTTACAATATACATGATGACAAAGTTATAACATCAGGGAGAAAATAAATACAAAGTTATAACATTTTGGTGATAGACCCACTCTAAACCAGCCACACTCAGACCCGTTATACTCGTTTCGTGTTACAATAGTTGTGAACGATTCAGCGGAGGGAATCTCATATGAAAGGCTCGTTTCGCATCCTCACCATATCCGGCATCGAAATAGGCATTCACTACACCTGGCTGTTAGCCTTTTTTCTCATTGCTTGGTCACTGGCAGTAGGTTTCTTCCCCCAGTCTTATCCTAACTGGACCCGACCTACCTACTGGGTAATGGGAGTCATAGCATCACTATTTCTCTTTATCTCCGTCCTGCTGCATGAACTGGCACATTCCTTCGTTGCCCGCAGCCGGGGCTTGCCGGTGCACAGTATCACTCTGTTTATCTTCGGTGGTGTCAGCAACATCGAAAAGGAACCGGAAAAACCCATGGTGGAGTTTACCATGTCCGTGGTGGGACCGTTAAGCAGCCTGGTGCTGGCCGGCATTTTCTGGGTATTCCAGAAAGCGGCAACCCCCGGTACACCGCTGTTCGCCCTTCTCGGCTATCTCGCCCTCATTAATTTGCTGCTGGCGGTATTCAATATCCTGCCTGGTTTCCCGCTGGATGGGGGGCGCGTGCTGCGCTCTATTATCTGGGGGGCGACTAAAAGTCTGAGCAAAGCCACTAACGTTGCCGCCACCACAGGACAGGTATTCGGCTGGGCATTAATAGCTTATGGGGTATTTCAGATATTGGGGAGCAATATCTTTGGCGGGTTGTGGATAGCTTTCATCGGCTGGTTTCTAGCCAGTGCCGCCGAGACCAGCCGTCGCGAGGTAACCCTGCGCGAACATCTCAGCGGGGTTTCCGTCACCGAGGTCATGGACTCTAATCCGGAGACTATCAGCCCCGACACATCGGTAGAGAAACTGGTACACGATGTCTTTCTCCAGCATGGTCGCCGCGCGGCACCGGTTTGCAAGAATGACCGCATCGTGGGCATTATCACCCTCCCCGATGTCAAGGGAGTGCCCCAGCAGCAGTGGGCATTAACACCGGTAGAGAAGGTCATGACCAGAGAGCCCATTTATTACGTCAAACTGGAGGATGACCTCACCACCGCTTTGAAATTGATATCGGAGCACAGTCTTAACCAGGTGCTGGTGCTTAAAGAAGGGCGGCTGGTCGGTCTCATCAGCCGCGCTGACATTATCCGCTATCTCCAGATGCACCAGGAACTGGGTATTGCCCCCAGGCAGAAACCACCATCGGCGCAGTACCCATTGCCAACGCCACCGGTGTCACCGCCTTCCACCCCGCACTCCCCGAGCTGATAATACGAGCCTTCAATAACCTGGAATAGTGATTAAGCCGGTATGTCAATTGTCGCTATATCCCATTTGGGCAGCAAACTCTACGACTCACTGTCCCGCGCTATAGACAACATCGGCGGCTTCTCCGTTTCCGGAAACACTATCCTGATTAAGCCCAACCTGGTGCTGCCGGTCTCCTACCAGACCGGAGAGATTACCAATCCCTACCTTGTCGAAGCGATGGCGCAGTGGTGTTTCGACCGCGGTGCCCGCAAGGTTATCATCGGCGAAGGACCGGGCTACTACCAGCCCGAATCGCAGTTCGTGGACTGCTTTACCAAGACAGGCATCAAAGAGGTAGCCGAGCGCACCGGGGCGCAATGGGTCCTCTTCGATGGGCACCCGTTCCGGACCTTCCACAATGTGAGCGATGTTACTCCCGACCAGTTCCGCATTACCCGTTTTGTGTTCGATTGCGACCAGCTCATCAATATGCCGGTAATGAAGACCCACTACCTGACCACAGTGACCCTCGCCATGAAGAACCTGAAGGGGTGCCTCAAACGGGAGGACAAGCCGCGGTTTCACCACATCGACCTGCACCGGGCTATTATCGAGCTGAATAGGCTTATCAGACCGGCATTGAATGTGGTGGACGGGACGGTGGCTCTGGAAGCTGGCGGCGGGGCAATTGTGGTCAGCGCCGACGTGGTTGCCGCCGACGCTGTCGCCAGCTCCCTGATGGGCATCGACCCCGGCGGCGTGCGCACTGTCCGGCTGGGTGCCGAGGCGGGGCTAGGAGAGATGGAACTGACCCGGCTGGACATCCGGGGCGACACGCTAGAACAACTCAAAGTAAAAATGGCGCTCCCTAGAGATGAATTCAAACGTAGATTCCCCATGCTGGAACTAACAGCAGAAAAAGCGTGCAGTGGCTGCTTGTTCCCGTTGTTTGCAGCATTGTCCGCTATGGAAGCGAAGGGTCAGCACTTGAAAAAAGCCCTGGGCATTGTCGTGGGCGAGGAAGCTCATCTTAAAGCAGGCAAGAGCTATCTCTTTATCGGCGACTGTACTGAGAAATGGCTGGACAAGGGGGCTTGTGTGTCCGGGTGCCCGCCAAGCAGCGAAGAGATTATCAGGGCGCTACGGAAGGAGATAAGCTAATATTCCTGGTTTGGAGCACAATCACCAGAGGGCGTTTAGCAACTTGCAGAACCTTATCGTCATTGCGAGACCGCCATAGGCGGGCGTGGCAATCTCTAGAATTCGCGCTGCAGGTCTCGCCATTTGCTTTTGTCTGCTCTTACGTAGCCGTGAGATTGCTTCGGCACTGTCGGCCTCGCAATGACAGAGTAACGCCCTGTGCCTGTGTAATCCATCAGTCACGCATCACCATTTGTCTTACTATACCGCTTCCGCTAAAATAAGGTGGTTTTACACCCGCACATTACCACATTATCGGGAAGGAGGAGAATATGGGCGACATCTATCCCCGGTTTACCGTGGCGGCTGTTCAGGCGGCATCAGTCTTCTTTGACCGCGAGAAGACCATCGATAAAGCCGTCCGTTTTATCGAGGAAGCGGCGGACAAGGGCGCCGTGATTATCGGCTTCCCGGAAACGTTCATCCCCGGCGAACCCAACATCTGGTATTCAGCGAAGAAAAGCAACCCCCTGCCCCGCCAGGGTGAAATGTTCCAGGAATACGTCAAGAACTCGGTGAAAGTGCCCAGCCCCGCCACCGACCGGCTGTGCACCGCCGCCCGCAAAGCCCGCGCCTATGTCGTCATCGGCATGTCGGAAGCGGATACCGTCTTCCCCGGCACTCTCTACCTGTCACAGCTATTCATCTCCGACCGCGGCGAAATCATGGGCGTTCACCGCAAACTGGTCAGCACCTTTGTGGAAAAGTTCGTTTTCACCTACGGCGACGGCAGCTACCTGAATGTTTACAATACACCCTACGGCAAACTCTCGGCGATGAACTGCGGTGAACATGCCCACAGCCTGTTTAAGTATGCCCTGCTGGCGATGGGCACCCAGATTCACGTGGCGTCGTGGTCGTCCTTCCCCGAACATCTGTATAAAGAGACCCAGCGGAACTCCGTCGATTTCCGGGTGCGGCAGTTCGCCCATGAGGGCAAGATTTTCATCATCAACGCCTGCGGCATCTGCGACCAGCAGAATATAGACTATTGCTGTGATACGGCAGAAGAGAAGGCTAACCTGGTACCCGATACCGGCGGCGGCAGCTCCATTATCGCCCCCAGTGGTGATTACCTGGCGGGACCCATGCCCGAAGGCGAAGGGGTGTTAACTGCCGAAATATCCCTGGAAGACGCTCTCCCCGGCAAACAGATGCATAATGTGCTGGGACACTATACGCGCTGGGACGTGCTCTCGCTCAACTTCAACCGGGAGCAGTTTTCTCCACTTAAGACACCGCCGGCAAACAATACCACCATAGACTCCGCGGCGTTAGCCGAGATGAGAAAGGAAATCCGTGAGCTCAGCGACAAGGTAGACAAGCTTACCGAAGAACTGGAAGAGTAGTAATCACGTTTCTGTCCATTAAAGAAGGCGAGGTCGTTTAGTAATGACAGAAAAGCATTGATAAACAACCTCGAAGGTGCGGCGTAACCGTTCATGCCCGAAAAGCAGCTTAAAATAGAAAGTAACCCACCATCTGATAAGACCAAAGTCAGGTTAGATGCCTGGGTTACGGCGATATCCAGCGCCGGTGTTCTCTTTCTCACCGCTCATTTCCTGTACAGCTTCGGGGTTTTTGTCAAACCCCTGATTGATAACTTCGGCTGGTCACGCGCCGCTGTCTCCGGTATCGCCTCCATCCGAAACCTGACGACAGCGCTGACGTCTCCCATTGCGGGCACGTTGAGCGACAAATACGGGGCACGCCGTCTGATACTGGTGGGCATTGTGCTCTGCGGACTGGGCTACCTGCTGGCGTCCCGCGCCACCAGCCTGTGGCAGCTCTACTTGTTTTTGGGTGTGCTGGTCGGTATCTGCAACGGCATCACCTTTTCTCCCATTATCGCCACTGTTACGCGATGGTTTGGCGGTAAATCGGCGCTGGCGAACGGTGTGGCATCATCTGGCATCAGTATTTCCCAGATAGTGTTACCCCCTGTGGCCACCTTCCTTATCGCCTGGCGCAGCTGGGAGATAGCCTTCATTATTCTGGGCGGAGCGGCGTGGGTGCTGGGCACGCTATCCTGGAGTTTCATTAAGAATCCGCCAGCCGCTGCCCGGCAGCCTCAAAAACCAGAAGCCGCCAGAGGCAAACCCGAAGTCAGTCCTCTGTTTGTGAAGGACTATACCCTGGCGGAAGCGATGGGTACTCCCACCTTCTGGTTTCTCTTCTTCATCTATGTCTTCAATGCCGTCAACTTCCAGATGGTAGTCGTCCATATTGTGGTGGATGCCGTTGGTGCCGGTGCGGCAGCAGGCGCAGCGGCACTCATTCTGACTATTATCGGCATCACCAATACCGTGGGGCGGCTGGGCATAAGTGGACTGGCGGATAGAATAGGGGGTCGCATTGTCCTTGCCCTGTGCATGATTCTGCAGGCGGGAATTCTCTATGTTCTGGGCCGAGCCAATGATTTAGGGACTTTCTATATTGCCGGAGCCGTCTATGGAATACTATATGGCAGCGTCCAGCCCATTGTGCCGGCATTAAGTGGCGACTACTTTGGCACGCGGAATATGGGCGCTATTTTTGGCATGTTGAATGCCGCTTACATGGGGGGAGCTGCCCTCGGGCCGCTGCTGGCGGGCTATGTTTTTGATATTACCGGCGGTTACTACCTGGCTTTTGTTATTACCGCTAGTCTGGCGGCAGTAGCCTTTGTGCTGTGCCTGCTGCTAAGACGCCCGGAAAGAAAAGCAGCGTCAGTCTGATGGCTTGAGACACCGGTAGCAAAATGTTATAGTATTTTTACCGTGGGGAAGTGCTGGAACTGGCAGACAGGCATGGCTTAGGACCATGTGCCGCAAGGTGTGAGGGTTCGAGTCCCTCCTTCCCCACCAAAGGTAATATCATTACCATAAATTAGCTACAAATCGTCTATTCGGTAGACTTTACTTCCGTTCATAAATGGTAATTTAGTTACCGCAAACAACACGTTTAATCTAATATTCATGCTTATACACCTTGGGACTAGTCAAGATTCAAGTGCTCTTTGATAGCTTCGCGCACTTCATGCCGGAGCTGAGGGTCATCAAGGTATCCCCATAGTTTTCCCAGGCGCTGCTTAGAGATTGTCCTTATTTGGTGAGCCATGATAATCGATTCCAAAGGCTGCCCCGCCTTTCCTTCGGGTAAAGGAACCTCAGATGGATATAATCGGCGTTGTGTTGAAGAGAGCGGCAGGATGGTCACATTAGGCATAGCTTGGTTGAATTCTTCGTTGCTTACTATGAGTACTGGCCGTGTGCCCTTTTGTTCGGCTCCAGCCACAGGGTCAAGATTCGCCTCCATGATTACCCACTGAAAGCGTGTCATTAACCCGTCCTCCCAACGGTTTCAGCATCGGCTGACTTAAAAGCAACTTCAACCTCATCTAAATCCTTAAGTAATAGAGGGTCCTTGGCCCCTTCTTGCCATAGTGCTTGCCGAGCCTGCCTCCGCAACTCATTCAACTCTTTGAGTAATGCTTGCTCTACCAGAGCATTCTTGCTAGGCACTATTCCTTGAGCCATAACCTCGTCTAAGGCAGCAAGAACATCGGTGTGCAAGTTAAATGTTGCTTTTTTTGTCTTTCTGCGCATATACCCAACCCCCATTTCACATTATTATCTCTATTAATCATGATAGCAAAGGCTTTCATATTTAGCAAGCTCTTTTAGGAAGTCTATTCGCCCTACACATTTGTGACCAGACCGGTTACGCAAACTGCTGAAGTTGCCGTGAAGAGAGCGTCTACCAGACTGGTAAATTGCCCCGTTTTGCTCGACACAGGCAACATAAGCACCATGGTGCCCAGTGCTATCACGGCGGCAAAGCCGTATATTAGTACCGTGGACGACCAGCCACTGGCTCTTCTCGGCGATATTACTTGAAGGGGAACGCGCCACGGTCTGGTTCTGGGTAGACGAAATATCCTGTTGCCCAGTTTTGGGCTACGTCTTTGTTGCACGTGAAAATTATACTACCCGTAGTATGTCATGTCTATGTGAGCTTTTCGCGGTTCTGTTTGTTTTTGGTTGATACTTAGAAACTGCAATGCTTTGTCACTCCCGCTTCTTTTTGTCATTCCCGCGACCGCCTCAGGCGGAGGAATCCACCCTCCCACCCTACGGTAGCGCCCTGCTTTCGCAGGTGCGACAGAAATAGGATGGTTCAGCCTCAGTAAAACAGTCACTGCCATGGGGTTCGCCGGAGATGGTTTCGAGATAACAGTTTAATTTCAACCAAAACAGAACAATACCCTTTTCGCCTGGCTCATGGCGACGGGTCTTGAATGGGGACAAAGTAGCTGCCGTAACACTAAGATGAGTTGCTTCTTCTCAAATAGAAGTCGGACGACTGTCCCGAATAGCCCACTTTTATCGGCAACTTATGCTCTTCCATTGCCGTTAAAAAGCACTGCCACGATGTCGCCGTCCTGCACCCCGTATTGCCGACCCTCGATTCGTTGACGGCCGGCCTTAGCCACTGCCGCCTCACTCCCCAGTTCCGCCAGGTCTTCGTAGCGGATAACCTCCATGCGGATAAAGCCCTTCTCCATATCCGTGTGAATCTTCCCGGCAGCCGCCGGGGCTTTGTCTCCCTGGCGACAGGTCCAGGCACGCACTTCATCCTCCCCGGTGGTGAAGAAGTTGACCAGTCCGAGCATCCGGTATGCCGCACGAAGGAGCCGCTCCATTGAAGAATCTGCCAGCCCCAGTTCCCGCAGGAACACCTTCTGCTCATTCGGTTCAAGCTGGCTGATATCGGCTTCGTCTTTGCCGCAGATGGTAATCAGTTCTGTGCCTTCGGCACGAGCCACCTGTCTTAACGCAATTACATGACGGTTGGCGGCATCCTCCATAGTTTTGATATTGGCGATATAGAGCACTGGCTTTAGCGAGACGAGGTTACATTCGCGGATACTGGCCAGTTCCGGGGCGTTCAGGTTCTGCTTTCGTGCCGGGATGCCCTGTTGAACAGCGGCGCGTACTTTGGCGCAATCGGTAGTCTCCCGGATGGCATCCTTATCTCCAGCACGCACTCTCCTCGCCAGATGGTTTATCTTATTCTCCAGAGTGGCGCTATCGGCAACCATCAGTTCCAAATCAACGGTCTCGATATCCCGTACCGGGTCTATCGTCTCATGCTCAAAGGGAATACCGCCATCTTCGAAGCATCGTACTACATGCAACAGCGCCTCAACATCCTTAATATGACCCAGCAATCGAGAGCCGTGTCCATTTCCCTGAGGAGAAGCCTTAAGCCCGGGAATATCGACTATTTCCAGAGTAGCCGGCACTACCTTACGCGGATGGTACATCGCCACCAGCCGGTCAAGACGCTGGTCAGTTACGTTAACCACCGCCCGGTTCATCTCGGCACCACTATAGCTTGATGCTCCGGCGGCAGTGATGGCATTCAAAATGACCGTCTTGCCACAGGACGGCAAGCCCACCAGACCACAACTTAAACCCATACTATATCCTTTCTCTTAAATACACACGTAAGCACGCTGTTATCGTTCAACTGAGGAAAGCACTCTTGAACCTGGAAGCAGGTCTCTAGATGAAACGAAGCTCAGTGTGGAAGTGAGGCTGTCATATAATCTAATCCAGTATCTACATTATATCTAAATGGGGCGCTATTTACAAAATAGCAGGTGATTTCCTGATGTTTTACCGACAACGGCGGGAATCGCAAGCTTGGCATAACCGTTGAAACTTCGGAATAATGAAGACTACTTACAAGGTCTGCCCATTGTGCCGACGTTCCAACATATCGTAAAATGTATAAAACGAATCAGCTTCTGAAACACACTCCTGGTTAGAACGGCAGAAGAAGAGACGAAGTGTTACAGACTTTAGCCGAGAAAGTGGACCCGAAACACGCGGCTTTACTGGTAATAGATATTCAGAAAGACTTCTGTCACCCCGAAGGGTTTTCGGCGATTGTGGGTCGAGACCTGTCCCTTAAACAGCAAATGATACCCCGGCTTCTCCGACTACTAACAGAAGCACGCCAAGCCAGAGTCAACATCATCTTCACTCAGCAAATTAATAGCCCCTGACACCATGCTCTGTCAAGCTTTCTGCCGGGCACGATAAACAGTGTTAAGTGGGCAGAGTGGCTATTATACTGTTGTGGGTACCATCAATTGACATGACGTAGTACGATGGTGCCCGTAACAGAACCGCGACATCTAAATAATAAAGTAACTAAGGCACAAGCCAACAGCAATTTCCGCAGCGACTACTTGCCATCTTTATATGAGACAACACTATCACCGGTGGGTTTCTGGTACTTCTCCTCCCAGATTTTCAGGAGTCCGGCTTTGGTCACCTTCCCTGTCGGACCCGTCGGGAACTGGTCAAGAAAACATATGGTCTTGGGGAGCTTAAAATCGGGCAGTTTTCGCTGGCAGTGGCTGGCAATTTCTTGTTGAGTAACCTGATAACCAGCCTTAGGTATGATAAAAGAGGCGACTTCTTCGCCGTAAACTTTGTCGGGGACGCCAATAGTCTCCGCCTGGTGCACTGCCGGATGCTCCATCAGCCAGTTGGTAATCTCAGCCGGGGAAATCTTGACGCCACCCCGGTCTATCTGGTTTTTCTTCCGCCCGGTAATATAGATATAACCGTCGCTATCGATGTGACCTAAATCACCAGTATGAAAGCCGTCCTCGGGGAATCGGGTAATTTCGCCGTTCTCCCACAGATAGCCTACCGCCATCGACTTGCCCCGGACAATTATTTCTCCCTCCTCCCCGGCGGGCAAACGTTCGCCCTGCTCATCGATGACAAACACTTCTTTGTACTTGGGGGCTTTGCCAATCGAGCCTATTTTCTGCTTCAGCAGTGCTACATCAAACGGCTCATTGCAGGCAATTAAATTGGCTTCGCTGCTGCCCGCCAGTTGATTTATGGGAATGCCATAGCGCTCCTCGAACCTGAGCTGGTTCTTTACCAGCAGTGGAGCGGAACTGCTGGTCATAAACTTCAGAGCCGGAACATCTTTTTTGTGCAGCGGTACTTCCTGCTCCAGGAGGAAATTGATGACCGTGGGCACACCGATACAGATAGTAACTTTATAGTCCTTGAGCCAGGAGGCAAACCGGGAACGGGAGAACTTTCTGCCGTAGACCAGAGTAGTACCGGTAATCAAACAGGGTCCAATAGACAAAATCTGAGGGGAGTTCCAGTTGTAAGCCCGGTAGTCCAGCATTACATCGCGCTCCGTTATTCCTAGCCGGTCGATGGCTTCTACTGCCATAAAATAGGTGGACTCCCGGCTGGATACCACCGCCTTAGGTGTCGCCGTCGTCCCCGAGGTGAAGGTAATGGTGGAAAAGCCGTCTTTACTCAGCATCGCCTGCTCGAAGACGGGACTGCACCGCTTTAACCCGGTGGAAAATTCGTTCTGCGGTGCCCCTTCGCCGATGAATTCAGTGAAGGGTATCCATTTGCTGCCTTTATATTTCTCCTGGTCGAAGGTCAATTCCTGACCGTAGAAAACAATTTTGGGCTGGGATATACTAAGCAGGCGGTAAACGTTCTCTTGGCTCTCTTCAACATTTATGGGGTTGATGATAGCACCATAATTGAGGACACCGAAGTAGAGCATCAGGGTCTCGATAGAGTTTTCCGCTATCATGGATATTTTGTCGTCCCGCGTTATCCCCTTCTTGGCTAAGAAATTTGCCATGCGGTGGCACCATGCCGCCATTTGCCCGAAGGTGATGTTTTTCCCCTGGTCGGGACTTTCCAGGTAGACCTTATTGGGGCGCTCTTTTGCCTGTTCCTCCAATAAGGTATGTACGTCACGGAACTGCTCGTAGTTTCCCATTTTTACCTCCTTAGCTTAACCGCTAACAAACTAATGACCTCGGTACTGGCTCATATTATTCCCCCAGATTTTTAGCATAAACCAAATCAGGTGTCAATGTCCGAAAATCATGGACACCGTCTCATAGCCACCCGATATCCCGAAGTCGCCGGACCTGACCAAGTCGGAACCATAATGCCCATTACATTTGACAAACGATGATAGAATAATTTAGTATCAATTACTCAAGTGCACAGGATGGTCTATTTTTGAGGGTGCTATCTTGAGATGTAACCGAGTCTTGAAGAACAGGTGCGTATAGAGTAAAATAAACTAGAAAATAGTCAAAATACTCAAAATACTTAAGACAATTATCCCGGAACCGCAATTGGCAGTAAAGTCAGTTCAGGCGAGGAGGTATGGCAGGATGTGATGTATAGTTAAGGAATATTAGCGGAGAATTTTGCCAAAGAAATAGGAGGTAACAGGTTGAACAAGGGAATTGTTATTAAGCGATTGATATTCGGATTACTGGTACTGTCATTACTGGCGATGCCACTGATTGCCGCCTGCAGCCAGCCAGCACCAGCTCCCTCACCAGCGCCCACGGCTGCGCCCAAACCGGCACCATCGCCGACGGTGGCTCCCTCACCCACCGCAGCCCCATCGCCATCGCCGACGCCAGCAGCCAAGGCGAAGACCATGTTGAAGGCTATTTCCTTCCTGCCGCCGAACAACGCCAGAACAGTAGTATACAAGGATTTTCTCAATTTAATCGGTCAGCGCTCCAATGGCGAACTTGGTTTTGAATACCTCGGTGGACCGGAGGTTATCCCCGCTACGGAGCAGGGTCAAGCCATCAGAAAAGGCGTGGTTGCCATCACCATGCTCGGGGCTTCATCTCTGGAAGGGCTAGTGCCCGAGGCGCGCCTGCTGTCGCTATCCCGCCTCACGCCGCAAGAAGAGCGCACTGGTCCAGCATTCACTTTAATGAGCAAGTACTTTGCTAAAGCCAGTATGTACTACGTCGGACGGTTAGACCCCAAAATAGATCCGCTGAATTTCACCTTCTACTTTATGAAAAAGGTGTCCACCCTTGCCGACCTGAAAGGACTACGCTGTGCTGCGGCGGGTACCTACATTGATGCAGCGGCTAAGGCGCTGGGCATGAGCTTCTCGGTGATTAAGACTGAGGACGCGTACACCGCGATGGACCGGGGCATGATTGATGCCTTTGTTTACTCGTTTGACGGCGCGCTGACCCTCAGCCTGCACGAGGTGGTCAAGTTCGCTCTCGACCAGGCGGTCTACCGCAGCAATACCGTCATCCCCATGAACCAGGATGCCTGGAGCAAGCTGTCGCCGGCACTGCAGAAGCTGGTACAGGACACCTATGTCGAGTTCGAACCCAAGCTCATCGAAGCCTCAGCCAAGGGTATTATCGATGCCAGGAAGAAATTCGATGAGAAGAAGGTAGAGATTATCAAGTTCTCTGCGGCCGACAACGAGAAATTCATGGATATCGCCTATGAAGCCGACGCCAAAGAGAAGATAAAGGAAATGCCCGAAAGCGGTCTGGAATTCCTGAAAGCGGTGAAGGCTATCAAGTAAATATGAAGCCAACGAAAGCCCCGTCTATTTTTGACCGCATTCTGGGTGCTCTCGGCTTTGTTACCGGCGTTATGGTTGTCTTCATGATGCTAGCGGTAAGTGCCGAAGTGACCATGCGGCATTTCTTCAACCGCCCGATATTCTGGATGATAGAAGTCACCCAGTGGCAACTCGTCTTCATTCTCTTCCTCGGTGCCGCCTGGGTGCTGAAAAAAGAGGGACACGTCGCTATAGACCTGCTGGTTAACATGGCACAGGTAAAGACGCGCCGCCTTATTAATGGCATCACGTCTATTATCTGTGCTATTACCTGCTTAGTTATTACCTGGTACGGGGTAAGGGTAAGTCTGGACTATTTTCAGATTCATTATATCTTCCCGGGGACGGTAAAGGTACCGGCTTATCTTCTCGCGGCTGTCGTCCCTCTTGGTACGTTACTATTCGCTATCCAGTTCCTGAGACGGGCTTACGGCTTTCTGAAGAAGCCTGCTGGCAGTGGCGCTAAAATAATAGAGGGGTAAACTGAGCCAAGCTTCAACAGTGAGGTGAATACCAGTGGAATGGTACTGGTTGCTTGCGTTGTTTCTGGTCACGCTGTTGCTATTTATGGCAACCGGCATGCCGGTTGCCTTTGGCTTTCTGGTAGCTGACGCCATATTCATGTTTATCTACTGGGGTGGACAGGCGGGACTGGAACAGTTTGCACAGAGCCTGTTCACCTCGGTTGCCTCTTTCACGCTGCTCCCCATCCCCCTGTTTATCTTGATGGGAGAAGTGATGTTCCGCTCTGGCATTGCCCCTCGGATGATGGAAGCGCTGGACAAGATGATGGGGCGTCTTCCCGGCAGGCTGGGTCTGCTCGCTGTCGGCGGCGGTACCATCTTCGCTACCCTGACCGGCTCCAGCGTTGCCAGCGTCGCCATGCTGGGGTCGGTGCTGGTGCCGGAAATGGAGAAACGTGGCTATAAGAAGACCATGAGCCTGGGGCCCATTCTGGGTAGCGCTGGACTGGCGATAATGATTCCTCCCAGCAACCTGGCAGTGCTTTTAGGCGCTGTGGGCGAAATTTCGGTAGGCAGGCTGCTGATTGCCATTGTTATTCCCGGTGTGCTGATGGCAGTGTTGTTCTCGGCCTACATTATCATACGATGCTGGCTCCAGCCTTCGGTTGCTCCCAGCTATGCAATGCGCGCGGTGACACTATCGGAGAAGCTGTCTGGTTTGTTACGCTATGTCCTGCCGCTGGGGTTCGTCGTCTTC